>DSLMC04103__coassemble_263_pt1 | contig 75314 bp, 64 predicted proteins | sample DSLMC04103__metabat2_low_PE_036 | metagenome-assembled genome bin DSLMC04103
GTCTCTTTCCTGCGTGTCAGGGGATAAAATTCGGTATTAACCGACTTCCCCTTTTTTATGGACCTGGCGGGAATCGAACCCGCGTCCGAAAGCCTATCCCCTGCGGCATCTCCCATCACAGTCGCTGTTTTTTCATTCCCTTGGCCGCACGCCCACCGACAGGCTTACGGCTTCAGTAGCTTCATAATACATCTGCCGGGGCAAAGCTTACCCGGCAAGGTTTCTCACATAGTCGACGCCAGATCCCTGATGTGTGAGTGCGTCAGGGCTGACGAGCAGCAATTAGGCTGCTAACGCGTACTGTTCGTCTGCGTTTATATTTAGTTTCCCGGTTGATACGCAGTCCAGGAGTCTGCGGATGGCTTCCTCAGCTTCAAAGCCCCCGTCGAAACCAGTACAAGCCCTCAAAGGTATCGCATATCACTGGTTTACAAACGAACAAAGGCTCTTTCTGTAAAGATATTATATGAAAGAACCTTTGTTCTGTCAAGGGGGATTTTGAGATCATGCGTTTACATCCCGGTGTTTCAGGAACCATACGGACAGCCCGCAGAAAATCAGGGAAAATACAGCGGCGGATACCAGGAAGGGCAGTATTCCTCCTGCCAGACTGTCCTCTGTTTTATTTGAATTCATGCCGAGAAGCATCAGGCTGTAAGGCCAGATAAGTCCCATATCATTGTTTATGATGAGCATCCCGGTAACGCTTCCTATCAGGGCAATGCCGATGGGGACGGAGAAACTGCGGATTTTCATAGAAAGGAGAAGCTGCAGGGAACAGATCGGCACGGCGCCCAGAAGGCCTCTGAGAAGCCAGAGGATAATTTCCGGAGGGCAGAATCCCGTAAGGCCGACGAGTTTTCCGCATATAAGATACAGAATCCCCATCCACAGCTGCGTCAGAAGAGTGATCCCCAGGATAACTGCCAGTTTGGCGAAGAACAGGCAGGATACAGGAACAGGAGCCGTCATGATCATGTTCCAGTTATTGTGCCGGTGCTCCAGCCGCCAGAGCCAGGAGCAGTACAGCCCGATCAGGGGAGCGAAAAAGAAACAGGCATAAAACAAGGTGTTCTGCGTCCACAGGGAATACCATTCTGCCTCAAGGATTTCCTGATTCTGAAGATAGTTAAAGGTTCCCATAATGGCGGGGATCACGGGAATCAGGATACAGGCGGGAAGGATCACGGAATGGCGCAGCTTCCCGCGTTCCGCCAGAATACATCGTAAAAGCATGGATCATACCTCCTTTTTTATGATAATGGCCCGGCAGATCAGATAGAGAACAGCGCCTGCCGCCAGAAACAGAAGAAATGAAACGGTGGGAAAAGGAATTTCATAATAGCCGAGGATTTTGTTGATCTCAGAATCCCAGTTCATTCCCACGCAGGAAAACAAAGCATAATATCCCCACAGGACCAGACGGGCTACAGGCGCGGGGAAAAACATGGAAAACAGCCCCAGGAAGCATCCGGCAAGCCCTACCCCAAGCGGAAGAAGCTGATTTTCTGAGATCAGGGACAGAAACTGCTGAATACACAGAATAACAGCGCTTACCGTAAAGGTGACAAGAAGGTAAAGAAGATAGAGGGATATTTTCAGGCTGCCAAAATGGTTCACAGTTCCCAGTACCGGAAGCATAACGCCCTGTCCCGCCACAAATACAAGAAGATATTTGAGACAGGTGAGATATTTGCAGTCAAAAAAGCCGGTACGTTTCTGAAGAGTAAAAAGGATCTTCATAGTATCGCCCTTTACCTCCATATCGCAGATCCTGCTGGCGATCACAGACAGCATCAGAGGAAGCATGATCGCATTCATGGTTGGAAGCTGATAAAGAAACATCATATATCCGTCGGGAAGTTCCTGGGGATCCATGGAGGAAATCTGCCAGATCGCCCACAAAATCTGGAACAGAAGAAAGCCCAGGGGAACGAGGATCGCTTTTTTATGTCGGGCCTTCAGTTTTTCCGCCCGCATCTGCCGGATAAATACAGAACTCATAAACTCACCTGCTTTCCTGTAAGATGAAGGAAGATATCCTCCAGGCTCATTTGCTGTTCTTCAAGCCGGAGGACGCCGATTCCTGAGTTTACAAGAAGAGAAACAGCCTGCATGATCCTGTTGTCCTCCAGTGTACGGAGACTGAGAGATCCATTTTTCCATTCTGCAGGAAGTCCGGAATGTTTCAGATAACTGAAGGCTCTCTGATCGTCCGAGGTGCGCAGAAGCAGTCTGGAACGGCTGTGTTCGTGGAGAACAGACAGGCTGTCCTGGAATACCAGCTCGCCCTGGTTAATGATTCCTACATGGGTGGCCATCTGGTCAATCTCGGAAAGAAGATGGCTGGAGATCAGGACTGTAATGCCGAACGTCCTGGGAAGAGATGAGATCAGCTCCCGCATTTCCTGAATACCTGCCGGATCCAGACCGTTGGTAGGTTCATCCAGGAGAAGTATCTTCGGATTCCCCAGGAGAGCGGCGGCCAGGCCGAGGCGCTGTTTCATGCCAAGGGAATACTGGCTGACTTTTTTATTCTGCTGATCCTTCATGCGCACAATCTGCAGGACCCTGGGGATTTCTGTTTCCGGAACATTTTTTAACGTGCAGATAATCTGCAGATTTTCTTTTCCGCTTAAATGTCCGTAATATGCGGGAGATTCGATCAGAGATCCTGTAGAAGAAAGGATACTCAGGCGGTTTTTTGAGGTGACTTCTTTTCCGAGGATAGTGATGTTTCCTGCTGTGGGCTTTACAAGACCGAGCAGCATTTTCAAAGTGGTGGATTTTCCTGCGCCGTTTGGTCCGAGAAAACCGTAAATACTTCCTCCCGGCACGCGAAGATCAAGCTGATCCACAACGACCTTTGACTTGTACTTTTTTGTAAGAGATTCTGTAGCAATAACAGGTCCCATAAATAATACCTCCTTCATTTCTCAAAATAAAATAAGAATACGCCGCATACGTCTTTTGACCGGGGACATATGCTCTTTACAGAAAACACTATAAAGCATCAGGCTTATAAGAGACTTAATCAAACCTTATTTTTTCCTTAAATCTGCCGGAAAGCTATTGGAATGGAAAGCCGGGAGCAGTTATAATAGGGAACAGAGAAAAGAAACGATATGGAGGAAAGATCTCATGGATATCCATCAATATAAGATCATGCTCGTGGACGACAATCATGATCTGTCGGAAATGATCGCCGGGATTTTGCGTCAGAGCGGATATGAGAATATTGTAACGGCAGGAAGTGTGGCGGAGGCTCTGGATGTATTTCATAGAGAGCTGCCCGATATGGCGCTGCTGGACGTGATGCTTCCGGATGGAGATGGCTTCCGGCTGTTTCAGAAACTGAGAGAAAAATCTCAGATCCCGATTCTTTTTCTTTCCGCAAAGGATGAGGACAGAGACAGGCTGTTTGGTCTGGGCCTTGGCGCGGACGATTATATTACCAAACCTTTTTTGCCGCCGGAGCTGGTGCTGCGTATCAGCGCCATTCTGAAAAGGGCATATCAGTTCGGAAAGGAAACCGGGACAGAGGATGTTTCTGTTCTGTGTCTGGGAGAATGTCAGGTGCTGTTCGATTATGGAATCGTGCGCAGAGGAGAGAAGGAAACGCCTCTCACTGCGAAAGAACTTGCTCTTCTGAAAAAGCTGAATGAAAACAGAGGAAAGATCGTGACTTTCGACGCCCTGTGCAGCGCTGCCTGGGGTGATTCCTATTATGGATATGAAAATACTCTGATGGTGCATATCCGGCATCTGAGAGAAAAGATAGAGGAAGATCCTTCGCATCCCCGCTGGCTTCTTACCGCCCGGGGACTGGGATACCGTCTGGCAAAGGAGTAAGTATGAAGAGTCTTTTGAAAATCATTTTCCGTTATTCTGTTACCGCAGGGGTCATTATTTTTGCCATGCTGATTTTTAATGTGGCGGCGTTTATGTACTGGGGATACAGAACAATAAAATCTGATACAAACGCGAAATTCAGCAGAGGGGCCATAGAAGAGATCGGGCAGGAGCTTTACCAGGAGGATGGGCGCTGGGAAATTACCGGATCGGGTATTGAAAAGATGAAAAATATGGAATGTCAGTGGGTGATGGCTCTGGACGATCAGGGAAGGGTGGTCTGGGACTGGCAGCTTCCGGAGGATTTTGCCCTTTCTTACAGTCTGAAGGATGTGGCGGTCTTTACAAGATGGTATCTTCACGATTATCCTGTGGCCGTGTGGCAGTCCGGTGATCTTCTCCTGGTAGTAGGGCTGGATAAAGAAACATATATGAGGTTCAGCGAACTGTTTCCACGTAGCAACGTGGATGGGATTCCGGCATATCTCAGGCTGGCGTTTACCGTAAATACAGTTCTGATCCTGTTTTTTGTCCTTCTTCTGGGATATCGGTTTTATAAGGCTCTGAAACCAATAGGAAAAGGTATTGAAAAACTCTCCAGACAGGAACCGCTGCATCTGAAAGAAAAAGGAATGGCAGGAGATCTGGCGGGACAGCTTAACAGGTCTTCCTCTGTCCTGCAAAAACAGAAGGAGATGCTTTCCAGAAGAGATCAGGCCAGGACAGAGTGGATCGCCGGCGTATCCCACGATATCCGTACGCCGCTTGCGCTGATCCTGGGGTATTCGGACAAGCTGAAAAAGGAAGAAAATCTAAGCGGGGACGCAAAAAAATCAGCAGAGATCATCTGCCGTCAGAGTCTTATCATAAGCCAGCTTATCGACGATCTGAACCTGACTTCAAAACTGGCATATCAGGCGCAGCCGTTGAAAAAATCCCTCTGTTCTCCGGCACAGATTCTGCGGGAATGCGCGGCGGATATGTATAATGAGGAGACTGGCGAAGAGGTTGCGGAAGAGAATACCGATATAGAACTTATCATAGATCCGGAAACAGAGAAGATAAAAATAACAGCCGACGCCGGACTTCTTAAAAGGGCTCTGCGGAACCTGATCGGAAACAGTGTGCGGCACAATCCCGGAGGCTGTCGTGTGACTGTGCGGCTTTATATAAAAGAAAAACAGATCATCTGGGAGGTAAGAGATTCCGGAAAGGGAATCCCGGAGGCTGTTGTGGAGAATATGGACAGTCAGACAGAGAAAATACATATTATGGGATTGCGGCTTGTCAGACAGATTGCGAAAGCTCACGGCGGGGATCTGGTTTTCCGCCGGAGAGAGACGGGCTGTTATGATGCGGAGATGGTAATTCTATTGTACGGATAAAAATACAAATATATAGAAAGATCTTCTTGAATTTTACACTTTAATGTGCTAATATCTGAATCAGACAAGGATGTCAGAGTACGTCACGTACTCCGGCATCCTTTCTTTTTTGCTCCGGAGCAGTAAAAAAGACGAGGAGGATGAAAAAATGAATACTGGAAATACAGCTTTTATGCTTATCTCTACGGCCTTTGTGTTTTTTATGACGCCGGGTCTGGCTTTTTTTTACGGCGGACTGGTGCGGAGAAAAAATGTGTGCAGCACCATGATGGCCTGCGTGGCGATCATGGGCCTTTCAGTGGTGATGTGGTCTCTGTTCGGTTATTCCCTTTCCTTTGGCGGGAATTATGGAGGAGTCATCGGGGATCTCAGATGGTTCGGACTTGGCGGAGTGGGAATGGAGCCGGGCGCATACGCCCCGACGATCCCTCATCTGGTATTCTGCGCCTTTCAGATGATGTTCGCCATGATCACGCCGGCGCTCATTACAGGAGCCCTGGTAGGGAGAATGAAGTTTAAGGCCCTGTTTCTCTTTGTGGCGTTCTGGTCTCTGATCGTGTATTATCCCCTGGCGCATATGGTCTGGGGACAGGGAGGATTCCTTGCCTCCATCGGATCTGTGGACTTCGCCGGAGGCAACGTGGTGCATATCAGTTCGGGAGTCAGCGCCCTGACCCTTGCCATTATTCTGGGAAGACGCAAAGGCTATGAATTTACGACTTACCGTATACATAATATCCCGTTTGTGGTTCTGGGAGCTTCTATGCTCTGGTTCGGCTGGTTCGGTTTCAATGCCGGAAGCGCTCTGGAGGCAAACGGCCTTGCGGCACATGCCTTTATGACTTCCGCCATATCTTCCGCCTGCGCGCTTCTTTCCTGGATGCTGATCGATGTGATAAAGAGCGGGAAACCTACCCTTGTGGGCGCGTCTACAGGTCTTGTGGTAGGCCTTGTGGCGATCACTCCGGGAGCGGGGTTCGTACCGGTCTGGTCTTCGTTTATCATTGGTTTTCTGGTAAGTCCGATCTGTTATTTCGGAGTGGCGCTGGTGAAGAAAAAACTGAAAATAGACGATGCTCTTGACGCTTTTGGCTGTCATGGCATTGGAGGAATCTGGGGCGGTCTGGCTACCGGGATCTTTGCGGATCAGTCGGTGAACAGCGCGGCAAGATGGAACGGCCTTGTTTTCGGAGAATATCATCTGCTTCTGGCTCAGGTGGCCGGCATACTGGTGACAATTGCAGTGGCTGTCGTGGGAACGCTCATCTGTGCGGCGGTGGTAAGAATATTTACTCCTCTCCGGGTAACCCAGAAGGAGGAACAGATCGGCCTGGATATTTCCCAGCATGGAGAAAGCGCGTATCCCAGCTTTAACGGTCTGGATCAGTAGAGGAGGATGGATATATGATGATAAAAATTGAAGCCATTGTGCGGGAAGAAAAATTCGAGGATGTGAAACAGGCGCTGAACGATATCGGTGTAAACGGGATCACAGTCTCCCAGGTGATGGGCTGCGGTATTCAAAGAGGATATAAGGAAATCGTCAGAGGAATGCAGGTGGATATGCAGATGCAGCCCAAACTGAAATTCGAGATCGTGGTTTCCTCGGAGGAATGGGAGAAAAAAACGGTGGAGGCAATACGGGAATCCGCCTATACAGGAGAAGTGGGAGACGGAAAGATATTTACTTATGAGATCCGTTCCGTGCTGAAGATCAGGACAGGAGAAACAGGATACGACGCGATACAGGCGACTGACTGAAATGTTCACATTTTTATCATAAATCTCTGTTATGATTATCTGGTAAAGAAAAAATAGACCCTGTACACAGGAGGGATCTGTGTTTATAATAATTTACAGATATTTAGACGGAGGAAGAACATATGGATACTCTGAAAATTCTTGTTGTAGATGATGAAAGCAGGATGCGGAAACTGGTGAAGGACTTCCTTGTTAAGAAAAATTTCCAGGTACTGGAAGCCGGGGACGGCGAGGCTGCCATGGATTTGTTTTATAAGGAAAAGGATATCGCGCTTGTCATTCTTGACGTGATGATGCCGAAGATGGACGGCTGGGAGGTATGCCGCGAGATCAGGAAAAACTCCAAGGTACCGATCATTATGCTCACTGCCAGAGGGGACGAGAGAGACGAACTTCTTGGTTTTGACCTGGGAGTGGATGAGTATATCTCAAAACCGTTCAGTCCAAAGATCCTTGTGGCCAGAGTGGAAGCCATCCTGCGGAGAACAGGCCAGGACATGGCGGAGAACATTCTTTCCGCGGGCGGTATTGTGATCGATAAAGCCGCCCATCAGGCAACCGTGGACGGGCAGCTGATGGAACTGAGTTTTAAGGAATTTGAACTTCTTACTTATTTCCTTGAGAATGAAGGGATCGCTCTCTCAAGAGAAAAAATCCTGAATTCGGTATGGAACTATGATTATTTCGGAGACGCCCGAACGATCGACACTCATGTAAAGAAGCTGAGAAGCAAGATGGGGGAGAAAGGCGAATATATCAAAACCGTCTGGGGAATGGGATATAAATTTGAGGTGGGCGGTAAATGAATGCGCTGACGGAGATGCATAAGAGCAGGAAGACACAGAGATTTCATCCGCTCAGACGTCAGATCGCCGCTGTGTTTATCGGCCTTCTGCTTCTGTCCCTTATCGCCATCACCATGATCAACGGGCTTTTTCTGGAAAAATACTATATTGCAAAAAAGACCGAAACTCTTACACAGACGGTCCATGCTTTCGAAGAGCTTCAGATCAGTTCCAATACGGACGGTACCTGGTCGGCGGATATTTCAGACGAGATTTACAAAAAAAGTTCTGAAAAGAATCTTTCCTGGACGATCATCACCTGGGACGGCCAGACCGTAGCGTCGATGGGGAGCAATGACGCTATGCTGGAAAACCGCCTGATCGGTTATGTTTATCAGCTGGATCAGGACAAAGGCAGGCAGAAAACGCTGGAACAGACAGACACCTATATCATTCAGCAGGTAAGCGACCGTTTTGCCGATATGGATTATGTGGAAAGCTGGGGAACCCTTTACGATAATGAATACTTTTTCCTCATACGTACCCCGCTGGAAAGTATCAGAGAGAGCGTTTCCATATCAAACGGTTTTTATCTGTATGTGGGGATCGCGATCATCGGTGTGAGCGGTCTGGCGATCTGGATCCTGACAAAGAGAATTACGAAACCGATCAGTGAGCTGACTCTGCTTTCCAGAAAAATGAGCGATCTTGATTTTGACGCGAAATATGAAAGTCATGCGGGGAATGAAATAGACGTACTGGGAGAGAACTTTAACCGGATGTCCGGGCAGCTGGAGAAGACGATCTCTGAGCTGAAATCCGCCAATAACGAGCTCCAGAAAGATATTGAGAGCAAGATCAGGATCGATCAGATGCGCCGGGAATTTCTGAATAATGTTTCCCATGAGCTGAAGACGCCCATCGCTCTGGTTCAGGGGTATGCGGAAGGACTCAAGGAAAATATTTCCGACGATCCGGAAAGCCGGGAATTTTACTGTGACGTGATCATGGACGAAGCGGCAAAGATGAATAAACTGGTCAAAAACCTCCTTACGCTGAACCAGCTGGAGGAAGGACGGGACGAGATGACCATGGAGCGCTTCGATATTGTCAGCCTGATCAGGGGCGTTCTCCAGTCTATGGATATCATGATCCGTCAGAAGGAAGCCAGGGTAAGCTTTGACGCGGATCAGCCGGTGTATGTCTGGGCGGATGAGTTTAAGATTGAGGAGGTTGTCACCAATTATGTGAGCAATGCGCTGAATCATCTGGAAGGGGAGAAAAGGATCGAGATATGTATCCATCCGGAAAAAGACAGAGTGAGAATATCTGTATTTAATACGGGTACGCCGATTCCTGAAGCGGATATCCCCAATCTCTGGAATAAATTCTACAAAGTGGATAAAGCGCGGACAAGAGAGTACGGCGGCAGCGGTATCGGTCTTTCCATTGTGAAAGCTATCATGGAAGGCCTCCATCAGGAATACGGCGTACAGAATTATGATAACGGCGTGGAATTCTGGTTTACGCTTGATACCGGGCATATGGCCGGAATACATACTGAAGGCGGCGAAGGGTAAATGCAGTACAGAATATGAGAAAAAATGACAGATGTGAAGAAATTCCTTTGCATCTGTCATTTTTTAGGGTATACTTGTTTACATGAAAAAAGACAGGATGTGTAATGATGATAGGTATTATTGATTATGACGCAGGCAATATAAAAAGTGTGGAAAAAGCGCTGATCCACCTCGGGGAGGAAGTGGTTCTTTCCCGTGATCCGGATATCCTTGCAAAGGCGGATAAAGTGATCCTTCCGGGAGTGGGAAGCTTCGGCGATTGTATGGCAAACCTTCACAAGTTTGGGCTGGTTTCCGCGATCCGGGAACTGGTAAAAAACGGCAGGCCTTTTCTTGGGATCTGCCTGGGGCTTCAGCTTCTTTTTGAGAGCAGTGAAGAAAGTCCGGGAGTGGAAGGCCTTGGTATCCTGAAAGGGAAGATCCTGAAGATCCCGTCCGCGCCGGGACTTAAGATCCCTCATATGGGATGGAACTCTCTTCATCTTCAGAATGACGGAAGACTGTTCCGGGGGATCCCGGAGGACACGTATGTATATTTTGTCCATTCCTATTATCTTCAGGCGGAGGAGCCGGAGATCGTCAGGGCGGTGACGGAATACGGCACCTGCATTCATGCCTCTGTGGAAAAAGGCAATGTGTTCGGATGTCAGTTCCATCCTGAGAAAAGCGGCGCCATGGGCCTTAAGATCCTGGAGAACTTTGCGAAGCTTGAAAGGGAGGAATGCTGAAATGTTTACAAAGAGAATTATTCCCTGTCTGGATGTGAATAAAGGCCGGGTGGTAAAGGGAGTGAATTTCATCGATCTCAAAGACGCGGGAGACCCCGTGGAGATCGCGAAGGCATATGACGCGGCCGGGGCGGATGAGCTGGTGTTCCTGGATATCACAGCTTCCTGTGAGGGAAGGGATACGGTAGTGGAAATGGTGCGCCAGGTAGCTGCCAATGTGTTTATCCCTTTCACGGTCGGCGGAGGCATCCGGACTATTGACGATTTCAAAAGACTTCTCCGGGAAGGGGCGGATAAGATCTCGGTAAATTCCGCCGCCATAGACCGGCCGGAACTTATCACAGAAGCCGCGGAGAAATTTGGAAGCCAGTGTGTTGTCGTGGCTGTGGACGCCAAGAGAAGAGAAGACGGCGGCTGGAATATCTACAAGCACGGAGGCCGGCTGGACACCGGGATCGACGCCCTTGAATGGGTGAAGAAAGCAGAACGTCTGGGAGCAGGAGAAATCCTCCTTACCAGTATGGACTGCGACGGTACGAAAGCCGGATATGATATTTCGCTTACCCGGGCGGTATCGGATGCTGTTTCCATTCCAGTGATCGCGTCCGGAGGAGCCGGAACTCTGGAGCATTTTTACGAGGCGCTGACAGAAGGCGGCGCGGACGCGGCACTTGCTGCGTCATTGTTTCATTACAAAGAACTGGAAATCCGCCAGGTAAAAGATTATCTGGCAGCGAAGGGTGTTTCCGTCCGAAGATGAAAGAGGTGAAGACATGGCTCCTTTATCCGGAGAATGGCTGGATGCGCTGAAAGATGAATTTCATCAGCCGTATTACGCCGAATTATATAAAACGATCATGCAGGAGTACAGAACGAGAAAGATTTTTCCGCCTGCAGATGAAATATTCAATGCATTTCACCTGACTCCGCTAAGCCAGGTGAAAGTCGTGATCCTGGGGCAGGATCCCTATCACAATGACGGACAGGCCCAGGGGCTGTGTTTTTCCGTGAGGGAAAACGTGGAGATCCCTCCGTCGCTTGTGAATATTTATCAGGAACTGCATGACGACCTGGGATGCAATATCCCGGATAACGGAAATCTGGAAAAATGGGCACGTCAGGGCGTGCTGCTTCTGAATACGGTACTGACGGTCAGGGCGCATCAGGCCAATTCCCACAGAGGGATCGGCTGGGAACAGTTTACAGACGCTGCGATCCGCGTGCTGAACGGGCAGGACAGACCCATTGTTTTTCTTCTCTGGGGAAGACCGGCGCAGATGAAAAAATCCATGCTGGATAATCCGCGTCACCTGATCCTGGAAGCGCCTCACCCGAGCCCGCTTTCCGCCTACAGAGGATTTTTTGGCTGCAGGCACTTCAGCAGGACCAATGATTTTCTGAGAGAAAACGGACTGGAGCCGGTAGACTGGCAGATCGAGAACAGAAGACAGGGGTAACAGTATAATATGAGTCAGAAGAACAATTTAGTAAGAAACGCATCTTTTCTGATGATCGCGGCAATGATATCCAAGATCATCGGACTGCTGTACAAAAGCCCTCTTTCCTCTATCGTGGGAAATATGGGAATGGGATATATCAGCCTTGCCCAGAATGCTTACATGATCCTTCTTATGATCGCTTCATTCAGCATTCCCCAGGCGGTATCCAAGCTGATTGCGGAGAGAGTGGCGCTCCGGGATTACCGGAACGCCCAGAAGATTTTCCGCGGCGCAATGATCTATGCGGCCGTTGTGGGCGGCGTTGTGGCGCTGATCTGTCTGTTTGGGGCAAGATTTATCATCCCCAGCAATCAGCCCAACGCGGTCCTTGCCCTGCAGATCCTTTCGCCGACGATTTTTCTGTCCGGGATTCTGGGCGTATACAGGGGGTATTTCCAGGCGTATCAGAATATGCTGCCCACATCTGTGTCGCAGATCCTGGAGCAGATTTTCAATGCGGCGGTAAGCCTTATTGCCGCATGGCTTTTCATAAAATACCTTTCCGACGGAACAGACGGACAGACTGCGAAATGGGGAGCGGCAGGTTCTACAGTGGGCACGACGGCAGGAGTGGTGATCGCCCTTTTGTTCATGCTTCTGGTGTACGGACTGAACCGGCGGGGGATCCGTATGCGTGTGTCCCGGGACAGGGCGCACAGAGAAGAATCATACGGTCAGATTCTGAAACTGATCGTCCTTATCGTATCGCCCATTATCCTCAGCGCTTTTATCTATAACGTAAACGGATACCTGAACGGCGTTCTTTATTCAGAGATTCTGGGCCGTCAGGGGGCGGACGCGGATATGCTCAGTATGATGTACGCGGAATATGCCACTTATTTTATGAGCATCATCAATATTCCCCTTACTCTGTCCAGCGCGGCGCCTACATCCATGATCCCGGAGATTTCCGCGCTCTATGCGGTGGGAGATATTGAAGAAACCAGAAAAAGGATCGACCAGACTGTGCAGCTTTCCATGTTTATTTCCGTTCCCTGCGCCGTAGGTCTGGCGGCTCTTGCCCAGCCTATTGTTTCGTTCCTTTTTGGCGGGACGAACGGGGTGGCGGGAAAGCTTCTGATGCTTGGTTCTTTTACTATTCTCCTCAATGGTATGTCCAATATCTCCAATGGTGTTCTCCAGGGGATCGGACGTCCCAGGATCCCCATGATCACAGCGGCGATTGCGCTTGCGGTGGACGTGGTGGCAGTTGTTCTGCTTCTTCTTTTCACAGATCTGGGAATATATTCCCTGCTTGTGGCCATGATCATTTACGCTGTGGTTGTATGCATTTTGAATGATATCGCCATGAAGAAATATCTGCAGTATAAGAATCCGTGGAAGTACGCCTATCTGAACCCGATCCTGGCTTCTGTTCCTATGTGTGCTACAGCGGGTCTTGTATATTACGGACTTTACAGCCTGATCCATTCCAATGCGGTATGTCTGGTCGTGGCAGTTGTTTTTGCCGCCGCGGTATATTTCCTGGCATATATTTTTCTGGAAGGTCCGTCCAGGGAGAAACTTTCCCGCATGCCAGGCGGAACATATCTTGTACGAATTGCAGATAAAGTTTTCAGAAAATAAAAAACTTTACTTTTATTATATAATGTGATAATATATTCTGTGTTGAAATATAGGCAATATATTTCAAAGGGAAGACTTAACAGAATCTGTATTCTGGATGGTCTTTCACAGAAATGCGTCTGTAGCTCAGTGGATAGAGCAGTGGTTTCCGGTACCATGTGCGGGGGTTCGATTCCCTTCAGACGTGTTTGCCCGGAACAGGGGGAAAGTTCCGGTGCGTTGTAATTTAAGGAGGACAAGAACTTGGATAATTTCAGAGAATGGTTATCTGATAACCTCCGCTATTTTATGCTTGGCGGAGTGATTCTGATAATCGTAGCTGTATTGTTCTTCGGCATCCGTGCATGTGTTGGAAGTGGGAAGGGTACTTCCGATGAAGAGCAGAATACAGTTCAGGACGACGGCCAGGGAAATGATCCTTCTTCTCCGGAAGATGATGGGGAGGCAAACGACGGGAAGAAAGAAGAAGATACGAATCCCTTGGTGGAGGGCAGTGCGGAGATCACTGCATTCATGCAGAGCTATTACAGAGCTTTAGGGGAAAGAGATATTGCGACGCTAAGGACTTTGGTCAGTGATCTGACAGCTTCCGATGAGTCCAGAATAACAAACGCCAAGGATTACATCGAGGGCTATGAGGCAGGCAGTGTCTATACGAAAAAGGGGTTGGACGAGAACTCTTATGTAGTTTATACCTGCTATGATTATATCTGCAGCGGAGTGGAGACGCCAGTTCCGTCACTTGGCTATTCCTATGTAGTGGAGGACAGCAGCCATAATTTCCAGATACTGGGAGCGGCAGATCAGAATGCGGAGATTTCTCAGTATATGGATGAACTCCTGTCAGATAAAGATGTGGAAGACTTAAGACAGGAAGTGCAGTCAGCTTATGACCAGGCACAGGTAGATGATCCTGCTCTTGCACAGTTCCTTGACGGACTGGGAGAAGATGCAGCTTCTTCTTCTGCGGCAGCCAGCGGTACGATGCTCACAGTTACAGAGGGATGTAACGTACGTGCGGGCGCAAGTTCAGACGCGGAAGTGATCGGCGGACTGGAAGCCGGAACAGAAGTTGAAAAGAAAGGCGCAGAAGGTGAATGGATCCAGATTGACTATGAAGGTCAGACGGCATATGTTCACAGCAGTCTTCTGGAATAACTAAAAAATACGGGCACAGGAATTAAGTTTCCTGTGCCCTTTAAAATTCTAATTTTTCAGAGAACCGTCGGGAAGAAGCTCATAGCTTTTTCCTGCAACAGTGATGATTCCTGTCTGCATGATCCCGTCCAGATCCATATAATATTTTTTTCCTTCATAATCCAGCCAGCCTGTATGCATCAGTCCTTCTGAATTAAAGAAATACCGCTTGCCGTCGGTATCGTTCAGCCATCCGGTATACGGGACGCCGTTAACTATGAACATCCAGTAACTGCCGTTGGAAGTCCAGACTCCGCTGGCAGCCTCCGGAGACGCTTCCCATACTGTGGGTACCGGACTGGGTGTTGAAGTGACGGTTGCCGCAGGTGTCGCAGCAGTTTCTGAAATAGTATCTGTATCCTGAGAAGAATCTTCCTGCTCAGCTACCGCGGCGTTGTTTTCGGGGGCGGGATCCTGATCATGAATGTCGCCTGAGGCGGCCAGTTCTACGGTTTCTCCCTGTATAAGTGAAGAGTGTCCGGAGGACTGCGTAAAAACAGCTGCAGAACCGAGACACAGCAGTATTGCGATCAGAAGCAGGAAAGGATTTGTCGGTTTTTTATTGCCTGGCATGTTTTTTCCTCCTTTGTATGCCTGTGGTATTTATCATACAATAATCAACATGAAAATACAAGCCTTCCGGGGATTTGCTTGTTGCGAATAACTGGAAAAAAATATATAATATAGCAATGGACAAAAATAAAAGTGTTGAAAGCAGAGAAACGATCAGAATAAATAAATATCTGAGCAGCGCCGGCGTGTGTTCCCGCCGCGAGGCCGACCGGATGATCGAAGAGGGAAGAGTCAGCGTCAACGGACGCACGGTCCTTACCGGGGAGCAGGTGGATCCTTCGGCGGAAATCTTTGTGGACGGGAAACCGGTGGGGAAGACAACAGAAAAAGTGCTGCTTCTTTTTTATAAACCAAGGGGAATTGTCAGCAGTACGAAGAAACAGCGTCAGGAAATCACAGTTACAGAATACCTGAATTATCCTGTGCGCATCTACCCTGTGGGAAGACTTGACCGCGAATCGGAAGGCCTTCTTCTTATGACGAATCAGGGCGATCTGGTAAACCGTATCATGCGCGCGGGCAATTATCACGAGAAAGAATATCTGGTCACTGTGGATCATCCATTAACGGAAGATGTCCTCAGAGGCCTGGCGGGGGGAGTCCCGATCCTGGGCACCGTCACCCGCCCCTGCGAAGTATATAAGACAGGGGAGAAAAGCTTCCGGATCATTCTCACCCAGGGCCTGAACAGGCAGATCCGCAGGATGTGTGAATATTTCGGATACCGGGTAACAGATTTAAAGAGAGTACGGATCATGAACCTGACCCTGGACGGACTCCGGCCCGGAGAATATCGGGATATCCGTCCGGAAGAATGGGAAGAATTACAGAAAAGAATCGAACATTCATCAAATGAGACAGTGACAGGAGGACGTTATGGATACAGCCCTGCAGCAGATGAAAGATCTGGTAAAAAAGCTGAACGAGGCGGCAAAAGCGTATTATCAGGAAGACCGGGAGATCATGGACAACAGAGAGTACGACGAACTGTACGACCGTCTGGAGAAAATGGAAAAAGAAACGGGGATCGTACTGGCGGACAGTCCCACCGTAAACGTAGGATACGAAGCCGTTGATTCTCTGCCCAAGGAAAACCACGAGACCCCCATGCTGTCCCTGGATAAGACCAAGGACAGGGAGGTGCTGAGAGAATTTATCGGTTCCCATAACTCCCTTCTCTCCTGGAAGATGGACGGACTGACCATTGTGCTTACTTACGATGGAGGCGAACTTGAGAAAGCGGTGACGAGAGGGAATGGCGTCGTGGGAGAGATCATTACCAACAATGCTCGTGTATTCCGCAATATTCCTCTGAAGATTCCCTTTCAGGGGCGTCTTGTGCTGCGGGGAGAGGCGATCATTTCCTACTCAGATTTTGAGCGGATCAACCGTTCTATAGAGGATGTGGATGCGAAATACAAGAATCCGCGGAATCTCTGCAGCGGTTCGGTGCGCCAGCTGAACAATCAGGTGACAGCTTCGCGCAATGTTTATTTTTATGCGTTTTCCCTTGTGTCCGCCCCGGGCGAGGATATGCACAATTCCAGAGAGTATCAGATGGAGTGGCTGAAGAAACAGGGCTTTGACGTGGTGGAATACAGGATCGTTACAGCGGAAACGCTTGACGGCGCGATGGACTATTTTGCTTCCGCCATAGAGAAGAATGATTTTCCGTCAGACGGGCTTGTGGCCCTGTATGACGATATCGCTTATGGGGAATCCCTGGGTACTACAGCGAAATTTCCGCGTAATTCGCTGGCGTTCAAATGGGCCGACGAGACGAGGGAAACAACGCTGCGGGAGATCGAATGGAGTCCGTCAAGGACCGGTCTGATCAACCCCATCGCCGTTTTTGATCCGGTGGAGCTTGAAGGAACCACCGTAAGCCGCGCCAGCGTTCACAACGTAAGCATTGTAAAGGATCTTGAACTGGGAATCGGAGATACCATACAGGTGTATAAGGCCAATATGATCATTCCCCAGATCGCGGAGAATCTTACAAGAAGCGGCGATCTTACGATACCGGATATCTGTCCGGTGTGCGGGAAGGAAGCCCGGGTGATAAAAGAAAACGAAGTGGAATCCCTCTACTGTATGAATCCGGACTGCGTCGCCAAGAAGATCAAGGCTTTTACCCTTTTTGTCAGCAGGGACGCCATGAATATTGACGGATTGTCCGAGGCCACGCTGGAGAAATTTATTGCCAGAGGTTTTATTCACAACTTCGGAGATATTTTTGAGATCGGAAAATACCGTGACGAGATCGTATCCATGGAGGGGTTCGGGGAAAAATCCTTTGAAAACCTTATGGACAGTCTGGAGAAAGCGAGAGAAACGACGCCGGCCAAAGTGCTCTACAGTCTTGGAATCGCCAATATCGGCCTTGCCAACGCAAAGGTGATCTGCCGGCATTTCGGCGACGATCTTGATAAGATCCGCCGGGCCGGTGAAGAAGAGATAAGCGCCATTGACGGAATCGGACCGGTAATCGCCCGCAGTCTGGCGGAGTATTTCCGAAATGAAGAGAACAACAGGAAACTGGATCATCTTCTTGACCATCTGCATCTTCACAGCGAGGAAACGGCAGAGGAGCAGTCATTTGCAGGAATGAATTTTGTGATCACAGGAAGCCTGGAACATTTTTCCAACAGAAGCGAGGCCAAAGCGCTTATAGAATCTCTTGGCGGTAAGGTGACGGGATCCGTGACGGGAAAAACCAGTTATCTGATCAACAATGATAAAACGTCCGGTTCCTCAAAGAACAAAAAAGCGGCGGAACTGGGAATCCCGGTTATTTCCGAGGAAGAATTTCTGAAACTTGCAGGCAGGGATCCGGAAGAAAGCGATTAAAGATGCACGGCTTCCTGAGTCCGGGAAACAGACCGGTATGACAGCATGAAAAAGGAGGAGACAGAAAATGCCGATTAAAATACAGAGTGATCTTCCGGTAAAAGAAATACTGGAAAGAGAAAATATTTTTGTGATGGATGAAAAAAGGGCGATCCATCAGGATATCCGCCCGATCCAGATCCTGATCCTGAATCTGATGCCTCTGAAAGAGGAAACGGAACTTCAGCTTCTGCGATCGCTGTCCAACACGCCGCTTCAGGTGGATGTGACTTTCATGGCGGTGGAAAGCCATCAGTCAAAAAATACCTCTCTCAGTCACCTGAATAAGTTTTACCAGACTTTTTCGGAACTGAAGGATATGAAGTTTGACGGTATGATCATTACCGGCGCCCCGGTGGAACAGATGGAATTCGAGGAAGTGGATTACTGGGAGGAGTTGGCGCAGATCATGGACTGGACAGATTCTCATGTGACCTCTACGATCTTTCTCTGCTGGGCCGCCCAGGCGTCCCTGTATCATTTCTACGGGCTTGAGAAGAAACCTCTGGATAAGAAAATGTTCGGTCTTTTCTGGCATAAGGTGATGAACCGCAAGATCCCTCTGGTGAGAGGATTTGACGATATGTTTCTGGCGCCGCACTCCAGACATACGGAAGTCTCTGCGGCGGACATCCACGCCTGCGGTGAACTGACGGTCCTGGCGGAATCCGAAGAGGCCGGAGTTTTCCTGGCCATGGCGGACGGCGGCCGCAGGATCTTCGTCATGGGACATCCGGAATATGACAGGATCACACTGGACGGAGAGTACAAACGTGATATGGGAAAAGGAGTTCCCATAGAAATTCCCGAGAATTACTACCGGGATAACGACCCTTCCAACAAACCTCTTCTGATGTGGCGTGCCCATGCGAATAATCTGTATACAAACTGGCTGAATTACTACGTTTATCAGGTGACGCCCTACGATATGTACGGAACGCCCTTCTGAGCCGGTATTTACGGGGAATGAAGATAAATGTGATGTGACTGTTTTTTACATAAGGGAGATGACGGGTGGTTTGAAAAAGAATAAATACGAGATCGATATGTGCAACGGTTCCATTATGGACAAGCTGATCTCATTTTCTCTGCCGCTGATGCTTACGAGCATTCTGCAGCTGATGTTCAATGCGGTGGATATCATTGTGGTCGGTCATTATACCGGCAGCGAAGCGCTGGCTGCTGTTGGTTCCACAACCGCGCTGATCAACATCTTTACCAATCTTTTTATCGGCGTTTCGCTGGGCGCCAATGTCCTGGCGGCAAGATACTTTGCGGCGGGGCAGGACAAAGAGATGTCAGAGGCGGTACATACGGCCATAGCGCTGGCGCTGGTGAGCGGCGTGATCATGGCTTTTGTGGGAGTGGGAGCGACCAGGCTGGCGCTGGAAGTGATGGATACCCCGGCGAATGTGATCGATCAGTCTGTGTTGTATATGCGGATTTATTTTATGGGAATGCCGTTCTTCATGCTTTACAACTACGGCGCCGCAATTCTGAGAGCAGTGGGGGATACCAAGCGGCCGCTGATGTTTCTGGCGGTTTCCGGCATGGCGAACGTGGTGCTGGATCTGGCGCTTGTCATCGTTGTTCCGCTGGGAGTGGCCGGCGTGGCTATCGGTACCGTGGCTTCGCAGATGATCTCCTGTGTTCTGGTCATCAGATGTCTGTGCAAAACAGAGAGCAGCTATCAGCTGCGTTTTTCCAGACTGGCGATCAAAAGCGTCTATCTGAAACGTATTTTTCAGGTGGGAATACCGGCGGGTATCCAGAGCACGGTTATTAATTTCAGCAACGCTATGCTGCAGTCTTCCGTAAATTCCTTCGGCTCCACAGCTATGGCGGGATATACGGCGGCCAATAATGTAATGGGATTTCTGTACGCTGCCGTAAATGCGGTCACCCAGGCGTGCATGAGCTTTACCAGCCAGAACTACAGCGTCCGCAAGCCAAAAAGGATGGACCGTGTTCTTGTGGACTGTATGATCCTTTCGGTAGGAGTATCTGTGGTATTCGGCGTGGGAGCCTATGTGTTCGGTTCCCAGATCCTGAAGATCTATACGACTGACGCCGAGGTGATCCAGTGCGGACTTGAGATCCTTTCCATAACAACAGTACCATATTTCCTCTGCGGCATTATGGATCTGATCCCGGGGGCGCTGAGAGGAATGGGACATTCCGCGGTTCCGATGATCCTGTCTGTTATAGGTACGGTCGGAACGAGGATTATCTGGATCTATCTTATCTTCCCGCAGCACAGATCCCTTTATTTCCTGTTTATATCTTATCCCGGATCATGGATCGCCACGATCCTTTTGCAGGCGGTATGTTTCTGGTTTGTACGGAAGCAGTGTCTGCGCCATCTGAAAATGGGCGGGGCGACAGTATAAAAATATATCAGTGAAATAATTCATGTGTAACAGATTTTGCGCGCGCCCATAAAATAAATGGAGCAATACGCGGAGGCGGCAGATGATTTCCATAAGTCTGTGCATGATTGTCAGAAATGAGGAGCTCGTTCTGGGAAGATGCCTGGAGAGTGTGAAAGATTTTGCGGATGAGATCGTCATAGCGGACACCGGTTCCGGGGACAGGACGGCGGAAATTGCGGCAGAGTTTACGGACAGGATATTCCATTATCCATGGCGGGATGATTTTTCTGCGGCGCGGAATTTCGCCATGGATCAGGGTCAGGGAGAATATCTTATGTGGCTGGATGCGGATGATGTGATCCCGGAGAGAAGCCTGGAAAAGCTGATGGAACTGAAAGAGGCTTTTGACAGGGGGACAGACGTGGTCATGCTCCCTTATGTGACTGCTTTTGACGAACAGGGGCGGCCGGCCTTTTCCTACTACCGGGAAAGAATCGTAAGAAACAGTAAGGATTTCCGTTTTACGGGGAAAGTCCACGAGGTCATCCCGCCTCACGGAAAAATAATCTACGCGGATATTCCGGTGGAACACAGAAAAACAGATGCCGGGGACAGTGACAGGAATCTGCGTATATATGAAAAAATGATGAAGGACGGAGAAAAATTCGACGCACGCTCCCTTTATTATTACGGCAGAGAACTCCTGTATCATGGCAGATACCGGGAAGGCGCGCAGGCGCTGACGGAATTTCTGGAAAGGCCTGACGGGTGGGTGGAAAATCAGATCGACGCGACCAGGCAGCTGGCGTATTGTCTTTATGGTACAGGAGAAGACTCAAAAGCGCTGCAGGCGCTTTTATACGGCCTTTCTTTTGATGTGCCAAGAGGCGAGACCTGCTGCGATCTGGGGCGTCATTTTTTTGACAGAGAAAGATATGAGGAAGCAGCCTACTGGTATAAACAGGCGTTTACAGCTAAAAGAGCAGACCGGTCGGGAGCTTTTATCCGGGAGGAATGCTACGGCTTCCTCCCGGCAGTTTTTCTGAGTATGATATATGACCGGCTGGGGCAGAAAGAGATGGCCGGAATGTATCATGATCTGGCGTATTTTTCCGGATAAGTATCAGGATCTTTCGAAGGTCCCGAACACGGTTTGCTTTCCTTTTTCTACCATGATACGTCCCCGTGCAATCACAGTATCCAGTTTCAGTCCTTCTTCTGTGAGAAGGCAGATATCTGCGTCAAATCCGGGTTTTATATGGCCTTTGCCATTCAGTTTCAGGATGGCGGCCGGATTGGAAGTAATACCCTTTACTGCTGTTTCCAGCGGGATATTTTCTTTCTGCACACATTCGCGGACTTCTTTGAGAAGACAGGATGCTTTTCCGATACCGATTCCCTGATATTCCCCCTTTGCGTTGAAAACCGGCATGCTTCCCTGGCCGTCGGAGGAGATGGTGAACCGGTCGCTGGATATTCCCATGTCCAGAAGTCTGCGGATGCCTTTGCAGACACGCACTTCGTCGCAGATCGTCTCCCAGTAATCGATATCTTCATTTCCGGTAAAATCAATGGTTCCGCCGTCTTTCGCGAATTTCAGGCATTCATCAAAAAGAGCGGCGTTGCGGTTTACATGAGTGGGCAGAAACTGCGAGGCAGGTATTTCGGTATTGCGGACAACCTTCAGGATAAGATCCAGTTTGCGGGGGCTGTCGCCCAGATGGACGTTCACGATCCCTGCCTTGCCGGACAGCATGCCGGCAACCCGGGCGTCTGCCGCAATACGGGCAAATTCCTCAAAAGAAGGCTGTGAGGACCGGTGGTCGGAAATGGCCACTTCGCCTACGCCGATCACTTTATCCAGCATCATGATATCCTTCATAAGACTGCCGGTGAGAGTGGGGACTGGAACCTGATAGGCTCCGGTGTAAGTATAGGTGGTGACGCCTTCGTTCTCAAGGCCGTGGGCCTTTGCAAGAAGGGCCGTCATATCTCTGCCCACTCCGTCTGTGCCGATGCATCCCACCACTGTGGTGATGCCGTTCATTGTAAGGTCTTTCAGTCCTGCCCCGGGCGTTCTGGTATGGAACCCGCCTTCGCCTCCGCCGCCCAGGATATGTTCATGGCTGTCAATGAATCCGGGCACCGCAGCCATGCCTTCCCCGTTTATTTCTTCTGCCTTCAGCGCGCCGCCGAAATCGGCTTTCAGATTCTCGCCCACAGCGGCGATCTTATCTCCGAGAATAAGGATATCTTTTACTCCGGCGTATTCCGGCTGATATACTTTTGCGTTTCTGATGATCTTGACCATTCCCATATCTGTTCCTGCCTTTCTTATTACGACACAAGTCCCTCATATAGATGAGAGACTTGTGCAGATGATTTTATGAAATAAATTTACTGGAAGTTCATTGCCACAGCGATCGCTATGATAATGGTACCCATGATAAAGAAGAACGCCTGCATCTTGATCTGGAATTTGGCCCATTTGCCCCATTCGATCCTTGCAACGCCAAGCACGCCGATAAGGCTGGCGGATACAGGTGTGAACGCGTCCACGAAGCCGGCGCCCAGCTGATAAGCCAGAACCGCGATCTGACGGGAAACGCCGACCAGATCGGAAAGCGGAGCCATGATCGGCATGGTGAGAGCCGCCTGTCCGGAGTTGGATGTTACAACCAGGTTGAAGAGACTCTGGAAGATATACATGAACCATGCTCCGATGAAAGAGGGAACTCCTTCAAGCACAGTACCGATAGCATACAGGATAGTGTTCAGTGTGGATGCCACATCCGCGTCTGATCCGCCAAGTACAAGGAGGATACCTTTCGCCATACCTACAACAACTGCGGTGCCGGCCAGATCGGCAACGCCTCCTTGGAATGCGGAAGCCATTCCGTTGATCGTCATACCGTTAAGTTTGAAGATTATGGCGATAACGCCTGCAACAAAGCCCATTACAAAGAACTGGGAGGCGATTTCCGGAATGTAGAAGCCTTTCTGGGTAACTCCCCAGATGATCCAGATAAGGACTGCCAGCATTTCCAGAAGGATCAGCTTATGTCCGAGGTTAAATTCTCTCTCTTCATCCGTAATAGCGTCCATACGGTTGCGGAAATATGCGTCGCCCGCGTATACAACAGATTTCTCCGGAGCCTTGCGGATGCGTTCCGCGTATACCATCATGAATGCCGCGGAAGCAAGCGTTACCGTAACCCACATAATGAGACGGAAAGTTGCGCCGGAAAGAACCGGAACCCCGGCGATACCCTGGGCAACAGCCACAGAGAAGGGGCTCATCCAGGATACGGCGTTACCCACCTGGGAGGCAACATAGGTGACGGTTACCGCCACAATGGAGTCGTAGCCCAGCGCTATAACAAAGGGTACCATGATCATGGCGAAAGGAATACATTCTTCAGCCATACCGAAGGTCGCGCCGCCAAGAGAGAAAAGGATGAACAGAAGGGGCAGAGCCAGTCGTTCCAGACCTTTTGTCTTTTTGATGAACGCGTAGATACCCGCGTCAATGGCGCCTGTCTTCATAATGATACCGAAAGCGCCGCCCACAACCAGGATCAGCGCGCAGATACCTACTGCGGAGCCGGAACGGTCTCCGGTTACAAGACCTTCAAAAACATAATTCAGGAAACCGAATCCGCCGAAGTCGTCAGTTCCCCAGATTTTGGCTGTTTTGTGAAGCTTCTTGCTGGTATCATAGAATTCTTCGCTGTACATGGAGTACATTTCATCATCGCTCAGTCCCACGGCGTCAAGATCAGCCTGGGTCCATGCGGAGGAGTCTGTCTCCATAAGAGCTGCCAGACCGTCGGGATCTACTTCCAGCTCTTCCATAAGGGCGGTATCCTTACTGATATCGGTAAGGGCCTGAGCTACAAAATCTGTATCCAGATTATAACTGTAGCGGAATGTGTCTGCCATAAGGACAGTTCTGGTGGCAGTGTCGCCGTTTGCGTCAGTGTATTCAATGGTGTGGGTGCTGAATTTACCTGCCGGGATCAGGAAGGTAAGGAGCCAGCAGAAGATCACCACGAAGAAGATGATCGCATAAGTATGAGGAGTTTTCAGTTTGGTAAGATCTTTTTTCTCAGCCGGAACGGTCTGCTCCTTTTTGCTTTTCCAAGACATAAAATTGTCCCCCTTTATTAGTATTCTTATACATTTTAACTTGTTCCATAAAAATACACAATACAAAAATGATATTTTTATCTAAAATTGTAAGAATTGACGGATGTGAGTGAGTGGAAATGGAAAATATTGTGAACAAGGATCCGTTAAAAGCATATGATATAGGAAAATAAACGGTTTAAAGGAGAAAAGAATGCTTTGGTTTAATAATAGAAGAGATCAGGATGTGGAAGAGCAGTCCTGCGGATGTAATCCCTGCGGACCCTGCAGACCATGTCCGCCGCCCGGACCGTCAGGTCCGACAGGGGCGACGGGCCCAACGGGAGCGACCGGCCCAACGGGAGCGACCGGCCCTACAGGAGCGACGGGTCCAACGGGAGCAACCGGCCCGGCGGGAGGAGCGACGGGTCCAATAGGAGCGACCGGCCCTACAGGAGCGACGGGTCCAATGGGAGCGACAGGCCCAACAGGAGCGGCAGGCCCCGCGGGAGCAGCAGGTCCAACAGGTCCGGAAGGCCCTGCAGGCCCCACAGGAGCGACAGGCCCAACGGGAGCGACAGGCCCAACAGGAGCGGCAGGCCCCACAGGAGCGACAGGCCCCACAGGGGCGACGGGTCCTACAGGACCGGCAGCTCAGGAAGCGCAGTTCCTGTCAGCATATTCTACGCCGCCGCAGGCGGGAACCACAGGAACGGATCTGATCCTTGACAGGAACGCCTCCCAGAACGGAACGGCAGTTACCCATGATCTGAACAGTCCTGCGGTGACGCTGCAGGAACCGGGGTTCTACAATGTATCCTTCCAGAGTGCGCTTGCTCCCGGAACAGGAGCGTCGTTCCCCCTGACGGTCACTCTTAATCTTGAACAGGACGGCACGATCGCACCGGGAACGACTGTACAGCATACTTTCAACAGCGCCACGGATACCGCTACGGTTTCGTTTTCACAGATCGTTCAGGCTGCGTCCGCTCCGTCCACACTGCAGGTGACGGGAGACGGCAATCCATATTTCTACGGTCCTGTCTCCATGACAGTTCAGAAAATCGGATAAGTACCGTGGCCGGGGGCTGCCCGGGGATCGCAGGAATCGGATGGGGGGAAGGAACTTTCCCCATCCGATTACATACCTTTATTTCAATATTTGATTTCAGTTGAATTTTATCTGTCATGACTGCGGGCAGTCATGGTATAATAACCGCAAGAAAGGGGGAAAAAATGAAAATTTCAATTATTTATTACAGTAAAACAGGACATACAAAAGAAATGGGCGAAGAGATTGCCGCAGGAATCCGTTCAGAAGGAGGGGAAGCAAGGCTTTTTTCTGTTGAGGAGCCTTTGGATGCAGAGTATATCGCATCCAGCGACGGCGTGATATTCGGAACTCCCACATATCTGGCAAGCACCTGCTGGCAGATGAAAAAATGGTTTGATGTGGACAGCGCCGGGATCAGTCTGGCGGGAAAACTCGGCGGAGTATATTCTACCGCACATTTTGCCCAGGGCGGCGGCGATATCGCCGTTATGACGCTGATCGGCCATATGCTGGTAAAAGGAATGCTGATCTATTCAGGGGGCTCGTCTCTGGGAAAACCATATATTCATCTGGGGCCGGTGGCTCTTGACGCGGTGGAGGGACATTACGAGAACAGCCGGGAGACTTTCCGGATTTTCGGGAAACGTTTTGCAGACAAAGCGGGAGAAATCTTTCATAAGTAATTTTGTACATATTTTCTTCAAAAATTTACAAAATCTTTATTTGAAAAAATCCTGATCATCTGCTATAGTAAGTGATGGTAACAGGAAACACTGCTTATAAAAAGAAAGAAGTGTAATTTTGAGAAAAAAATCACATATACTCCTTGGACGCTATCTTGCAGACCAGATGACAGACTCCTGGAGCCTTCAGTCTCACAGGAAAGCTTTCTGTCTGGGAAATATCCTCCCGGATATCAGACCGTCTTTTGTTACGAAGCGGCATGAGTTTTTCGGCACTTTTGACGAGGTTCAGAGTAAACTCCAAATTCTGGTGGAGGATAACAGGACGGATCTCAGCGACAGGGTGTTCTGGAGAAGGCTGGGCGAAATACTCCACTACATTGCGGACTATTTCACTTTTCCGCACAACAGGACGTTTAAAGGGTCCCTTGTGGAGCACAACAGTTATGAGAAAGAACTCAAGAACCGTCTGAAAGCATGTATCAAGACCGGACAGGCGGATCAGTACGCGTCATATGCAATACGTTTCAGTAGTTTTGAAGAACTGATGAATTACGTAAAGGTACGTCATTCGGCATATTTGTCCATGGAGAGGAATATAGCAGAAGATATCCGGTACATTTTAGGGGTATGTTTTCAGGTGTTCCAGGGAGTTCTTCAGCTTTGCCGGGAATTTGTTCCTGTTTTTCCGATTCCCGCAGCAGTATGATGAAAATATGAAAAAAATATGAAATTTGTATGAAACCGCCGGAGCATTTGTCTCCGGCGGTTGATTTTAAAAAAAGTGTATGCTAAAATAAAGCCGGTTATATGTAAGCAGCATTTGTCAGACCTGAATTTGAAATGAAAGCATACCTTTATATAATAGGGGAATAGAGATATGCTCTTGGAAAGGAGTATATTTTTCAGAATGAAAAATAAATTTTTGAAAAAGTATTTATGTATAACACTGGCAGCGGCAACAGTACTGTCAGGAACGGCGCCTGTTATGGCGGCGCAGGAGAGTGACGCCTTCAGCAGCGGAGAGGACGCTTTTACAGGTACTCCGACATCCGCGCCGGAACCAACGTCAGCACCAGCCGAGACTCCGCAGCCTACTGTTCCGGTGGAGACGCCTGCACCGGATGATCCCAGCGAGACACCGGAACCATCGGTAACGCCGGATGATCCCAGCGAGACGCCGACGCCGTCAGTAACGCCGGATGATCCCAGTGAGACGCCGACACCGTCAGTGACGCCGGATGATCCCAGCGAGACGCCTGCACCGGATGATCCCAGCGAGACGCCGACACCGTCAGTGACGCCCGGGAATCCCAGTGAGACGCCGACGCCATCGGTGACGCCGGGGGAGACAGACGAAGCAGTGAAGAAAGTTGTGGACGGCATTGAAGCTCTCTCCAAGGTGAAACTTACAGTAAAACACGAAGCCAAAGTCAAGGAACTTCGTACAGCGTATAATAAACTTACGGACGAACAGAAAAAACAGGTAACAAACTATAAACTTCTCGTACAGTATGAGAAGCAGATCGAGAACCTGAAAAAAGAAGCCTCCGACAAAAATGAAACAGTGGACGCCCTCACAGACGGTTCCGCCGCGAAGACAGGAACACCGGTTTACTACAGCAGTATGGTTTCCAATCTCCATGCGGGAAAGGAATTTTATCTTGACAGTCTGAAAGATAATTACCAGCTTTCTTTTTCTGATGATTTTGAAGATGTCATGAATCAGATCGAGAAGGAATATAAGGCGGCCAACGGTCTGACGGACGCCAGCGATACCAGGGCCAACGGCCAGACGGCGTCTTCAGATTCTCTTCTTGTGAGGAACTGGCAGGATATCCTGGCTGTATATGTATATGAGCAGAGCCAGCAGGGAGTCAGCGAATATAAGTTGGACGCATCCGCCAAGGATGCTCTTGCGGAGATTTTCGCGGAATTAAATCCGGTTATCAGAGATGCGGAGAATCCGACCCATGCCTCCTACGGCAACTATCACATCAATACATACATCAAGGAGAACAATATTGCGCAGGAAGACAGAGAGATCCTGAAGAAATATGTGGAGACGGACTGTAAACTCCTCTGCGCCATTGTAACAGACGCCAAAGGATTTATACGCCAGAGCGTAGGAGACGATGTTTCCGAAGAACGTGTAAATGTAATCGCGGCAGCTTATTCCCTGGTGGGAGAAGTGGGATATTTCTGGGGAGGTAAGTCCACGGTAATTGGAGATGATCCCAGCTGGGGAGCGGCGGAGACGGTATCCGCTGCCGGCAGTCCGAGTACAGGAACTACCCGGGCATACGGTCTTGACTGCAGCGGGTTTGTTACTTGGTCAGTGATCAACGGCTATCTGGATCAGTCCATGCAGCAGGCCGTGGGAGACGGAACATCTGAGCAGTGGCTGAATGCCAATGTTGTAAGCGAACAGGAGGCGCAGCCGGGAGATCTGGTATTCCAGAGAGGCCCGGAGGCCGGAAGCGATAATCATGTAGGCATCATCTGCGGAAAGACAGATGCAGGCGACTGGATCGCGGTACATTGTTCTTCCAGCAAGAACGGCGTAACCGTAGGCGAGGCTTATGGCGCCAGCTTCCGTTATATCCGTCAGCCTTCCTTCTACCCGAGTCAGGAAGAACTTTCCCAGATGGTCAGCGCCGGAGCGTCCGCAAGTAATGCGGAGCCTGTCGAGACCGTGACGGATGTCAGCGGTACGGATACGGGTGCGGCAGATCTGAACAGCGGATCAGAAGAAAGTGTTCTTACCGGCGGAAATGATACTGTGGCGGATACAGACAGCATCGAGGTTATCTTTGATGATGCGACAGACGCAGGAACAGCTCAGGAGACTGTGACAACAGATGTTTCAGGATCAGGCAGTGCGGAAGTCACCGGTACTCTTCAGGGCATCCTTGAACAGAATGTGTTTGTTTCACAGAATACTTCAACAGATTCTCAGGGACAGGCAGACTTCAGCAGTGTTGAAGTTTCGTTCCAGAATTGATAAAAACTGCCCATGCAGATCAGGTAAGAACTGCATGGGCATAATTTTTAGCAGAAGATATCTATCTGTGTATTCCGGACAGAATTTCTTCAATCCATTTATCCGTACTGTAATTATCGTCAAAAAGACGGATGATCACACCGTAAGGTTCGGCGTCGCTGGAGAAGGCGTTGGCTTCATCCGTGTCCACATGCATGGCAAGGCGGTAGTCCCAGCTTACGCGGACTACGACATCTGCATAGATCAGGGCCCTGCCGTAACTTTTGGTGAGAACAAAAACCTCGTCATTGTCACGTACATTCAGGGTAAGGGCATTGTCCGGAGTCATGTGGATATGGCGTTTGGCTACGATCACGCCTCTGGAAATCTCAAGTTCTCCTTCCGGTCCTCTCAGAATGCAGCCGGGAGTACCCTCGATATCTCCTGACTGGCGGATGATTCCCGGAATGCCCAGCTTTCTGGTGTCGGTGAGAGAAAGTTCGATCTGTGTTTCTTTTCGGAACGGCCCAAGGATGGCCATATTCTCAAATGTCCCCCTGGGGCCGATGACGTTCAGACGTTCCCGGCACAGATATTGTCCGGGCTGGCTGAGTTCTTTGATATAATGAAGCTGAGCGCCTTTTCCGTAAAGTGTTTCAAAATCCTCTTTTGAAATATGGATATGGCGCGCAGATGTTTCGATAGGTATTTTAATGCTCATAATACAGTCTCCTGTGTGAAATATGTTAAGATAAAACTGATTTCAGTGTAACTCTTGACAGAAAGAATATCAACAATTTTTTAGGGAGTATATACCAGATGAAAAAAAGAAGGTTTCCATGGCTTCTTATCATACTGTGCCTGACGGCGGCCGGACTTCTCTGGAAGAGCCCTGAGATCCGGAGAGCGAATGAGGCGGACAGAACGGAATCCGGTCTGGAATCTGCTGTTGACGCAGCGAGAGATCTTTTCCGTTCGGAGCCGGCGGATGTCCGGGAACTTCGGGAGCAGGAGCTTATACAGACGGATGCCGGACATCAGGAATATTATTTCGGCCAGCTTAACGAGGCGGAACGCAGGGTATACCGTGAAATGCTGGAAGGTATCAGGAACCGTGAGGAGGAATTCTATCTGACTTCCGGAGATGACAGCCTGGTAGACAGAGTTTACCATGCGCTTTTGAAAGATCATCCGGAGCTTTTCTGGATACATAACCGTGAAACAGTATATAAGACGACATACGAAGGTGCGGATTACAGCATATTTTCTCCCGGTTACACATATACGGAACAGGAAGTCCGCGAAATCCTTCAGGCAATGGAGCAGGCATGGCAGAATGTTTCCGCCGGGCTTCAGGGAATCTCGGATCCTTATGAACAGGTAAAAGCAGTCTACACCTATGTTATTGATAATACAGAATATATGGAATCGGAACACGACCAGAACATAGCCGGGGTTTTCTGGAAAAAACAGGCTGTCTGTGCGGGATATGCCAGAGCTGTACAATATCTGCTGGAAAGACTCGGGATTCCCTGTATATATGTAGAGGGAAATACCATAGGGAGCAGTGAAGGCCATGCGTGGAACATCGTCCAGATAGACGGACAGTTTTATTACGTAGACGCAACTAACGGCGATCAGCCGGAATTCCTGGAAGGAGACGCCGTACAGCTGGCCGAGCACAAAACAACCCTGTATGATTATCTCTGCCCGTTCCCGGAAGAATATGAAATGACTTATACTCCTTCGGAGGAATTTACCGTTCCGGACTGCACGTCGACTGACCGGAATTTTTATGTGCTGAATCAGGGATGTTTTGACCACTATGACAGACAGCAGCTCCTGGACTACTGCAAAATGCGGCTTAATAACGGGGCGGCTGTTGTCCGTTTCAAATTTTCTGACCAGGACGCCTATGATATGGCTTACACTGAATGGATACAGGACGGATATGTCCGGCATGCGGCGGAGTATTATCTGGAACTGTACGGGCTTGGCAGCGTGGAATATCATTACGGCCTTTTACAGAATATGAAAACAATCTATCTGATGTTTTAGAGGAGATGAATGCGTATGATGGATATAATGCTGAGATTTATGAATATTATTGAGAGAGTGCGTACCGTGCCGGCTGTATCCGGCGCGGCTTCGGCGGCTTTCGCTGTTCTCCTTGTGTTCGGCGTGCTGAACTGTATTCTTGGATACAGGTTGCTCCGGTTCTGGATGATGCTGTTCGGTTTTGTGATCGGCGCGGGCATCGGCCTGGGCGGCGCTTTCAGTATGGGCGTCCGGGAGAGAACGGTATTTATTGCCGCTGCTGTCGGTGTTGGAATCGTTCTGGCTGTGATTGTTTTTCTCAGTTATAAAGCGGGTATTTTCGTACTGGGCGCAGGACTTGGGATGAGTGTTGCGATATATGTCCTGCATCCCACGTCATCTCTGGTGTTCTTTCTGTGTATCCTTGCGGGGGTACTGCTGGGAAGCCTGGCTATGAAATGGGCCAGGGAAGTGATCATTGTCGGCACCAGTCTTATGGGAGGAGCCATGGCGGGCGTTTCGGCTGCGAAGCTGGGAGGCCTGGCAGATATTCCATACGGTATTCTTCTTAGTATCGGATTCGCCCTTCTGGGAATGCTGATTCAGTTTGCCACGAACCGCAGACGTGTAGAAGAAGATGAGGATGACCTGGATTATGAGGAAGATGAAGCGGAGGAACTGAGAGAGAGAAGGGTTTCCGCAGATGGCAGAAAGAAAAAAATCAGCCGGAAAGAGCGGGAGTACATGACTGCTGACGTTGATGATTTTGACAGAACCAGAGACTATAGTCCCCGGAGAAGAGTGCGGCAGTCCGACGAGGAAATTGACGAGGAGCTTCTCGACGAGGAGATCCTGAACGAAATGATGGAGGAGGAAGACCGGAAAAGCGACCTTATGTGGGAAAAGATTTCAGGAAGGGCGCGCCGGAAGAAAAAAGATCATGGCAAAAGAAGCGAAGACTAACGCAATGAGGATGCTGGAAAGAGCAAAAATACCCTATGAGGCGCTTACATATGAATGTGATGAATTCATTGACGGGATCCACAGCGCGGATCTGACGGGAGCGCCTTATGAACAGTCATATAAGACTCTTGTGATGGAAGGAAAAAGCGGCGGGTATTATGTGTTTGTGGTTCCGATCATGAAAGAAGTGAACCGCAAGGCTGCGGCCAGAGCGGTAGGAGAGAAGACCGTGGATATGATACATGTGAAGGATATCCTGAAGATAACAGGATATGTGCGGGGCGGATGCAGCCCTGTGGGCATGAAGAAACCATATCCGGTAATCTTTGACGGTTCAGTGGGAAATTTCAGAGAAATTTATGTGAGCGGAGGGCGGATCGGCCTGACGCTGAAAGTTCCTGTGGACGGGCTTCTCAGGATAACAAATGGAAAAACGGCAGATATCACTGTGAAGTGATGTCTGCCATTTTTTTGATAGAAAACCTTGTATTTTGATATTCTGCAAGAATGCGCCGCGGGCATCAGTTGTCTTCGGCGTCTTCCTCGCTTACCTGGTATACGTGGCGTTTCTTTGCCATTTCATCGCTTGCCAGATATTCGTCATAGGTGGTGATCTTGTCGATCAGGGTGCCGTTGGGCAGGATTTCCATGATTCTGTTGGCTGTGGTCTCGACAAACTGATGGTCGTGGGAAGTAAAAAGAATAACTCCCGGGAACTTGATCAGTCCGTTATTCAGCGCGGTAATGGATTCCATGTCCAGATGGTTGGTGGGCTCGTCCAGGATCAGGATATTCGCGCCGGAGATCATCATTTTGGAGAGAAGACAGCGGACTTTTTCTCCACCGGAGAGAACCCGGACTTTTTTTACGCCGTCCTCGCCGGGAAACAGCATACGTCCCAGGAAACCGCGGACATAGGTGGCGTCCTTGATCTCGGAATACTGAGTGAGCCAGTCGGTGATCGTCAGGTCATTGTCAAATTCCTGCGTATTGTCCTTGGGGAAATATGCCTGGGAAGTTGTGACGCCCCATTTGTAATTACCCTCATCCGGTTCCAGTTCTCCCATAAGGATACGGAAGAAGGTGGTGATCGCCTGTTCGTTGGCGCCGACAAAAGCGACTTTATCGTTATGTCCCAGAGTGAAGGAAATGTTGTCAAGAACCTTTACTCCGTCGATGGTCTTGGACAGGTTTTCCACCATCAGGACCTCGTTTCCGATCTCGCGGTTGGGACGGAAATCGATGTAGGGATATTTACGGCTGGAGGGACGCATTTCATCCAGCTGGATTTTCTCCAGGGCACGTTTCCTGGAAGTGGCCTGACGGGATTTGGAGGCGTTGGCGCTGAAACGGGAAATAAATTCCTGCAGCTCTTTGATCTTTTCCTCTTTCTTTTTGTTGGCTTCTTTCATCTGTTTGATAAGAAGCTGGCTGGATTCAAACCAGAAATCGTAGTTTCCCGCATAAAGCTGGATCTTACCGTAGTCGATATCGGCTGTATGGGTGCAGACTTTATTCAGGAAATAACGGTCATGTGAAACCACGATAATCGTGTTTTCAAAATTAATCAGGAATTCCTCAAGCCATTCGATCGCCGGAAGATCCAGGTGGTTGGTGGGCTCGTCCAGGAGCAGGATATCCGGGTTGCCGAAAAGGGCCTGGGCCAGCAGGACCTTCACCTTCTGGCTTCCTGTCAGTTCGGACATCTGCATATAATGAAATTCCGTTTCAATTCCAAGACCATTGAGAAGGGTCGCCGCGTCGGACTCCGCTTCCCAGCCGTTCATTTCGGCAAATTCGCCTTCCAGTTCGCTGGCACGGATGCCGTCCTCATCGGTAAAATCCTCTTTGGCGTAAATGACTTCCTTTTCTTTCATAATCTCGTAAAGTCTCGCGTTGCCCATGATCACAGTGTCCAGAACAGGATACGCGTCATATTTGAAATGATCCTGCTGCAGGAAGGACAGACGCTGGCCAGGAGTAATGGCGACTTCGCCCTTAGTGGGTTCCAGCTGGCCGGAAAGGATTTTCAGGAAAGTGGATTTGCCTGCTCCGTTGGCTCCGATCAGTCCGTAGCAGTTGCCTTCTGTAAACTTGATGTTTACATCTTCAAAGAGAGCCTTTTTGCCTACTCTCAGTGTGATATTATTTGCTGAAATCATAAGATACCTCTTTTCTTCGTTATGGTTTCGTCATCTTCGTTCTTATGTGCCGTTAACACAGCTCAATCCCCATTGTACCGTAAAGCTGGGATTTTGCAAGAGTTATTTCTTGAAAAAAAGAAGGAATGCTGATATAATCCTGTTTCAAAAGAAAAAAATGAGGGATATTCCGGGAATATCTTTACAGAAAGGCAGAGAAATCAGATGACAGAAATTATGAATACACTGACCGGGCTTATGGCCGAAAATCTGTGGGCCGCTCCGGTATTGAGCCTTTTTGCCGGCATAGTTACATCTTTTACACCGTGTTCCCTGGCCTCTGTGCCGATGCTTCTTGCCTGTGTGGGAGCTGTCGGGGCCGACAGGAAGAAATCGTTAAGGCTTTCCCTTGCCATGGCAGCCGGTATGGCGGTTACCTTCGGGATCTTTGGTTCCGTGGCTTCTTTCATCGGACACAGAATGCATGAGGCGGGGCACTGGTGGGCGATCCTGATGGGAGTGCTGATGGTGTTTATGGCTCTTCAGGTATGGGGGATCGTCAATATTATCCCACATATCCATCTGTCGAAATACGGGACGAAGAAAGGCTATGCAGGAGCTTTTCTGACAGGAGCGCTCAGCGGTGTGTTTGCCTCCCACTGCGCGGTTCCGGTAATGATCGCTCTCCTGGCCCTTGTGGCGGAACTGGGCAGGAACGCCTGGTGGGGCGTTCTTCTGATGGTGCTCTATGCTCTGGGCCACAGTCTGCTCCTGATCGGGACAGGGATAGGATACGGTTATATAGAAAGGATCGCATCAGATCCTTCCTATAAAAAGGCGGGGATCTGGCTGAGGAGAATTCTTGGTCTGGTGATCCTTGCTGTGGGGATTTTGTTGATATTTGGTGAAAAATAAAGGTTTATGTTCGCGTAACGTGTTGAATTTTCACAAATTCACTGCTATAATATGGCTGTAAATGGATTATTTGAAGACATCAGAGAGAGGACATAAATTATGTTGATTACAAGAGAGTGTGATTATGCAGTAAGAGTAATCCGCGCGCTGACAGGAGAAGAGAGGCTCAGTGTGAATGATATCTGTGAGCGGGAAGCGATCACGGCGCCCTTCGCTTACAAAATTCTCAAAAAACTACAGAAAGCAGGAATTGTAAAAGGGTTCAGGGGCGTACACGGAGGATATTCCCTCAACCGTGGTCTTGGAGAAATGAACCTTTATGATGTATACACCGCTATCGATCCGGATATGCGGATCATCGACTGCCTGGATCCGGATTATGACTGCGTCCGGGACGGCGGGGACGGAACGATCTGTCTTGTTCACAGAGAACTTGCCCAGATCCAGGGCGAACTCTGGAAACTTCTGAAAAGAAAAACTCTGAAGGAGATATTTGAATCCTGTTGACCATAGCCGGCATATAAACAGAAGAAGTGGTCCGCCGGGCTGTTATTTTTTAACAAATGCTGCGGAGCGCTTTTTTTTGTATGCGAATAGATACAAAAAAAACCTAATCTGATTGGACAATATCCAGATTATATGGTATAATCATTAACGGAATTTTAGACCGGACTGCGGTCTAGAAATAATTTTTTTCATCAAACCTTTAAGGAGGAAAAGAAAACTATGGCAAGAAAGATGAAAACCATGGATGGTAATCATGCAGCCGCTCATGCATCATATGCTTTTTCTGATGTAGCTGCGATTTACCCGATCACCCCCTCCTCTGTTATGGCGGAAGCTACAGACGAGTGGGCAACCCAGGGAAGAAAGAACATCTTCGGACATGAAGTACAGGTAACAGAGATGCAGTCTGAGGCTGGTGCAGCCGGTGCAGTTCACGGTTCTCTCGCAGCAGGCGCTCTGACTACTACTTTTACCGCATCCCAGGGTCTTCTTCTGATGATCCCGAACCTTTACAAAATTGCCGGCGAGCAGCTGCCGGGCGTAATTAACGTATCTGCCCGTGCGCTGGCTTCTCACGCACTTTCCATTTTTGGAGATCATTCCGACGTTATGGCCTGTCGTCAGACCGGATGTGCAATGCTCTGCGAATCCTCTGTTCAGGAAGTTATGGACCTGACACCTGTTGCTCATCTTGCAGCAATCAAGGGCAAAGTTCCGTTCATCAACTTCTTCGACGGTTTCCGTACATCACACGAGATCCAGAAGATCGAGACATGGGATTATGAGGATCTGAAGGATATGGCGGATATGGACGCTATTGCAGCATTCCGCAACCATGCCCTGAATCCGAATCATCCCTGCCAGAGAGGATCCGCTCAGAATCCGGATATCTTCTTCCAGGCAAGAGAAGCATGTAACCCGTACTATGACGCTCTTCCGGCAGTAGTACAGAGCTACATGGACAAAGTAAACGAGAAGATCGGTACAGACTACAAACTGTTCAACTATTACGGAGCTGCAGACGCTGAGCACGTGATCGTTGCAATGGGTTCTGTAAACGATACTATCGAAGAGACTATCGATTATCTGATGGCAGCAGGAAAGAAAGTCGGCGTTGTTAAAGTACGTCTTTACAGACCGTTCTGCGCACAGGCTCTGATCGATGCGATTCCGGAAACTGTAAAACAGATCACTGTTCTTGACAGAACAAAAGAGCCGGGCGCTCTGGGCGAGCCGCTGTATCTGGATGTTGTAGCTGCTCTGAAAGATACGAAGTTCAAAGATGTTCCGGTATTCTCCGGACGTTACGGACTTGGATCCAAAGACACTACACCGGCTCAGATCGTTGCTGTTTACAACAACACTGAAAAAGAGAAATTTACTGTTGGTATCGTGGATGACGTTACAAACCTTTCCCTGGAGACAGGAGAAGCTATCGTAACAACACCGGAAGGAACCACCAACTGCAAGTTCTGGGGACTTGGCGCTGACGGTACTGTTGGTGCGAACAAGAACTCCATCAAGATCATCGGCGATAACACTGACATGTACGCTCAGGCTTACTTTGACTATGACTCCAAGAAGTCCGGCGGCGTTACCATGTCCCACCTTCGTTTCGGTAAGAAACCGATCAAATCCACATACCTGATCCACAAAGCTGACTTTGTAGCATGCCATAATCCTTCTTATGTGAATAAGTACAACATGGTTCAGGAGCTGGTAGACGGAGGTACATTCCTTCTGAACTGTCCGTGGGATATGGAAGGTCTTGAGAAACATCTTCCGGGACAGGTGAAGGCGTTTATTGCAAACCACAACATCAAGTTCTACACCATCGACGGCGTTAAGATCGGTATCGAGACCGGCATGGGACCGACACGTATCAATACGATCCTGCAGTCCGCATTCTTCAAACTTACCGGAATCATTCCGGAGGACAAGGCGATCGAGCTGATGAAGGCCGCTGCAAAGGCTACTTACGGACGTAAGGGCGACGACGTTGTTCAGAAGAACTGGGCGGCTATCGACGCCGGAGCAAAACAGGTTCATGAAGTAGAAGTTCCGGAAAGCTGGAAAGACGCAGAAGATGAAGGCCTGTTCATGGCTCATGCAGAAGGCGGAAGACAGGATGTTGTAGATTTCGTAAACAACATTCAGTCCAAAGTAAACGCACAGGAAGGCAACACCCTGCCTGTATCCGCATTTACAGCTTATGTAGACGGTACGACTCCCTCCGGTTCCTCCGCATATGAGAAACGTGGAATCGCTGTAAATATCCCGGTATGGCAGCCGGAAAACTGTATCCAGTGTAACCGCTGCGCATATGTCTGCCCGCACGCTGTTATCCGTCCGGTAGCTCTTACGGAAGAAGAAGCTGCAAACGCACCGGAAGGTATGACTACTCTGCCGATGACCGGTATGAAAGAATATAAATTCTCCATGACTGTATCCGCTTATGACTGTACAGGATGCGGTTCCTGCGCAAATGTCTGCCCGGGCAAGAAAGGTGCGAAAGCACTTGTTATGGAAAACATGGAAGCAAACGCAGGAGTACAGAAGTACTTCGACTACGGCGTAACACTTCCTGTAAAAGAAGACGTTATCGCAAAATTCAAAGAGACAACTGTAAAGGGAAGCCAGTTCAAGCAGCCGCTGCTTGAGTTCTCCGGCGCCTGCGCAGGCTGCGGCGAGACTCCGTACGCAAAACTGATCACTCAGCTTTTCGGCGACAGAATGTACATTGCAAACGCAACAGGATGCTCCTCTATCTGGGGTAACTCTTCACCGTCTACGCCTTACACTGTAAACGCCAAAGGACAGGGTCCGGCATGGTCCAACTCTCTGTTCGAGGATAACGCAGAGTTCGGTTACGGTATGCTTCTTGCTCAGAAAGCAATCCGTGACGGTCTGAAGACCAAGGTGGAAGCTCTTGTAGAATCCACAGAAAACGAAGACGTGAAGGCAGCAGGTCAGGAGTGGCTGGATACCTTCAGCGTAGGCGCTCTGAACGGAACTGCTACAGATAAACTGGTTGCAGCTCTGGAAGCATGCGGATGCGAAGCCGGAAAAGAAATCCTTGCACAGAAGGACTTCCTTGCAAAGAAATCCCAGTGGGTATTCGGCGGCGACGGATGGGCTTATGATATCGGATTCGGCGGTGTTGACCATGTTCTCGCAAGCGGACAGGACATCAATGTTATGGTATTCGATACAGAAGTTTACTCCAATACCGGCGGACAGTCCTCCAAGGCTACACCGACAGGCGCGATCGCTCAGTTCGCGGCAGGCGGTAAAGAAGTGAAGAAGAAAGATATGGCTTCTATCGCTATGAGCTACGGCTATGTATATGTTGCACAGATCTCCATGGGCGCAGACTTCAATCAGACTGTAAAAGCTCTGGCAGAGGCTGAGGCATATCCGGGACCGTCTCTGATCATCGCATATGCTCCATGTATCAACCATGGTATCAAGAAGGGTATGGCGAAAGCACAGACAGAGGAAGAGCTGGCTGTTAAGTGCGGATACTGGCACAACTTCCGCTTCAACCCGGCGGCAGAGAACAAGTTCACTCTGGACTCCAAAGCTCCGGATATGGACAACTATCAGGATTTCCTTGACGGAGAAGTTCGTTACAATTCTCTGAAACGTCAGAATCCGGAAAAGGCCGCAAGACTGTTTGCTAAGAATGAATCTGAAGCAAAAGAAAGATATGATTACCTGAGCAAACTTACCGCTCTTTATGGAAAAGAAGAATAAGTTCTGACAGGGAGCCGCGGTACATCCGTACCGCGGCTTTTTTATACTTTCAGTGATTCGAAAAAATTATGAGTAAAAGATTTTTATTAAATAAAGAGAGAAGAAATTTTTATGCAGCCTATACGCTGGTATTCGCAATACTGGCGCTGATCCTGTACCTGCATTTTTACCTGAACGGAAAATCGCTGATATGGAGCCATGACGGCGTTCCCCAGCATCTGAACGCCCTGGCGTATTACGGCGGATATTTGAGAGATATCCTGAAATCCATATTTATAGATCATGATCCGGCAATCCCCATGTGGGATATGAATATCGGATACGGATCGGATATCCTGACGACGCTCCACTATTATGTGATCGGAGATCCCCTGACTCTGCTTTCCGTATTTGTGCCGGCAGAACATACGGAGATTCTCTATGAAGCGCTGGTATTTTTGCGGATCTATCTTGCGGGTATCGCGTTTTCCAGGTACTGTTTTTACCATGAAAATTCCAGACAGGCCGTATTTCTCGGCGTCTTTATCTATATTTTTGCGGGATGGACGAGCTACGCCGCCATGAAACATCCGTATTTCGCCAATCCCATGATTTATCTTCCCCTGGTGCTCATGGGAATCGATAAGATATACAGAAAAGAGAAACCATATGTTTTTATCTGGTCTGTAACACTTGCAGGAGTTTCCAACTTTTACTTTTTCTATATGATCGGGATATTCATGGTGCTTTATGCAGCCTTTGAATATTTTCATATATTTGAAAAACGTTCTCTGAAAGATATCGGGAGATGGCTTGCCGTATTTGCCGGTTACTCCCTGATCGCAGTGATGATGGCGGCGCTTGTTCTTCTGCCGGTGCTGATCCCGCTTTTTGGAACGCAGAGATTCCAGGCGGAGAATTATGTTCCGCTTCTGTACGACCGGATTTACTATGAGAAATATCTTGGCTGCCTCATCGGGGAAAATATGATCCAGTGGGGAGTTGCGGGATACTCCGCTGCGGCTATGGCAGGCGTGTTTGTCATGTTTTCGAAAAAGAAGAAGTATATGAGCCTGAAGGCGGGTTTTCTTCTTCTGAACATTTTCCTGCTCATTCCCTTTGCCGGTCATGTGCTCAACGGTTTTTCCTATGTGTCCAACCGGTGGATTTGGGCCTATGGAATGATGATCGCCTATATCTGTGTGAAAATATATCCGGAGCTTTTTACCCTTACCATAAAGGAAAAACGGCGGATATTTGTAATGACGCTGATCTACAGCGTGGCGGCTCTGTTCTGGCAGGTGTCCCGAACAGAACGGAATATGATGGCTGTGTTGATCCTGATATCCACATCGGCGGTCGTCCTCTGTTTCGGCAGCGTGTATGTGCGAAGAAGAAGTCTCTCTCTGCTCCTTGGAAGTCTCACTGTGGCGGGAATCCTTCTTAACATCAGTTACCAGTATTCACTGGAAAAGGATTATCTCTCCGAATTTTCTGATCAGGGAGAAGCTGTGGAAAAACTGGAATCAGGTACGGATCTTGCAGTGCTGGATGCAGAAGATGATTCTCTTTACCGCTACGATCAGCTGGACGCTCTCTCCTGCGACAATTCCTCCATGTATATGGGGACTAATGGTACGTCCTATTATTTCAGTGTGGCAAGCGGAAGTATCGGAACCTTTTTTGACGAGATGTATTTGAATACGCCATGGGAACAGCATTATGAGAATCTGGACGGACGTACGATCCTGGACCGCCTTGCTTCTGTGAAGTATTTCGTGATCAAAAATGAAGAAAACCAGTATCTTCCCTATGGATATCAATGGCTGTCGGGGACTGCGGAAAAGAACGGAAAGACTTATGAGGCCTACAGGTGCCAGGATGCGCTTCCGGTGGGATATACCTATGATTCCTATATTTCCCGTGAAGAATATGAGAAAATGAGCGTCACAGAAAAACAGCAGGCGCTTCTTCAGGGAATCGTCCTGGAAACAAGCAGTCTTCCGGAAACAGATACAGAGTTTAACGACCGGGAGCTTCCCTACACCGTGACAGAAGGGAGAGGATGCCGTATGGAAGACGGGAAGATCACTGTGACGGAAGAGGGAGCGAAGCTGAAGCTGTCTTTTGAAGGTGCGGAAGAAAGCGAGACTTATCTGATCACAGAGGGACTGGACTATGACGCTCTTTCTCCCGGAGAACTCGTCAGCGGGAAAGAGTGGAAAAAAATGACCCGCTATGAGAAAAATCAGGTACTTGAAGAGGACAGCCGCTGGCGTTACTGGAAGGAGAGCCAGGAGGCTTCCATAGAGGTAAGCGGGGCTTTTCCGGACAAAAAAATAAAGATTTACACAGATAGATACAACGCCTACAGTGGAAAACATAATTTTCTCTGTAATGTGGGCTACAGCCCAAAACCGGTTCGTACCATTACGCTCACTTTTGAAAATACAGGCGTTTACACTTTTGAGACACTGAAGGTTGTCAGTCAGCCGGTAGAGAATATCGGGCAGCAGACAAGGAATCTGGCGAAAAATGTTCTCACAGACATTCAGACAGGTATGAATTCCCTTACCGGAAGGATTTCTCTTTCTAAACCCAAGGCGTTGCTGATCTCACTTCCATACAGCGAAGGGTTCCGCGCATACGTGAACGGAGAGGAGACGGAACTTCTCAGGGCCAACACCATGTATATGGCGCTGGAACTTGAGGAGGGAGAGCATGAGATCCGCCTGGTTTACTGTACGCCGTACCTGAAAGCCGGGGCGTGCTTGACTTTGGCCGGAGCTGTGTGTTACATTTGTCTGGTATCTTTTAACCATATGAATAAAAAGAAAAAGAGGATACAGAAAGTATGAGTGTTTTATCAGTAGTGCTCCCGGCTTATAATGAAGAACTGATGATAGCAAAAACCTGCCGTGTTCTCGGAGAAGTACTGAACGAAGCCGGAATAGGTTATGAACTTGTTCTGGTGGACGACGGATCCCGGGATAATACATGGACGGAGATAGAAAAAGCGGGGAAAAAAGATCCTCATATCGTGGGGGTTCGTTTTTCCAGGAATTTTGGCAAGGAAGCGGCTGTGTTCGCAGGCCTTGCCCAGGCAGGAGGCGATGTGGTTGCGGTCATGGACTGTGACCTGCAGCATCCTCCCCAGGTTCTTCCGGAGATGTACCGGCTGTGGCAGGAAGGATACCAGGTGATCGAGGGCATCAAAAAGTCCAGAGGCCGGGAAAGCTTTTTCCATAAAAAATGTGTCGGCTTTTTTTATGGCATTATGTCGAAGGCTACTAAAGTAAATATGCAGAATACTTCTGATTTTAAAATGCTTGACCGGCAGGCAGTGGACAGCATCCTGTCCATGCCGGAGAGAAATATGTTTTTCCGGGCAACGTCTTCCTGGGTGGGCTACAGAAGCACTGCTGTGGAATTCGAAGTGCAGGAAAGAGCGGCGGGGGAATCAAAATGGTCCTCCTGGTCGCTGATCAGATATGCGTTTACCAATATAGTGGCGTTTACTACGGTTCCGCTGCAGTTTGTCACGGTGGGAGGGGTGATTTCCTTCCTCCTGTCGCTGCTGCTGGCGGTTTATTCCCTGGTGCAGTATTTTACCGGGCATGCGGTAGAGGGATATACCACGATCATCATTGTACTGCTTCTGATCGGAAGCGCGGTAATGATCAGTCTTGGGATCATTGGTTACTATATCGCCAAAATATACGAAGAAGTGAAGCGGCGTCCGCGGTATATCATTTCCAGAATCGTACGGGGAGGAGACAGCAGTAATGAATAAAATAAAAGAACTGATCCTCCGCTTATACAGAAACGATGTGATCCGATATGTGTTTTTTGGCGGATGCACCACCCTGGTCAATCTTGTGATCTTTTATGTACTGCGGCGGTGCGGCATCGGGCTTATTACCGCCAATATCATATCGATTATTATAGCCATTCTCTTTGCTTATGTAGTGAATTCCAGGTTCGTTTTTCATGATAACTGCAGGACGCTTAAGGACCATTTCCATCCGTTCTGCAAGTTCGTCAGCGCGAGACTTGTGACAATGGTGGTGGAAGTAGGTGGCGTATGGCTCCTGGTGGAGGTTATGGGAATGTACGATATGCTGGGAAAATTCCTGACGCAGTTCATCGTGCTGGTACTGAACTATATATTCAGTAAATTTTTGGTGTTTACTACAGGAAAAAAGGAAAGGAAAGTGTCATGACGTTTGAAGAGACTGTAAAAAATATCCGGCCGGCAGACCGGAAGGCAATGGAAAACGCGCAGAAGAGATGGAACAGTATCGCGAAGCCGCTCCATTCCCTGGGTAAAATGGAAACTCTGATGATCCGGATCGCCGGGATCACGGGAAGAGCTGATATTGATATCCGCAAAAAAGCGCTGGTAGCCATGTGCGCGGACAACGGCGTTGTGGAGGAAGGAGTTACCCAGACAGGGCAGGAAGTAACCGCTATCGTGGCGGAGAATTTCCTTTCCGGAGATACTTCTGCCTGCGTGATGTGCAGACAGTGCGGCACAGACGTATATCCTGTTGACGTGGGTATGGCTGTGGATACAAAAGTCTCCACAGAGTTCAAAGTGATGCACGGCACACATAATATGACGAAAGGCCCGGCAATGTCCCGGGAAGAGGCAGTGAAGGCCATAGAGGCCGGTATAGAAATGGCGCGGCGCCTGAAGGAAGCAGGATATGGTATCCTGGCAACCGGAGAGATGGGGATCGGAAATACGACGACAAGCAGCGCTGTGGCGGCGGTCCTCCTGGACCGTCCGGTGGAAGAGATGACAGGCCGTGGCGCCGGTCTCTCCAGCGAGGGCCTTCAGAGGAAGATCAACGCCATAAAAACCGCTGTCCGCATAAACGCTCCGGATTCCTCCGATCCGGTAGACGTGCTGGCCAAAGTGGGCGGTCTGGATATCGCCGGGCTGGCTGGCGTGTTCCTTGGAGGTGCGGCGTACCGTATCCCGGTGGTCATGGACGGGTTTATTTCCTGCGCGGCGGCGCTGGCGGCACAGAGGATCTGTCCCCAGGCGTCGGATTATATGATCGCTTCCCATGTATCAAAAGAGCCGGCGGCGGAGCTGATCCTGAAAGCTCTTGGCAAAGAAGCGGTGATCCACGGCGATATGTGTCTGGGCGAAGGCAGCGGCGCCGTGGCGCTGTTCCCCTTCCTGGACATGGGGATCGCCGTCTACGAATCCATGAGCACTTTTGAAGAGATCAAAGTGGATCAGTATGAGGAGCTTGTATAAATGATGATCCTTGTAACCGGAGGCAGCGGCAGCGGAAAATCGGCTTTCGCCGAAAACTGCGTTGTCTCTCTTGGCAGTGAGAAAAGAATCTATATCGCCACCATGTATCCTTATGACGGGGAAAGCCGTAAAAGAGTAAAACGGCACAGAAAAATGCGTGCCGGCAAAGGTTTTGAAACGGTGGAATGCTATACCGGGCTTTCCGGCGTACATGTGCCGGAAGGATCCACCGTGCTGCTGGAATGCATGTCCAATCTTGTGGCAAACGAAATGTTCCGGGAAGAGGGCGCCCGCGAAAAAACTTATGATGAGATCACAAAAGGAATCCTTCACCTGAAAGAACAGGCGGCGCATCTGATCGTGGTGACGAACGAGATTTTTTCTGAGGCCATGTGTTATCAGGGAGACACGGAGGAATACCGGCGCTGTCTGGGAAACATAAATCAGTTTCTTGCCGGCCAGTCGGATCTGGCGGCGGAGGTTGTCTACGGGATTCCAGTATATTTTAAAAAGAACGCTGAGATACCGAAGATAACCGGTGAAGAAAAGACAGATGGGGGAAAATTATGAAAAGTCTGTGGAACAGTTTTAAGATTGCTTTTTCCATGTTTTCCAAAATTCCCATGCCTCAGGCGGAATGGACGAAGGAAAATATGAAATATATGTTCTGTTTCTTTCCTTTCATCGGCCTTGTGACGGGGGCTGTATTTACAGCCGTTGATCTCGCCGCATCTTTTCTGGGATTCGACGGCGTTTTTCACACGGCCCTGCTGGTGATGATTCCCGTGCTGATAACGGGCGGGATCCATGTGGACGGACTTCTGGATACGGCGGACGCCTTAAGTTCCTGGCAGGAGAGAGAACGCCGTCTGGAAATCCTGAAAGACTCCCATGCAGGGGCTTTTGCGGTGATCACCGGATGCGTTTATTTCATCTGCTGTTTTGGCGCGTACAGCCAGATCGGGGGAAATATAAAATCGGTACTGATCGTTTCACTGATTTTCGCAGTGTCCCGATGTTTTTCCGGACTGGGGGTAATGACTCTGCCAAAGGCGAAAGAAAGCGGGACTGTAGCGGAATTTTCCCGAAAGGCGGAGGAGATCACGGTACGGAATGTGCTGATCTGTTTCCTGGTGATCCTGGCGGCGGCGATGGTTCTGGTCCATCCCGTCCTTGGAAGCGCGGCTTTTGTGTCGGCTCTTTTGCTCTTTTTGTATTACAGGCATACGGCTCTGAAATATTTCGGAGGAACCACGGGAGACCTGTCCGGATTCTTTCTCTGTCTCTGTGAGGCGGGTACTGCGGTGGTGACGGCGGTACTGACGGCGGTATTGTTTTAGGAACACCGGAAATCATGAACGAAACTATAAGCCGGCGGTCTGACTTATTTTGACAGGATATTTTAAAGTGAGGGAAGCGTACAATGGAGATGATCATTGGAGGGGCTTTTCAGGGAAAAGCTTCTTACGCGGAGAAAATGTATCCGGGTGTCCGGTGGAAAAAAGGAGCGGAGCTCTCCGCTGAAGAACTGTTCTGCGCCGAGGGCGTTCTTGGTTTTCATGAATTTATTCGCAGGGAAATGCAGGCGGGAAGAGAAACGGAGAGCCTGGCGGAAGAACTGATCCGGAGAAATCCCGGGATCATCCTTGTGTCGGACGAGGTGGGATACGGAGTGGTTCCGGTTGACGCTTTTGACAGAGCCTACCGGGAAAGAGTGGGGCGCATCTGTACAGAACTGGCTGCCTTCAGCCAAAAAGTAACCCGCGTGATATGCGGAGCAGGGATGGTGATCAAAGATGTTTAAAATCTGGCTGATACGTCACGGGATGACGGAGGGGAATCTGAAGGGAAGATATATCGGAAAAACAGACGAGCATCTCTGCGAACAGGGCAGGAAGGCCCTCGCGGAACTTTCCTATCCGGAACCGGACGAAATATTTGTGAGCCCCATGATCCGATGCAGAGAAACAGCGGAGATCCTGTTTCCGGGAAAACGTTTTCGCATCATCGACCAGCTTGCGGAGACGGACTTCGGTGATTTTGAGAATAAAAACTACAGAGAGCTTGCAGGCAACCCGCAGTATCAGCAGTGGGTGGACAGCGGCGGAAATCTGCCCTTTCCCGGGGGAGAAAGCAGAGAAGAATTCCGCCGGAGGACTCTGGAAGGGTTTCAGCGTGTGCTCACAGCCTGCGCGCGGGAAAATAAAGATTCCGCGGCGGTGATCGCCCATGGGGGAACGATCATGACGCTTATGGAAGCCTTCGGATATCCACGGAGAGATTTTTACAGCTGGCATGTAAAAAACGGACATTGCTATCTGGTAGAGACGGACCTTAAGCTCTGGCAGTCCGGGAGACAGATACTGGAAGTCAGAGAAGAAATCTAGGAACAGGAATATTGTAAAAAAGAAAGAAGAAAATATCTGATTCTTTGGGAAACGGATATTTTCTCTTTTTTTATTTTGACAATACAAAATTTTTTTGAAAACAAAAATAATTTTGTATTTTACTATTGAAAAAGGGATGTAAGTATGGTACATTAATAGTATAAAATTCCCAAAAGAAACAGGGGAAGTGCGCCTGAAATTATATGATTTTTACAAGAAAAGGAGGATGACATATGCGGATAATCGGAAACGGCAGGATGATCACAAGAGACGCTTCCAACACCTTTATTGAGAACGGTGCGGTGGCTATGGACGGAAGCGTGATCGTTCAGACAGGAACTACGGAAGAGGTCAGGAAAGCTTATCCTGACGCAGAGTTCATCGACGCAAAAGGCGGAGTGATCATGCCGGCGTTTATCAACGCCCACGAGCACATCTACAGCGCTTTTGCCAGAGGGCTGAGTATCAAAGGTTATAACCCACAGGGATTCCTGGATATCCTGGACGGGCAGTGGTGGACCATTGACCGGCACCTGACGCTGGAGCAGACGAAGCTTTCCGCTTACGCCACCTACATTGATTCCATCAAAAACGGCGTAACTACTGTATTCGACCATCACGCCAGCTTCGGGCATATCACCGGTTCTCTGAACGCCATCGAAGAGGCCGCGCGGGATCTTGGCATCCGTACCTGTCTCTGCTATGAGATCTCCGACAGGGACGGAATGGACAAATCAAAAGAATCTGTAATGGAAAACGTAAACTTTATCAAACACGCCCTTGCGGACGACAGCGATATGATCGCCGCAATGATGGGCATGCACGCATCCTTCACGATCTCCGATGAAACCATGGAGCTCTGCAATGAGCTGAAGCCGGAGGGAGTGGGATATCATATCCATGTGGCCGAGGGAATTTATGACCTCCACCAGTGTCTGAAGGAGCACGGCAAGAGGATTGTTGACCGTCTGTACGACTGGAACATCCTGGGACCGAAGACCCTTCTGGGACACTGCATCTATATCAACGAGCACGAAATGGATCTGATCAAAGATACGGACACCATGGTAGTGCATAATCCGGAATCCAACATGGGCAACGCCTGTGGATGTCCGCCGACCATGGCGCTGGTACATAAGGGAATCGTTACCGGCCTGGGAACAGACGGCTACACCCACGATATGATGGAATCCTGGAAAGTGGCCAATATTCTCCACAAGCATCATCTCTGCGATCCCAATGCGGCCTGGGGAGAGGTTCCCCATATGCTCTTCGAGGGAAACAGGACGATCGCGAACCGTTACTTTAAGAAAAAACTGGGCGTACTGGAACCGGGAGCGGCCGCGGATGTGATCGTGATCGACTATGATCCGCTGACTCCCATGAGAGCGGATAATACCAACGGACACCTTCTGTTCGGCGTAAACGGCAGCATGGTGCAGACCACCGTCTGCAACGGCGAAGTGCTGATGAAGGACAGAGAACTTCTGGTATGCGACGAGGCGAAGATCATGGCGGACTGCCGTCAGGCGGCAAAAGAGCTTGCGGACGACATCAATTCCGGAAAATAAGGAGGATATTATGAGCGAAAAAATGACCTGTATGCCTTTCGGGCAGCTGATGGACTGGGTTCTCACCGAGCACGGGACCAGAGGCACCGTATTCGGCGTACACAGATCCTATAAGGCCGATCCGGCCAGAGATATGGAGATCTTCGGAAGGAATCTGGAGACTCCCATCGGACCTGCGGCAGGTCCCAATACGCAGCTTGCGCAGAATATAGCGGCGTCCTACTTTGCGGGAGCGCGTTTCTTTGAGCTGAAGACTGTGCAGAAGATGGACGGCGACGAGCTTGCCGCATGTATCAACCGTCCCTGTATTCTTGCGGAAGACGAATGTTATAACTGCGAGTGGTCCACAGAGCTTTACGTTCCCCAGGCTATGGGAGAATATATCAAAGCCTGGTTTATGCTCCATGTGATGGCTAAGGAGTTCGGACTGGGATCAGCCGACGGCTTCCAGTTTAATATCTCCGTGGGTTACGACCTGGCGGGAATTAAAGAAGAGAAGATCGATACTTTTATCGAAAGCATGAAGGAAGCGAAGGATACGGAAATATTCCAGGAGTGCCGCCAGTGGCTCCTGGATCATCTGGACAGATTTAAAAACGTGACCAGAGAGGATATTGAGGCGATCCCTTCCAATATCTGTAATTCCGCCACGATATCCACGCTTCACGGATGTCCGCCCAATGAGATCGAGAGCATTGCCAACCACCTGTATAAAGAGAAGCACCTGAATACTTTTATCAAGTGTAATCCTACGCTTCTGGGCTATGAATTCGCCAGAAAGACCATGGACGATATGGGTTACGATTATATGAAGTTCGGAGATTTCCACTTCCTGGACGACCTCCAGTACAAAGACGCCATACCCATGTTCCGCCGTCTGATGGCGCTGGCTGATGAACTGGGTCTTGCCTTCGGTGTGAAGATCACCAATACCTTCCCGGTGGACGTGACCAGAAACGAGCTACCCAGTGAAGAAATGTATATGTCCGGGAAGGCTCTGTTCCCTCTGTCCATATCTCTGGCGGCGAAGCTGTCCCGGGAATTTGACGGAAAACTCAGGATCGCTTATTCCGGCGGAGCAGATTATTTCAACATCGACAGGATCGTAGACTGCGGCGTATGGCCGGTAACGGTTGCCACAACGATCCTGAAAACAGGAGGCTACCAGAGATTTTCACAGATGGCGGAAAAGATCATGGCCAAAGGCGTGAAGCCCTGGACGGGCATCGATGTGGACGCTCTGGAAAAACTGGCGGAAGACGCGAAGAAAGATAAACATCATTTAAAGAGCATCAAACCGCTTCCCAACCGGAAGAGCAGCGAGGAGGTTCCTCTTCTGAACTGCTATTTCGCGCCATGTCAGGAAGGATGTCCGATCCATCAGGATATTCCGGAATATATTTCTCTGGCAGGAAAGGGCGATTACGCGGGAGCTCTCAGGGTGATCCTGGATAAGAACGCACTCCCGTTTATCACAGGAACTCTCTGCGCCCACAACTGTATGTACAAGTGCACCAGAAACTTCTATGAGGAATCTGTAAATATCAGAGGAACGAAGCTTCTGGCGGCTGAGAAGGGTTACGACGCGGTGATCGGAGAGATCCGTCCGGGAGAAAGCATTGGAAAGAAAGTTGCAGTGGTGGGCGGAGGCCCGGCGGGAATCGCGGCGGCCTATTTCCTCGCGAGAGCAGGAGCCGCGGTAACCATCTTCGAAAAAGAGGCGAAACCGGGCGGCGTGATCCGCTATGTGATCCCCGGATTCCGTATTTCAGACGAGGCGATCGATAAAGATATTTCCTTCATTGAGAAGATGGGCGTGGAGATCCGCACCAATACAGAGATCACATCCGTGGCCGATGTTAAGGCGCAGGGCTACGACGCAGTGATCCTGGCAGTGGGAGCGAATAAACCGGGAACCCTGAAACTCGAGGAAGGGGAGACTGTAAACGCGCTTAAATTCCTTGCAGACTTCAAGGAAAAGAACGGCAAAGTGGACCTTGGCAGAAATGTTGTGGTGGTAGGCGGAGGAAACACCGCCATGGATACCGCCAGAGCCGCGAAGAGAACCGAAGGCGTGGAGAACGTATATCTGGTATACAGAAGAACGAAACGCTACATGCCTGCGGCGGAGGACGAGCTTCTGGAAGTCCTGGAAGAAGGCGTGGAGTTCAGAGAACTTCTCTCTCCCGTAAGTCTCAGAGACGGAAAACTCCTCTGCAGGAAGATGGTCCTGGGCGAGATGGACGCATCCGGAAGAGCCGGTGTGACAGAAACGGAAGAGACTGTGGAAGTTCCGGCTGATACCGTGATCGTGGCTGTGGGCGAAAAAGTTCCCACCGAATTCTACCAGTCCATGGGCATGAATGTAAACGAGCGGGGCAAAGCGAAACTGAATCCGGAAACAATGGAATCCAGCGTGGATAACGTATATCTCATCGGAGACGGAGCAGGCGGAGCCGCCACGATCGTGGAAGCCATCCGTGACGCACAGAAGGCGTCAAAGGCCATTATCGGAGAAAAGGTGGTTTCCGACCGCGCCGTGACAGGAACAGAGGAAGAATGCTACGGAAAGAAGGGCGTCCTCAGAGAAGAAAAAGACGCGGAATGCGAGGCGGAGAGATGTCTGAACTGCAGCAAAGTCTGTGAAAACTGTGTGGACGTATGTCCGAACCGTGCGAATATCTCCATTAAGGTTCCGGGAATGGATATGGCGCAGGTGATCCATGTGGACTACATGTGCAACGAGTGCGGCAACTGCCGGACCTTCTGTCCGTATGCAAGCGCGCCGTATAAAGATAAATTTACACTCTTTGCGAAGCCGGAGGATATGAATGAGAGCACCAACGACGGATTCGCGGTGGTTAACAGAGAAACCGGAGAGTGTAAGGTACGTTTCCTGGGCAGGATATACGACTGCAGGCCGGACGATCCCAACGACGCGGTCCTGGAAGGACTGCGCAGACTGATCCTGGCAGTGATCAGGGATTACAGCTATCTGATCATGTAGAAATCTCAAAAATATGACGCCTGCAAAAGCGGGCATAAGAGGCGGGATCCGGAAAAACCGGATCCCTTTCAGAAAGGAGGCGGATCCTTCTTGTATACAATTACGGTAAACGGCAAAACTTATCAGGAGGAACAGGATATGAAGCTGCTCCGTTTTCTCCGCGATAAATGTCACCTGAAATCGGTGAAGGACGGATGCAGCGAGGGAGCGTGCGGCACCTGCCATGTCCTGATCGACGGAAAAGCAACGAAAGCATGCGTACCGAAGCTTTCAAAGCTGGAAGGGAAACAGATCCTGACCATTGAAGGATTTCCGGAGGAGGAAAAGGAGATCTTTGTCCGGGCCTTCGGAGAAGCGGGAGCCGTGCAGTGCGGCTTCTGTATTCCGGGCATGGTGATCAGCGCCAAAGGCCTGATAGACCAGAATCCGGATCCCACCAGGGCGGAGGCGGCCAATGCCATAAAGAACAACATCTGCCGGTGTACCGGCTATAAGAAGATCATCGACGGGATTCTTCTGGCGGCAAAATATAAAAGGGAAGGACTTCCGCCTGAAAAAGAGTATGAGTGGAAGCTGGGAGACCGGGTTCCCAGAGTGGATGTACGGGAAAAAGTGCTGGGATACGGCGAATATCCGGACGATGTGGAAGTGGAGGGTATGATCTACGGAAGCGCTGTCCGCTCCAGGTATCCGAGAGCCCTTGTAAAAGCTGTACACACAGAGAGAGCCAAAGCGCTTCCCGGAGTAGTCGCGGTGTTTACCGCGGAAGATATCCCGGGAGACGTGAAGGTGGGACATCTGAAACAGGACTGGGACGGTATGATCCCGGTGGGAAAGATCACCCATTATCTGGGCGACGCCATCGCCCTTGTGGCCGCTGAGACGCCGGAGATCCTGGAAGAGGCCAAAACTCTTGTGGAAGTGGAATACGAAGAACTGGAAATGGTGCGTGATCCATGGGAGGCCATGAAGGAAAACGCACCCAAAGTACACAGCGACGGCAATCTGATGGCGCACTGGCATGTGCACAGAGGAGACGCCGATGAGGCGATCCGTAATTCCGCTCATGTGCTGACGGAGAAATTCCATACTCCCTGGACGGAACATGCTTTTCTGGAACCGGAATGCGCGGTGGCAATGCCGGACGGAGAGGACGGAGTCCTTATATATTCAGCCGATCAGGGCGTTTACGATACCCAGCATGAATGCATGATGCTCCTGGGCCTTCCCGCAGAGAAGGTGAAAGTCCGCAACAAGTTGGTGGGCGGCGGTTTCGGAGGAAAAGAGGATGTGACCGTGCAGCATCACGCGGCCATGATCGCCTATCTTACAAAGCGCCCGGTGAAGGTGAAGCTTACCAGGGCGGAGAGTATCCTGATCCATCCCAAACGTCATCCCATGGATATGGAATTCACCATGGGCTGTGATGAGAACGGCATTATACAGGGGGTCAAAGCCACTGTGATTGCCGATACAGGGGCGTATGCTTCGCTGGGCGGTCCGGTGTTGCAGAGAGCCTGCACCCATGCCTCCGGTCCCTATAACTATCAGAATTTTGACATTGACGGCAAGGCGTACTATACCAATAATCCTCCGGCGGGAGCTTTCCGCGGATTCGGCGTGACCCAGACCTGTTTTGCGGTGGAGATGCTTCTTACGAAGATGGCGGGCGTGGTGGGGATCTCTCCCTGGGAGATCCGTTACCGGAACGCTATCCGTCCGGGACAGGAACTTCCCAACGGCCAGATCGTGGATGAATCCACAGGCCTTGCGGAGACGCTGGAAGCTGTGAAGGATATCTATGAGAGCAGTCCGTATGCGGGAATCGCATGCGCCATGAAGAACGCAGGCGTAGGCGTGGGGCTCCCCGACTGGGGACGGTGCCGTCTTTATGTCCACGACGGCAGAGTGGAGATCCATTCCGGAGCGTCCTGCATCGGCCAGGGGCTGGGCACCGTGCTGGTGCAGATGGTATGTACCCAGCTGGATCTTAAACGGGAACAGGTTTATTACGACGCATCCAATACGTATAACGCTCCGGACTCCGGAACTACATCCGGATCACGCCAGACCCTGATCACAGGAGAGGCGGCGCGCCGCGCCTGCGAAAAGCTGAAAAAAGATCTGGAAGGCAGCAGTCTTACAGATCTGGAGGGCAGGGAATATCTGGGAGAATACCTGGCAAAGACAGACGCCATGGGTTCCGACGTCAGGAATCCAGTCTCCCATGTGGCCTACGGTTACGCCACTCAGGTCTGTATCCTGAATGAGGACGGTACAGTGAAGAAAATTGCGGCGGCCCACGACGTGGGGAAAGCGGTGAATCCTCTTTCGGTAGAAGGCCAGATCGAGGGCGGAGTGATCATGTCCTACGGCTTTGCCCTTACGGAAAAATATCCGTTAAAAGATTGCAAACCGACGGCGAAATATGGTACACTGGGATTACCAAAAGCAGACAAAATTCCTGAAGTGGAAAGCATTATTGTGGAGAAACCAGGACTGAATGTGGCCTGTGGAGCAATCGGCATCGGGGAGATCACATCAATTCCCACAGCGCCTGCCATAGCGGGGGCATATTATAAGCTGGACGGAGATTTCAGGACCAGCCTTCCCCTTGAGAATACTCCATACGAAAAGAAAAAATAGAGAGGATCCCTGAATGAAGGAGGGATTGGTATAACACATGACAGAAGCCGGATGAAGTCCTGAAGGAAGAACAGATTTCCTGTGGACTTGTCCGGCTTTTTATTTGTAGGAAGTAGGTGAGAGAGATGATCGGAAAAAGCGTGCCGAGAGTAGACGCTTACGAAAAAGTCACCGGAAGGGCCAAATTTACCGACGATATGGTTCCGCCCGGATGTCTTGTGGCCAAAGTTTATCATGCCTCGATCGGCAACGGGATCGTGAAATCCATTGACACCAGCGAAGCGGAGGCGCTGGAGGGAGTGGTGAAGGTTGTGACCTTTCAGGATGTTCCCGACCACTGCTATCCCACGCCGGGACATCCCTGGTCGGTAGAACCGGCCCATCAGGATGTGGCGGACCGGAATATCCTTACCGGCCGTATCCGCTATTACGGCGACGATATTGCGGCGGTTGTGGCGGAGGACGAGAGAACGGCGATCCGCGCCCTGAAGCTGATCAAAGTGGAGTATGAAGAATATCCGGTGGAGATCCATCCCCGGAAATCTATGTACGGGAGCCATCCGCCCATTCATTTTGACAAGAAGGATAATGTGCTGAACAGAACGAATTTTTTTATCGGAAATGTGGACGAGGGGCTGGAACAGTCGGATACGGTGGTGAAGCGAAGCTACAAGACCTCCATGGTACAGCACTGCCATCTGGAGAATCCCGTCTCTTTTGCCTATATGGAGAAAGACCGGGTTGTGGTGGTCACATCCACCCAGATCCCACATATTGTCCGCCGGGTGATCGGACAGGCTTTGGGGATCCCCTGGGGAAGAGTGCGCGTGATCAAACCCTACATCGGCGGCGGATTCGGCAACAAGCAGGACGTGCTTTACGAACCCCTGAACGCCTTTCTCACCATGCAGGTGGGCGGCCGCCCGGTGAAGCTTGAGCTTACCAGAGAGGAAACTTTCTGCAATACCAGGACGAGACACGCTATCGAGTACGACCTTACAGCCGGAGTGGACAAAGAGGGGCGTCTACTGGCAAAGGATATGATGGCATACTCCAACCAGGGAGCCTACGCTTCCCACGGGCACGCCATTGCTGCCAACGGTCTCACTGCCTGGAGACTGCAGTACGCCTGCCCGAATATCCGGGGCGAGGCCTATACGATTTATACCAATACTCCGGTAGGCGGGGCCATGCGCGCATACGGAATTCCCGAGGCCGCTTTCGCCATTGAATGCTTTATGGACGACATCGCCGCGGAGATCCATATGGATCCGCTGGAATTCCGGCGGAAGAACCTGATCCGGGGATACTACGAAGACGCTTATCTGAAGCCTATCGCGGCCAACACAAACGGGATTTTTGAATGTCTGGAAAAAGGCGCGGAATATATCCACTGGGAAGAAAAACGGAAGAAATACGCTTCCCAGACGGGATTTGTGCGAAGAGGAGTGGGAATGTCCCTGTTTTGCTACAAAACCGGAGTATGGCCCATTTCACTGGAAATCGCCGGAGCAAGGATGTCTTTAAACCAGGACGGAAGCGTACAGCTCCAGCTTGGAGCGACGGAGATCGGCCAGGGCGCGGATACTGTTTTTACCCAGATGGCGGCGGAGACTCTTCACCTGGAGATGAAAGATATTCATATCGTGACGGTACAGGATACAGACGTAACTCCTTTTGACACGGGAGCCTACGCGTCCAGGCAGTCTTTTATCACTGGTACGGCTGTGAAGCAGTGCGCGGAGCAGCTCCGTGACAAAATCCTGGCCTATGCGAAGACCCTTCTTCCAGAAGAGGAGACCAGGAACCTCTCTCTGGATCACGGCTGGATCCTCGCGGGAGACGAGGAAGCCATATCTCTGGGAGCGCTGGCTCAGGAATGCTACTACAGTCTGACGAATTCCTCAGTAATAACCGCGGAAGTATCCACCCAGGTGAAAAAGAATACCATTGCTACCGGATGCTGCTTTGTCGAGGTGGAAGTGGATCTGAAGCTTGGAACGATCAGAATCCTGGATATTGTCAATGTCCATGACAGCGGGAAGCTTCTGAATCCTCAGCTCGCCGAAATGCAGGTACACGGCGGCATGTCCATGGGAATGGGGTACGGCCTTTCTGAACAGCTTATCCTGGATGAAAAAACAGGCCGTCCTTTAAACGGAAATCTTCTGGACTATAAACTGATGACAGCTCTGGATACGCCGGATATGGAGGCGGAGTTTGTGGAACTTAATGATCCTGTGGGACCATACGGCAATAAGGCCCTGGGAGAACCTCCGGCCATTCCCGGAGCTCCGGCGATCCGGAACGCGGTTCTCCACGCCACAGGAGTGGCCTTCAATGAAATACCCCTGACTCCTCAGAGACTGATCAAAGCGTTTACAGAGGCAGGACTGATCGGAAAGGAGGGAGAGCAGCATGTATGATATTGAGAATTATTACAACGCGGAAACCATAAAAGAAGCTGTGACACTTCTGAAAGAGCATCCGGAAGCCAGGATCATCTCCGGGGGCAGCGACGTTCTGATCAAGATCCGGGAAGGAAAACTGGCAGGGACGTCGCTGGTATGCATCCGTGACGTCAAAGAACTTAAGGGGATCGTAAAAATGGATTCCGGCGATATCTACATCGGCGCGGGAACAACATTTTCCCACATCACTTCCGATCCTGTAATACAGGAAAATATCCCTGTGCTTGGAGAAGCGGTGGATCAGGTGGGCGGACCTCAGATCAGGAATATCGGAACCATCGGAGGAAATATCTGTAACGGTGCGGTCAGCGCTGACAGCGCGCCGGCACTGTTTTCTCTGAACGCCATGATCAGAACCGCAGACGGGGCAGGCGGAAGAACTGTTCCCATACATGATTTTTATCTGGGCCCCGGCAAAGTTGACGTTAAGCCGGGAGAACTGGTGACACATATCCTGATCCCGGAAAAAGAATATACAGGCTATCAGGGCCATTACATCAAATATTCCATGCGCAGGGCAATGGACATTGCAACTCTTAGCTGCTGTGTGGTAAGCAGGATCAACCCGTCCACGAATATTCTGGAGGATATCAGGATCACTTTCGGCGTGGCGGCGCCGGTGCCGCTCAGATGCGTGAACACAGAGGAGGCGTTAAAGGGATCGCCGGTAAATGAGACGCTGTATCAGGCTATTGAAGATAAGGTGCGCGAAGAGATCCATCCCAGAGATTCCTGGAGAGCGTCCCGGGAGTTCCGCCTTCAGATCGGAGGCGAGATCGCCCGGAGAGCTCTTGAGAGGACAGTGGAGCTGGCGGCAGGAGGTGAACGGAAATGAAAAAAGAGAGAGTTCTTGTACAGTGTACTGTGAACGGGAAAGATGTGGCGGAGTATGTGGATCCCGGAGAATCTCTCCTGGAGATGCTGCGGAACCGGCTGGGCCTTACTTCCGTGAAGAAAGGCTGTGAAGTAGGGGAATGCGGCGCATGTACCGTGATCGTTGACGGCGAGACCATAGACTCCTGTATCTATCTGGCTGTCTGGGCGGAAGGCAGGAATATCCGTACTCTGGAAGGCCTGGAGAAGAACGGGGAACTGACCAGGATCCAGGAAGCTTTTATCGAAGAAGGTGCCGTGCAGTGCGGATTCTGTACGCCCGGTTTTATCATGTCGGCGACCGTTCTCCTGGAGAAAGGGGAAGTGCTCACAAGAGAGGCCATTAAGAAGCAGATGTCCGGGAACCTCTGCCGCTGCACAGGATATCAGAACATTGTGAACGCGGTGGAAAAAGTTATGAAGGAGAACGCGGATCAAAAATGATCCTGAAAAGGCGCGGATGGAAAGGCGTCAGGCAGGAGGTTGAAAACAGTTTATGTCTGAAGAAAATATAATAGTCGTCCGTGGCGGCGGAGATCTGGCAAGCGGAGTGATCCACAGACTGTACCGCTGCGGATATAAGGTGCTTATCCTGGAAAGCGAAAGACCCAGCGCCATCCGGAGGGAAGTGTCCTTCTGTGAGGCGGTGTACGACGGGGAGGCTTTCGTGGAAGGCGTTCTCAGCCATAAGATCGAAGATATCAGCGAATGTGACAAAGTATGGAAGCTGAAGGAGATCCCCCTCCTGGTAGATGAGACGGGAGAATCCATATCCTGCCTGAAACCTGCGGCAGTGATAGACGGGATCCTTGCCAAGCGGAATCTGGGGACTTCCAGAGAGATGGCGCCTCTTACCATAGCCCTCGGTCCCGGCTTTACCGCCGGAGAGGATGTGGATTATGTGGTTGAGACAAAGCGGGGACATGATCTGGGAAGGGTCATAGAAGAGGGCGAAGCGTTCCCGAATACAGGAATTCCCGGTATCATCGCCGGCGCGGGAAAAGAGAGGGTGATCCATTCCCCGGCGGCAGGCGTGATCCGCAATCAGTCGAAGATCGCCGATCTGGTGGAAAAGGGCCAGGTGATCGCCACTGTGGACGGTACGCCTGTGTATGCTTCTCTTACAGGGATCCTGCGGGGGATCATCCGCGACGGATATCAGGTAGATAAAGGGATGAAAATAGCAGATATCGATCCCCGCAAAGAAGAGAGGAAAAACTGCAATACTATTTCCGACAAAGCTCGCTGCATAGCGGGAAGCGTGGTGGAGATCCTTCTTTCGGAAGGCGTGCTGCCGGCGGGGAAAACATCCTGAAGGCGTGAGATTATTGTAAAAAGAAACTTAAGGTAAGATATGACAGGGACAGAAAGAAACGGACACAGGGCAGGCGGCGGATTCCTCAAGCGGCTTGCGATAAATATTCAGGAAGAAAGCTGTACCGTAATTGCATTTACAGGCGGAGGCGGGAAAACAGGACTGATCTTCCGTCTGACAGATGAACTGACAGCGGCGGGCAAAAAGGTGATCGTTACCACTACCACCCATATGGCGGCCGAGCCGGGACGTCCTTTTGCGGAAAACGGAAATATCCGGAAAGTCAGAGAAAATCTTGATAAGCACGGATATATCCTTGCCGCCTGCGTGGACAGGGAAACCGGAAAGCTCTGCAGCCTTCCTGAAGATTCGCTGAAAAGCCTGAGAGAACACTGCGACGTGCTCCTGATCGAGGCGGACGGATCCAAAAGACTGCCTTTGAAAGTGCCTGAATCATGGGAACCGGTGATTCCCGCATGTACAGATATTGTGGTGGGAGTGGAGGGACTGGACTCCCTGGGAAAAACGATTGGAGAGACTGCTCACAGGGCAGAGCGGACGGCGGAGCTTCTCGGAAAAACGCCCGGAGATACCATAGCGGCGGAAGATCTGATAAAGATCGCAAGTTCCGAAGAAGGTCTGAGAAAAGGCGTGGGAAACCGTCAGTACAGGGTATATCTGAATAAGATTGATATATTGTCCGATCCGGGAATCGCGGAGAAAATCTGTACGGAACTGAAAAAACGGGGAATTGCGGCATCCTGCGGAAGTCTGAGGCAGTCCGGGCAGAAACCGGAAAATGAGCGCCGGGCCAAAGTATATGAAAAACAGGTATGAGAATATGAAAATCGGTATGATACTTCTGGCGGCTGGCTGCAGCCGCCGGTTTGGTTCCAACAAACTTTTATATGAAATAGAGGGAAAACCAATGTATCTTCGGGCGCTGGAACGGTTGCTGGAAGTGCAGAGGAAGAGGAGCGCCATACACTTCAGCCTGGCTGAAAAGGCTGCAGATACGCAGGAGAAGAAATTCCAGAGGGGAAAATCTGGCCAGCCGGAAGGGAACAGGAGGACAGGTGAAAAAATCACGATCAGCATCGCCGTGGTCACACAGTATGAGGAAATCAGGCGGACTGCGGCCAAAATGGAGATTCCGGTGATCCTGAATCCTCATCCGGAAGAAGGGATCGCCTCATCTATGAAACTGGGACTTGACGGGTCTTCAGACACAGACGCCTGCCTTTTTTCAGTAGCCGATCAGCCCTGGCTGAAAGCGGAGACTGTAATGAAACTTGTGAAACTTTTTCTGGATTCAGGGAAAGGGATCGCCTGTCTATCAGAAAACGGAGTTCCCGGAAATCCCTGTATTTTCAGCAGAAAATATTATCCCGAGCTTATGGAACTTACTGGCGACAGAGGCGGGAAACGCGTGCTGAACAAGCATCCGGAAGACACAGTGTTTCTCGAGGCAGAGGACGGACGGGAACTGAAGGATGTGGATTATCACAGATCAGAGGAGACTGCTGTTACTTATATGTAAGAGCGGGTTATGAAAGGAATACAGAAAGATTAAATTTTGTTGACAAATTTTTAAAAATATGATAAACCAATTTCTGATAACGTACAAAAAATATATAATTAGAATTTATTGAATAAATGAATGAAAGAAGACATTTTTGACAGAATAATGCATTTCTATGGATTGCGTGTTTTCAATCCTTTTTATAAGAAGCATAAAGAGGTGTTATTGTATCTTTTTTGGGGAGGCTGCAGCTTTGTACTTAATATTTTTTCTTATAGTGCAGCGACGATCATTTTCGGTATCAGTGAATTATTGGCCAATGTGCTTGCCTGGATACTGGCGGTAGTTTTCGCCTTTTTTACAAATAGAATATGGGTGTTTCAGAGCAAAACAGACTCATATGCAAAATTTGCCAGGCAGATGGCGGATTTTTTTGTGGACGGATAGCGACACTGGTAGTTGAAGAAGTTATTATCCTGATTTTTATAGCATGGATGAAAATGCCGGGAATTCCAGTAAAAATTGTTGCGCAGATTGTAGTAATTTTACTGAATTATATCATCAGCAAACTGTGGGTGTTTAAAAAATAATCAAAAAGATGAAGACAGGGAAAGATTGAGAGGAACAATGGACAAAATTGCAGTTTTAATACCATGTTTTAATGAAGCTCAGACAATCTCAAAAGTAGTAGCGGATTTTAAGAAGGTTCTGCCGGAAGCAGTAGTGTATGTGTATGACAATAATTCTACGGATAATACAATTGAACTTGCAAAAGCGGCAGGAGCTGTTGTCCGCCGCGAATACCGGCAGGGAAAAGGAAACGTTATACGTAGAATGTTTCGCGATATAAATGCAGAGTGTTATATCATGGCTGACGGGGACGATACTTATCCGGCGGAATTTGCACGGGAAATGGCCGACAGGGTACTCCTGAAACATGTGGATATGGTTGTGGGAGATCGGCTGTCATCCACCTATTTTGAAGAAAATAAGCGTCCTTTTCATAATTTTGGAAATACGATTGTGCGAAACCTCATCAACAGTCTTTTTAAATGTGAAATAAAAGATATTATGACCGGGTACAGAGCTTTCAGTTATCTCTTTGTTAAAACCTTTCCGGTTTTGTCGAAAGGATTTGAAATAGAAACAGAAATGAGCATTCATGCAGTAGATAAAAATCTCGCTGTAGAAAATGTCGTAATCAGTTATCGTGACAGACCAGATGGAAGTGAATCAAAATTAAACACATATTCAGATGGAATTAAAGTTTTAAGAACTATATTTCGATTGTTTAAAAATTATAAACCAATGCAGTTTTTTTCAGGAATGGCGGTGCTGCTTGCGGCAATCAGTATGGTTTTTTTTGTTCCTGTATTTATTGCTTTTCTTCATACCGGAATGGTGGATCGTATGCCAACCCTGATTGTCAGCGGATTTACTATGCTGGCTGCAATACAGTCATTTTTTGCGGGGTTAATTCTTTCAACAATAAATCAGAAAAACCGACAGGATTTTGAACTTCAGCTTATGAACGCTGCCAATGAGTTGGAGCGATTAAATCAGGAAAATAATTTATTATAAGGAAGAGAAAATATGAATATCCGTATCTTTAAGAACACAAATTTGTGTGTAAACAATATGTGGTTTTATCCAGCTTGTCTATTTATGATGGTAATATTGTTTGTTCTTTCTCCGTTTACTGAGAGCGGTTTTATATGGATCTATCTGGGGATTTTTGCAATGATTCTCTGGACTTTTCGCCCGTCTTCGCAACTATATAAGGAGACGATAGAGAATCTTACAGGCTGGAAACTGATACTTACTGTTTTGGCAGCAGTGGTGACTGTCATAGCATGTATCTGGCCGATGGACAGACTCCCTACATGGAACGGAGTAGATCCTGGACATAGAACCCAGTATGAATTGATGGCAGAAGCTATACTGCAGGGGCATGTCTATATAGACTATGGGGATGAAGAAGAGATGGAGCAGCTGGAGCAGATGGAAAATCCATATGATCCTCAGGAACGAATAGATAACAACATAGTATATCGCTGGGATCATGCATATTACGATGGACACTATTACATGTATTTTGGCGTGGTTCCGGTATTTCTGATTTTTCTGCCATATCGTATTATAACAGGCATGCCGTTGACGACATATCATGCCACGCAGGTGTTTGTTGCAGTTTTTATTATTGGTATTTTTGTACTGTTTCGTCTTCTGGCAAAATTATTTTTTAAAAATCTTTCATTTTGGGTTTATCTGGCGTTGTCGGTCTCTTTTTCTGTTATGAGTGTCTGGTACAGTACAGTGGAACCGGCTTTATATTGCACAGCTATCACGTGTGCGATGGTTCTGGAAATTTGGAGTCTTTACTTTTATATTCGTGCAGTCTGGGCAGAAACCCGGGAAAATCGACAGATTGCGTATGCATTTATCGGCGCTTTTTTAGGAGCTCTGGCTTTTGGATGCCGTCCTCCGATTGCTTTAGCCAATATACTGGTTTTGCCAATGCTGATCTTTTTCTTACGCCAGCGTAAAATTACGCTCAAACTAGTTGGCAAATTGATTTTGGCGGCATTTCCTTACATAATAATAGGCGCTGCATTAATGGCATATAATTATGTGCGGTTTGATGATCCGTTTGAATTTGGGCAGGCATATCAGCTTACCGCGGCTGATCAGACACAGTATAAGATATCTCTGGATTTGGAAACTATAAATCGGGTGGCCCGCGACGGGATAAGAAATTTTTTTGACTGGGGTTATATTTCCTCAGAATTCCCCTATCTTCAATGCGGAGGTGTTTTTTTTAACTTTCCTGTTTTACTGTTGTGTTTCGGAATACTGAAATCGAGGGTTCGAACAACTATGCGACAGAACAAAATCCTGTCACTGGTAATAGGATTTTTTGTAACAGTTTTGATTATTGTTTCTGTAGACATAATGTGGAGTCCATATTTACTGGAAAGATACAGAATGGATATTTACTTTTTATTAGGAATCGCCTGTTTTGGCGTGATTGGATTCTGGCAGAAAGATTCTACCATAAAAACAAAATCCATTTTGAATTTTACAACCATTATTTTCTCGATAATAACCCTGTGTTCATCTGTTGCATTTCATATATCTACAGCCACGTTATATGATGCGAATCTGGTAAATGCCGTAAAAGAGTTACTGCATATATAAATGGACATTTTTAAGCGATATATATTCTAATGCTGTTCTGCCCCTGACAGAATATCCGCCCAGGCCTCGTCGTCAATCTCTTCATTGTGGAAGAGCTTCCGCCGGTCGTTCTCAGCGATTCTGCGGATAACTTTACAGGGGTTCCCGGCCGCTATGCTCCAGTCGGGAATATCCTTAGTGACGACACTTCCCGCGCCGATCACAACGTTATTGCCGATATGAACGCCGGGACAGATCACAGAGTTTCCGCCGATCCAGCAGTTATCTCCGATAGTGACCTCCTTGCCGTATTCATAGGCAGTGTTCCTCGTATCCGGATGGATCGGATGTCCCGCTGTGTACACTGCTACATTGGGGGCCATCTGGCAGTTGTCGCCAATCTTCACCTTTGCAACATCGATGATCGTACAGTTATAATTGGCGAAGAAGTTTTTGCCCACTTCTATATGACTTCCGTAATCACAGTAAAAAGGCGGATTGATAAAGGCGTTTTCGGATTTTCCCAGAAGCTCCTTTACGACCTGTGCGATCCCGTCAAAGTCAGAGCGGTCCATAAAATTAAGTTTTTGCAGGATCCTTCGGGTCTCTGCCTGTTCTTTCATAACATTTTCGTCTGAGATATAGGCAAGTCCTGCATCTCTTCGTTTGATCATATCCATCAGTTAATATCCTTCTTTCTTTCATTTAATACTAATTCAGCAATCTGAAGATCTGTCAGATCCGGTTGGCTTTGGATCAAAGCATAAATTTGTTTAATATAGTCAGGGTCTTCTTCAAGAAAATCAGCTACAATATCAGCAGAAATACCCTTTTCCAGTTTATGACGAATAATCCGTATAGGGGATAGGGTGAGTAATACCAGATCGTTTCTGGTGATCAGTTTTCCGCTTTGTCCTTTTTCTTCAAGTGTTCTGATAAATTCATCTGCGTTCCATTCTGCCAGACGTATGGGGATGATTCGATAAGTATTGATACCTTCCGTGAATTCTGTTCGCGGTTTTCTGATCTTCCCCGAGCAGACCACATAAGTAGTGACTGCAGACTTATACTGGTAGCTTGTCACGGCTTCGTAAGAACGGAAGCGTTTCAAATCATCTAGAGAGAGGTCTGAACTCTGGAACTCAAAATGTTTAATCGAGCTGTCTTCCATAAGAAAATTAAAATCCTGGTAAAAGTTTGTAATTCTGATATCCATTAGCTCTGTTGGAGCAATGGAAATCACCTTTTCATGAATTCCAAGGAGCGGAAGAAGCTCATCCGCAAAGAACTGCATCATAGTCTTCATAACGGCATCTTCATGTTTGGATGCAGAGGAATGGGAGTTATCTTCTGTATGTCTGTTTTCGTCCATATAGTATCCTTTCTGCGGAAATACTATCAGGAGAAATCATCTGATTTAAATATAGCAAATATTGTTCTTACAGACAACAGGTTTCCGCTTGTTTATGTAATGATTTGAATACATTGAGAGATAAAAGATTGGGGTGTATGAGCAATAAAAAATTTATATTGATTTAAGATGGGTTATTAGATTATACGTCATCTATACAAACTTGACTGCTCTGCGGCTTAACGGTAAAATGGATACATAACAGGTGGATGATACCCTGCGAGGATTCCTTTATGGCCATGCAGCCAAAATTAAGAAAAGGGGCGTGGAAATAGTGAGAAAGAAACTTCCTATCGGAATAGATGGATTTGAAAAACTCAGGACAAATGATTTCTATTATGCAGATAAAACCCTGCTTATTAAAGATCTGCTGCAAAACTGGGGTGAGGTAAACCTGTTTACCCGTCCGCGACGTTTCGGAAAAACCCTGAACATGAGTATGCTGAAATGTTTCTTTGAGATAGGAAGAAATCCGGCGCTGTTCGAGGGACTGAAGATTATGCAGGAAAAGGACCTGTGTGAGAAATATATGGGGAAATTCCCTGTAATCTCCATCAGCCTGAAAAGTGTGGATGGACGGAACTTCGATTCTGCCTTGGCAGCACTGAAGACAGTTATCGGAAATGAGGCAGGGAGATTTCGTTTTCTTAAAGACAGTGATAAGCTTTCTATAGAAGAAAAAGAGATTTATGCTCATATGGTAAAAATCGGATCTGGTGAAAGCGATTTATATGCTATGACGGAAGGTATGGCAGAAGCAAGCCTGCAAACTCTCTCCAAGCTTCTTGAAAAGCACTATGGCCAGAAGGTCATCCTTCTGATCGATGAATATGACGTTCCGCTGGATAAAGCGTTTCAGGCCGGATACTATGATGAGATGGTAAGTCTCATCCGTAATATGTTGGGAAATGCTTTAAAGACCAATGACAGCCTGTACTTTGCGGTACTCACCGGTTGTCTCAGGATCTCAAAGGAGAGCATTTTTACCGGGCTTAATAATCTGAAAACACACACGATTTCTGACGTCCGGTATGATGAGTATTTTGGTTTTACCAACACAGATGTGGATGAAATACTGGCATTTTATGGCCTGTCTTCTTATAAAGATGTGATAAGGGACTGGTATGACGGATACCGTTTTGGAAATTCAGATGTTTACTGTCCCTGGGATGTGATCAATTACTGCGATGAGCTGCTGGCTGCCCCGAATACACCTCCAAAGAATTACTGGGCGAATACCAGCGGAAATGACCTGATCCATCGTCTGTTAAAGAAAGCGAACCTGACGACAAAAAATGAAATAGAAGAGTTGCTAAACGGCGGGCAGATAACGAAACGTATCAAGCAGGAACTGACATACCGCGAGATTGATGACAGTATCGAGAATGTGTGGAGCGTACTGTATGCCACAGGCTACCTGACAGGAGTGCATGAGGAGCGGGAGGATGCGGATATATTCCGGATGTGGATACCAAATGGAGAGATCCGAAAGTTGTTTTATGAACTGGTGGAAGACTGGTTCAGTGAGATGACACGTTCCGATATGAGCAGGATCAACCGCTTCTGTGCGGCGTTTCCTGCCGGAGATACCGATACGATCCAGGACATGCTTAACGATTATCTGTGGGATTCCATCAGTGTGCGGGACACGGCTGTGCGCAGGAACATGAAGGAAAACTTCTATCATGGGATGCTGCTGGGACTTCTGCGCAGCCAGGACAGCTGGCTGGTGAAATCCAATGCGGAAACCGGGGAAGGCTACAGTGATATTTCCATCCAGACGCCGGAGAGAACCGGGATCGTGATTGAACTGAAGTATGCGGATGGAGGGAAAATGGAGACCGCCTGCGCGGAGGCCCTAGAACAGATTGAAGAGAAAAAGTATGCGGAAGGCCTGAAGCGCAGGGGCATGAAAAAGATCATCAAGTATGGTATTGCATTTTACGAGAAGGAATGTATGGTTAAAATAACAACTCCGCTGCAGATATGATCACAGGAATTGTAAGAATGGAAAGTACCGTGGTGAAGGAGAAGATCTCCGACGCATACGCGGAGTTTTTGTTAAACAGTATAGACATCATAGTGATTGTCGTAGCTGTGGGACAGGCTGTTGCGATCAGGGTTGTATAAGCGACTGTGGGATCCAGAGGCAGGAAACTTAGTACCAGGAGTACTGCCAGCGGGATCACCAGAAGCTTCAGGACCGCTACACGATAGATCTTCAGATTGGTACATACTCTGCGAAGATCAGAATGAGCCACAGAAAATCCGGCCACCATCATTGCCAGCGGCGTATTCATATCCGCAATATAGTTCATAGCGTCCAGAAGAGGACCGGGGATCCGGAACTGGACGAAGAAGAGGACCATTGCCGTGAGTGTGGCGACCACCATAGGGGAAAGAATGCCGTCACGGAGGTTGCGCAGATTGAAATTTCCCTTCATCTGGCTGAGACCGTGGGTCCAGGTAAGCAGATTAAATACGGTCATATAGGCGGTCAGATAGAAGACACCTGTGTCTCCCAATACGCTTCCGATCAGCGGGATTCCGATAAAGCCACAGTTGGAATAGACAGAAGCGTAACGCTCCAGCCCGAAATCTGCCGAGCTTCCTTTGCGGATCAGAAGGGTTGATATGAGAATCGCCACAATATGAGAGAGGATTGCCGCGGCAAAGGAGACCAGAAGTCCGGCTACCAGATCGGAATTGTAATCCGTCTGATATACAGTGAGGATCAGACAGGGATTCACGATATTCAGAAGAAGATTGGAGATGCAGCGGCTGCCTTCGGCGCTGACAAGGCCTATACGGCTGCATAAAATCCCCACAAGCAAAATAACCAGCATTTTGAACAGCTGGCTTACGATCAAAAGAAACATATGAATAAAAACCTTCCTTCAGAACCTGGCTACATAGCAGAGCCAGGTTCTGTTATTTTATCTGTCGGCGGCAGATTATGCGAAATGATGTTTCGCGGCTTCTTCCTCTACGATACGGGTAGTTTCCTCAGAAGGATTGGAGATTACTGCAGAGGCAATGATGTCGCAGGGCGGATTGAATTTCACACTGTCCACTGCGGCAGTTACGGCAGCCACATCTCCGCTTAAGAATACTGTTGCGTGTCCTCCGCATTTCGTATGCCAGGTGCGGAAGGATACTTCAGATGCCTTGAGCATCTGGTCGATCACCAGGATCGCGTTGCTGCTTCCCAGGACCTCTACTAATCCAAAAGCTCCATACTTCATAATAGTTTCCTCACTTTTATTTATTAATGGTCATCTTCAGCGCGATCTCCGTGTCTTCGGTAGGAGACGCGATAACAGTGTGGTTGACGATCTTCGCCAGGGGCTCGGCTGTCTTAAGCGCCGCTTCCATAGCCGCCTTCACATCGGAAACAGTTCCTCTCATCTTGACGCAGGCGCCGCTTTTCAGTCGGTTACGCTCCACACCCTGGATCTTCACATTGGCTGCCTTGGAAGCTGCGTCAAGCGCCACAAAGCAGGCCACCAGGTTATCCAGTTCAAAAACGCCTACGGCCATTCCATTATAATTCTCTGCCATAATACCTCCCCAGATTTTGACTGTGAAAATCTGTATTTAAACCTGTTATTATAAACAGTATACCTTTTTTTTATACAGATTACAAGAGAAATCAACAGAAAAATAAGATTTTATATGTGGTTTTGTGTTGCTTTTGAGGTTGGGTTGATGTGAAAAATAAAAAATATCCGGATGAAATAAAAAACAGCAGTTGTACGACGGATGACGAAGGGAGTATAATAAATAGAAAGGGTGAGGATAATGAAAGTACATCAGACAGATTTTTCTAAAGGAAATGTCTACAGGAATATTATGGAAGTGGCTGTGCCCATGACGCTGGCCCAGCTCCTGAATCTTTTATACAACATTGTGGACCGTATGTATATCGGCAGAATACCCGATGTGGGAAGAGTGGCGCTTACGGGAGTAGGAATCTGCTTTCCGGTTATCACGCTGATCACGGCTTTTACCTATCTGTTCGGTAATGGAGGAAGTCCTCTCTGTGCCATGGAGATGGGACGGGGCAATCGTGATGAAGCGGAGAAGCTTATGGGAAATACCTTTTCCATGCTTCTGATTACCAGCGCTGTTCTCATGGCTGTGGGATATCTTTTCCATCAGCCCATTCTCTATGCTTTCGGAGCCAGCGATACCACCTTTGGCTATGCCAGGGACTATCTTCTGATCTATCTGGCGGGGACTCCGGCGGTGATGATCTCCCTCGGCCTGAATCCTTTTATCAACTGCCAGGGATTCGGTAACATGGGAATGTTCACGGTTCTCATCGGCGCTGTGATGAATTTTATCCTGGATCCGGTCTTTATTTTTGTGTTCCATATGGGAGTGAGAGGAGCGGCGATCGCCACCATTATTTCCCAGATCTGTTCTGCGCTCTGGGTTCTTACATTCCTTACAGGGAAAAAAGCGGCCCTGAAGCTGAAAAGAGAATCCATGATCATTCAGTGGAAACGGGTTCTGAATATTGTCAGTCTTGGTATATCCGGTTTTATGATGGCGTTTACCAACAGTCTTGTGCAGATTTTCTGTAACGCGACGCTTCAGACTTTCGGCGGAGATATTTATGTGGGCGTTATGACTGTGCTGAATTCGGTGAGAGACATCTCTACCCTGGTAGTCCAGGGACTGGGAAACGGCGCTTCTCCCGTTATGAGCTTCAACTACGGGGAGAAGGCTTACTGGAAGGTGCGCAAGGCGATTAAGTTTCTTACGCTGGCTGGCGGCGCTTACACCATCCTGTTCTGGGCGGTGATCGAACTGGTACCGGAATTCTTTATCCGGATCTTCAACAGTGAACCGGAACTGATCGCGAAGGGAGTACCGTCGCTGCATATTTATTTCTTCGGTTTCTGTTTTATGGCGTTGCAGTTTACGGCGCAAAGCGTGTTCGTGGCTCTGGGAAAGGCGAAGAGGGCGACTTTCTTTTCTATTTTCCGCAAGGTGATCATCGTGGTCCCTCTGACTGTACTTCTTCCCCGGATCGGAGGAATGGGGGTCGACGGAGTGTTCTGGGCAGAACCGGTTTCCAACCTGATCGGAGGGTGCGCCAGCTTCTTTACCATGCTGCTTACGATCCTGCCGGAGCTGAAAGATGAAGAAAAAAAGTTATAAATACTGAAAAATCAGATCTCTGATAGAAGAAATAGAACAGAGTAACAATAAGATTTAAATTGTATCAATAAAGAAGCGCCGGATAAGCTATGCTGAGCAGATTGCAGAGCAGCATACTTTATCCGGCGTATGTTTTTTATAAATGAATCCGTGTTCCGGTTTTGCCCATGATGCCGTCCCGGGCTTTGTTCAGATGAGTGATCATCGCGGTGCGGTCAGGACCGGAGGAGGCGAAGTCAACGGCTGCCTGCACTTTGGGAAGCATGGAGCCGGCGGCGAAATGGCCTTCTTCGATGTATTTTTCCGCCTGCTCGACGGTGAGGTCCTCAAGCCATTCTTCGTTCTCTTTTCCGAAATTAATGGCGACTTTTTCTACGGCTGTCAGGATGATCAGCATATCCGCTCCCAGTTTTTCTGCCAGGAGACAGCTGGCGAAATCTTTGTCGATCACCGCGGACGCTCCTTTGAGATGGTCTCCCTGCAGAGTGACGGGAATCCCTCCGCCTCCGCAGCAGATCACGATCTTATTGGCGTCCACAAGGCTGTTGATGGCGTCCTGCTCCACGATTTCCACCGGTTTCGGGGAAGCCACGACTCTGCGGTAGCCCCGTCCCGCGTCTTCCTTCATGATATATCCATATGCCTTCTCAGCGTGTTCCGCCTGTTCCTTTGTCATAAAATGTCCGATCGGCTTGCTTGGATTCTCAAAAGCGGGATCGTCCGGATCCACCCGTACCTGAGTGACTACGGTAACGACCGGAGTGCGGACGAAACCTCTTTTTCTCAGCTCTTCACGGAGCGCGTTCTGGAGATCGTAGCCGATATACGCCTGACTCATTGCCACACAGACGGAGAGGGGCGTGTTGGGCTGATTGGGATCCTCCCGGGAGAGGGCCGCCATGGCGTTGTTGATCATGCCTACCTGCGGGCCGTTTCCATGGACGACCACTACCTGATGCCCGTCTTCGATAAGGTCGCAGAGGGCCTGCGCCGTGGATTTAACAGCGATCATCTGTTCCGGGAGCGTGTTTCCCAGGGCGTTGCCGCCAAGAGCGATGACGATACGTTTGCGTTTGTACATGTATAAAAACCTCCTGAAATTCAGAGACAGAAAAGGTCCTGCAAAAAGATACTGCAGGACCTGTCTGTCTGAAATGGCTTATTTGAGGATTCTCGGAGCCGCTTTTACTTCCAGCTTTTTGAGGATTTCCTGCGGATTCTCAAATTTGGCAAGCAGGATCATGGCTGCGATCACATAAGGTTTGAAGCTTGCTTCTTTGTAAAGCGGAACTCTGTAACGGTCAAATACGCTTGCGTCAACTTCTCCGGTCTCACAGCTTACGCCGGTGATATCGGCAGGCAGGCAGTGGAGATACAGAGCCTTTCCGTCTTTTGTAGTTTTCATCAGTTCTTCGGTGCACGCCCAGTCTTTGTGCTGCGCGTTCTGAGCCAGAAGTTCTTTTTCCAGTTTGTCGATACCGTCGAAGTCGCCCGCTCCGTAAAGGTCGGTACGTTTCTCCATGGCTGCGAAAGGAGCCCAGCTCTTGGGATATACGATGTCGGCGTCTTTAAACGCTTCTTCCATGCTGTTTGTCTTGGTGAAGGAACCGCCGGAAGCCGCTGCGTTCTTCTTTGCGATCTCCTCGACCTCAGGCATTACGTCGTATCCTTCCGGATGAGCGAGTACTACATCCATACCGAAACGTGTCATAAGTCCGATGACGCCCTGGGGAACGGAGAGGGGTTTGCCGTAGGAGGGAGAGTAAGCCCATGTCATGGCCAGCTTCTTGCCTTTCAGATTCTCCACGCCGCCGAACTCATGAATGATATGCAGCATGTCGGCCATACACTGTGTAGGATGATCCACGTCGCACTGCAGGTTTACCAGAGTGGGTCTCTGCTCCAGGATGCCGTCTTTGTTGCCTTCGGTTACGGCGTCCATAAATTCTTTCTGATATGCGTGTCCTTTGCCGATGTACATATCGTCGCGGATACCGATCACGTCAGCCATGAAAGAAACCATGTTGGCGGTTTCGCGGACAGTTTCCCCGTGAGCGATCTGGGATTTCTTTTCGTCCAGATCCTGTACGGTCAGGCCTAGAAGGTTGCACGCGGAAGCGAAAGAAAAACGGGTACGTGTGGAATTATCGCGGAAAATGGAGATGCCCAGTCCGGACTCAAATACCTTGGTGGAGATGTTGTTTTCTCTCATGAATCTGAGGGCGTCGGCTACAGTGAAAACAGCCTCCAGCTCGTCGTCTGTCTTGTCCCAGGTCCAGAAGAAATCGTCGTTGTACATTTCTTTGAAATTCAGTTTGTTTAACTTATCAATGTAATCCTGTAATGTTTTCATTTTAATCTCCTTTTGCATGGTAATATGATAGTTTCTTTAACCGGAGCAGAGAGGTCCGCTCCGGATCAGTGAACGGTTTATTTGCAGTATGCTCCGGGAAGCGCTGCGTATACGGCGGCGCATCTTACCAGATCGATCTTCCATGTTTTTTCATTGGGGGCGTGAGCCTGTGCCTCTGCTCCCGGTCCGAAACCGATGCAGGGGATATTGTTGCGGCCCATGATGGAAACGCCGTTGGTGGAGAAAGTCCACTTGTCCGTAAGCGGGCGTGCCTTTCTCATGGCTTCCGTCTCCGCGTTGCCCAGACGTGTCTCGCCGTAGAGTCCTTTGTATGCTTCCTCAAGGGCTTTTGTTACTTTGTGATCCTTGGGGATCGCCCAGGTGGGGAAGTAGCACTCGATCTCATATACGCATCCGGTGTAGGAGGGACGGTCGTAGTTATACATGGAAACCACAACGTCGTCTCCGTATTTCTTTACGCTGGGGAGCTGACGGATCTCTTCAAGGCAGCTTTCCCATGTCTCGCCGAAAGTCATACGGCGGTCAAGAGATACCGCGCAGGAGTCGGCAACTGCACAGCGGCTGGGTGAGGTATAGAAAATCTGAGAAACAGTAACCGTGCCGCGGCCAAGGAAACGGGCTTCCTCCCAGTCGGGGTTGTATTTCGGGTTCAGCATTTTGACAAGGCCCTTGATCTCCGTCTCATCCGCGTCATCGTTTTCGTTGAGGGCGCGTACGTCCTGAAGGATATCGGCCATCTTGTAGATCGCGTTGTCGCCGCGCTCGGGAGCGGATCCATGGCAGGAAACTCCTTTTACGTCCACGCGGATCTCCATACGTCCGCGCTGTCCTCTGTAGATGCCGCCGTCTGTGGGTTCGGTGGAGACAACGAACTCCGGACGGATCTTATCCTCGTTGATAATGTACTGCCAGCAGAGACCGTCGCAGTCTTCTTCCTGAACGGTGCCGACCACCATGATCTTACATCCTTCCGGGATCAGATCGAGATCTTTCATGATCCTTGCGCCGTATACAGCGGAGACAAGACCGCCGCACTGGTCGGAGACGCCGCGGCCGCCGATCTCTTCGTCAGTTTCATATCCTTCATAGGGATCGAAGTTCCAGTTGTCGATGTTGCCGATGCCTACGGTGTCGATATGCGCGTCATAGGCGATGATCTTATCTCCGGTTCCCATAAATCCCATAACATTTCCCTGGGAGTCAATGGTTACTTCGTCAAAATCCAGTCTTTTCATCTCAGCGGCGATGGTCTCCACATGGGCTTTCTCATCGCAGCTCTCACCGGGATTTCTGACGATGGCTCTCAAAAATCTTGTCATGTCGTCTTTGTAGTTCTCAGCAGCCTGGTTGATCTTTGCATAATCCATTGTGTTTTCCTCCTGTTCTGAATTATCTGCTCAGTGATTTATCTGTTCCGTACAGTCCGTCCCATACGATCTCGCGGTAGCGCACCGGATCGGTGTCGCCCTCGGTGGAGATCACCAGAACGCTGGAATTCTTGTCAAGTTTCAGGGCTTCCTTAAGGTCTGAAGCGTCCGCGTCGTGAAGAGCGGTGTATACAAGGCCGAGAGGAACGGATCCGGATTCGCCGGATACAATATGAGGATCGCCGTCCAGAGGATTGGCGTAGATCCTGGTCGCCTTGGCGCTCATCCAGTCGGGGCAGGACGCGAATACCGTCACATGATTCCTTAAGATATCCCATCCGATGGTATTGCCTTCGCCGCAGGCCAGACCCGCCATGATCGTGTTAAGATCCCCCGCTACATTTACCAGTTTGCCTGTCTTCTCCACGGCGGAGCGGTAGAGGCAGTCGGCGGCGGAAGCTTCGCAGACAACCATCACAGGGGGATTGTCCTTATATTTATTCGCGAAATATCCCACGACAGCACCGGCCAGGGAACCGACTCCCGCCTGAACGAATACGTGGGTGGGGCGTTCCACGCCGTCTTCCTTCAGCTGACGGTCAGCCTCCATAACCATTGTGCCGTATCCCTGCATGATCCAGGAAGGAATCTCCTCATAGCCTTCCCAGGCGGTATCCTGTACGATAATGCCGTGCTCGGTCTGCGCGGCTTCAGCGGCGGCCATTCGCACACAGTCGTCATAGTTGACTTCCTCAATGGTGACGACGGCGCCTTCTTTGGCGATGTTGTCAAATCTTGTCTTCGTGGTGCCTTTGGGCATTCTTACGACAGCTTTCTGGCCGAGACGTTTCGCCGCCCAGGCAACGCCTCTTCCGTGGTTGCCGTCGGTTGCGGTAAAGAAAGTGGCCTGGCCGAATTCTTCTCTCAGTTTATCAGAGGAGAGTACATTATACGGCAGCTCGCTGATATCTCTTCCCAGTTCTTTGGCTATGTAGCGTCCCATGGCGTAGGAACCGCCCAGAACCTTAAAAGCGTTGAGGCCGAAGCGGTAGGATTCGTCCTTGCAGTAAATATTTTTTACTCCCAGAAACGACGCCAGGGCAGAAAGCTTCTGCAGAGGAGTTACCGTGTACTGGGGGAAACTCTTATGAAACTCGTTGGCTTTCTGAACGTTCGCTTCTGACATTAATTCAAGATAGGTATCGTCGGATTTGGGAACTTCGTTGACGGTCCACTTTAATCCATCTGTCATAAAAAGACCCTCCTTACATTTTTATACTTTTATCATACCATAAAACAGGGATTTTGCAATAGAAAAATACAAAAACTTTTAGGTTTTTCAAAAAAAATTTAGCACATAAAAATTTTATTTTTACGGTTTATTTTTTACAGAATTTA
>DSLMC04103__coassemble_296_pt1 | contig 59847 bp, 50 predicted proteins | sample DSLMC04103__metabat2_low_PE_036 | metagenome-assembled genome bin DSLMC04103
CGTAATGTCATTTTTGACACAGATTTTGTAATGTTTGGATGAGTGGGAAAAAATCGCAGTTCTCGTTTTATTTCAGAGTGTAAATTCATTTGCTGTTAGAATTAAGTCAACTATACAGTTATTGAGAAAATCATGTTCTATATGTATGATATCAATGTGTAAGGAGAGTGCACTGCCATTTGTACATTTAAATAAAGATAAGCGTAGAAATTAAGAGCATTATGGAGGAAATACAAATGAGAGAACTGCTTATAGGTCAGAGAATTAAGAAATTTCGTAAGAAAAAAGATTTGACACAGGAGGAGATGGCCGGACATTTAAATATTTCCTTTCAGACAATCAGTAAATGGGAAAGGGGTGAAAGTTATCCCGATATTACCATGCTTCCTTCATTGGCAAATTATTTTGAGGTCACGATAGATGAATTGATCGGTATGGATGAAATTAATTCTTCAGAAAAAATAGAAAACCTTGTCAGACAATGGGAGAGAAACCGTAAAAAAGGAAAACATTGGGAAAATATACAATTAATGAAGAATGCGTTGAAAATATACCCGAATAATCCATTACTGTTAGTTCAGCTTTCGGCTTCGTTAGAGAGAATGGAAGGCTCTGAGACAGAGAAACGTAAGTATTTAAAACAATCCATTGATATACAGGAGCGGATTTTGCAGACGGCGCCTGATTCAGAAATACGCGGTTCGGTTTTATTTAATATTGCAGTTTCATATAAAAATTATGGGGATTATGAAAAAGCAATAGAATATGCAAAGAAACTGCCGAATTTTTATAAGACAAGAGAAAGTGCATTGTTGTATATTATAGAAGATTCAGAGGAAAAACGGGAAATTGCAGAACTGGCAGTTAAAGAACTGTCAGAAATACTTTCTTATTGTAAAAAGTATCTGGAAGATAAAAAATGGAGAATGGAAAATTCTGTTGTAAATCAGGAATAGCTCTTCTATAATAAAATCAGATTTCAGACAGGCCATTGCCAATGGTAAAGACAGGCAGGGATGGATAAATACATCAATACGACATCGGGGGAGAAGACATACATGAGAATTGCAGTCTGCGATGATGAGAAAAATCTCAGGCGGGATCTGCGCCGTCTGGTAGAAATACATATGGAATTAAAGGGGATTCCCTGTGAAATTGTGGAATATGAATCAGGAGAGCGGCTTCTGGAGGAGGGAGAAGCCGATAAAACAGACATTCTTTTTCTGGATATTGAAATGCCGGGAAAGGGCGGCATGGAAACAGCACGTCTTCTTCGGTCTTACGGAAAAAAGATGATGATTATTTTTGTTACTGCTTATCCGGATTTCGTATTTCAGGGATATGAGGTACAGGCTTTTCACTACATTTTGAAACCTTATCAGGAGAAGAAGATCAAAGAAGTGCTGGACAGGGCTCTGGATGCTATTGACACCATGCAGGAACAATATTTTGTTATTGAGCAGAAGTCCGGCGTTCAGCGCCTTCCTCTAAGCGGGATCGTCTGTTTTTACAGCGACCGCCGTAATATCTGTGCTGTGGACAAAACGGAAAAACAGACGGTTTTTTATGGAAAACTGGATGAGATCCAGCAGAAAATGCCCGGTTTTTTTCAGAGAGTGCATAACAGATACCTGGTTAATATGAATTATGTATCAAAGATCGAAGGGAACCACTGTATCTGCCGGGGAATGGAAATTCCCGTCAGCCGTATCCATAAACAGGAGCTGGCGGTGGCGTTCGCACAACGGATGCTGCAGTAAAAGGAGTATTCATGAATACCAATGTGATAACGATACTGTTGCAGAATTTGGTAAACATATTGAATCTGATTGCCGGATATTTTTTTATGAAATCTATTGACTGTTGTCTGAAGCGGAGAAAAAGCAGAGTTATGTTTCTGATCGGACTATTTGGATATGGAACCGTCGCTTCTATAATAGTTTATCCCCAGGATATGTGGAATATTTCGATCATTGTTCCTTTGTTTTTGATCTTAAATTTTGCGCTGTATAAGGGACGGTGGACAGTGAAGTTATCTCTGACGCTGATCCTGCTGCCGGTTTCCTGTGCGGTGAACTTCCTGGAAAGAGATATAGGGACCCGCATATTTTTTTCGTTTTTTGAACAGGAAAATCAGACGGCAAATACGATCATCTCTACCCTGACTTTCCTGTCTGTCGTTTTATTCTGGATATTATTTTACCGTTTTTTCGGAAAATCCTTCCGCAAAATTTATGATACTTTTACAGACAGAACATGGCTGATCATTGATATTGTGTGTATCGCATCCTTTGCCAGCATCTATAGCTGCATTTATCTTTCGCCATTTTATGATTCATGGATCATCTGGCCATGTATGCTTGCCTGTATGACTGCCAATCTGGGAAGTATACGTCTGGCGGCGTATCTTGCCGACGGGATTTTTGCCGATATGGAACGGAAAAATCTGCAGCTTCAAAAAAATTATTATGACGAGCTGGAACAGAATCAGAGCCAGATCCGTAAATTCCGTCATGACATGAACAACCACCTTTTTGTGGTAGGGAAGCTTCTTCAGGAAGAAAATATTCCGAAGGCAAAAGAGTATTTTGAAAAAATGGCCTCTGAGATCAGAACGGCAAACCGGAAATTCTGTGAGAACAGCGTGGTGAATGCCGTGCTGAATGCAAAATACCAGAAGATGCTGGATGCTTCGATAGATGGATTTTTTCACATCAGTATTGACAATATGGTTCTTCTGGACGACGTCAGTCTCTGTACAGTTTTTGCCAATACGCTGGACAACGCCATTGAAGCCTGCTGTAAGATAGATGATCCGAACCGCCGCTGGCTGCGGCTGAGATGCCGTTATATGGAAAACGGTTATTTCAGTTTTGAGCTGGAGAATTCCAAGGAAAATGAGATTAGAATACAAAAAGGCAGGTATCTTTCTGACAAAGAGGATAAAAAGCTCCATGGGATTGGAATTTCTTCTGTAAAAGATGTAGTGGACCGTTATGAAGGGACTTTGGATATTTCCTATAATCAGGATTCCTTCCGGGTAGTGGTGCTGATAGGCTAATTTTTCATTGACACAGCCTGCAATACCCTCTATAATATATGTAAATTTTATCTTCATAAATGCAGTGACAGGGAGGAGTACATAATCTTCAGATGCCCAGAGAGGAGACGGCGGGTGCAAGTCTTCGTGAAGGGATTATGGAAGTAGCCCTCGAGCAGTGGACTGAACACACTTATTGGTTGTAAGTAGGCTCCAACGTTTCCCGCGTTACAGGGAAGCGGTATCGGACAGAGATCCCGTACCGGCAGAGTGCAGAGATTTTCTCTGAATTTAGGTGGTAACACGGATGTATCATTCGCCCTGAGCATGAACTGCTCAGGGTTTTTATTTCCGGAAAAGGAGGTAGAAGCGTGAGACAGATTACAGGAAACAAATTACTTGTAAGAGCGTTAAAAGAAGAAGGAGTGGATACACTCTTCGGTTATCCGGGGGCGTGTACCATTGATATCAGCGACGAACTATATAAACAGGATGATATTAAGATCATCCTTCCCCGTCATGAGCAGGCCCTTGTTCATGAGGCGGATGCCTACGCCAGAACAACGGGAAAAGTGGGCGTATGTCTGGTGACCAGCGGACCGGGCGCGACGAACCTTGTTACAGGTCTTGCCACAGCCAATTATGACAGCGTCCCTCTTGTCTGTTTCACAGGCCAGGTGGCGAAACATCTGATCGGAAACGACGCTTTTCAGGAAGTGGATATCGTAGGAATTACCAGGAGCATTACGAAATACGGCGTGACAGTGCGCAACCGCGAGGATCTGGGCCGCATCATCAAGGAGGCTTTTTATATCGCCAGAACAGGGCGTCCGGGACCGGTTCTGATCGACCTTCCCAAGGACGTCATGTGCGAGCTGGGAAGCGCGGAATATCCGAAAACAGTAAATATCCGCGGCTATAAACCCAATACCAGCGTCCATATGGGACAGCTCAAGCGCGCGCTTAAGATGCTTAAAAAAGCGAGGAAACCTCTGTTCCTTGCCGGCGGCGGCGTGAATATCGCAAGGGCGAATAAGGAATTTACCGAGGTTGTGAACAAGACGAAGGTGCCGGTGGTGACGACGATCATGGGAAGGGGAGCCGTTCCCACAGATCATCCGTACTATATCGGCAACCTGGGTATGCACGGACAGTACGCTGCGAATATGGCGGTGGGAGAATGTGATCTTCTGTTTTCCATCGGAACCAGATTTAACGACCGTATCACAGGAAAACTCCATGCATTTGCCCCCAACGCGCAGATCGTCCATATCGACATTGATACCGCCTCTATTTCCAGGAATATTCATGTTCATGTTCCTATCGTCGCCGATGCTCTTGAGGCTGTCACAAAGATGAACGAGTATGTGGAAGAGTGCGATACGGAAAAATGGATGAATCAGATCCTGAAATGGAAAGAGGAACATCCCCTTGCGATGAAAGACCGCGGAAATATGGGGCCCATGGACATTATCGAAGAGATGAACCGCCAGTTTGACGACGCGATCATCACTACAGACGTAGGACAGCATCAGATGTTTGTGACGCAGTATGTACAGCTGAATGAGAAGAAACAGCTTGTAACCTCCGGAGGACTGGGAACCATGGGATACGGTTTTCCGGCAGCCATCGGCGCGAAGATCGGCAATCCGGACAAGACGGTTATCGCCATTTCCGGAGACGGCGGTATGCAGATGAACATACAGGAGTTTGCCACAGCGGTTCTGGAGGAACTTCCCCTCATTCTCTGTGTATTTAATAACGAATATCTGGGTATGGTGCGCCAGTGGCAGAAGCTTTTTTACGGCAAACGCTACAGTATGACGAATATGAGATCAGGAGCCCTTTTCCGCAGGACCAACGGAGAGGAAATGCCGGAATATACGCCGGATTTTGTGAAGCTGGCGGAGAGCTACGGCGCGAAGGGCATCCGTGTTATGAAGAAAGAGGATATCGCGGCGGCATTTGAGGAAGCGAAGAAAAATACAAAGACGCCTACGCTGATCGAGTTTATCATTGATCCGGAGGAACTGGTCTATCCTATGATCCGTCCGGGCGGAACCCTGGAAGATATGATCATGGATTGTTAGCAGAAAGGAGAGCTGGAATATGGATAATAATATGAAAAAAAGATGGATTTCCCTTTATGTAGAAAACCAGGTGGGCGTGCTCTCCAAGATCTCGGGGCTTTTTTCCGGAAAATCCTACAATCTGGACAGCCTGACGGTAGGAACGACAGAAGATCCCACGGTATCAAGAATGACCATCGCCACAGTCAGCGACGACGAGACATTTGAACAGATCAAAAAGCAGCTGAACCGTATGATAGAAGTGATCAAAGTCATCGACTTTACAGATGTCTTCGTGCGGATGAAGGAGATCCTCTATGTCAAGGTAATGAAATGTACGGCCGCGGATAAGGTGGAGGTATTCCAGATCGCGGAGACTTTCAAGGCCAAGGTGATCGACTACGGAAGAGACAGTGTGCTTGTGGAATTCGTGCAGACCGCTACCAAGAACGACGCGGTTGTGAAGCTGATGAAGGAAGAGTTTAAGACTATCGAGGTCGTCAGAGGAGGCAGCGTGGGAATCGAATCCATCAGTATGATGGAGCGATAAGATTCCGGATTTTGTTTTTCAGGCGGGAAGAGGAGGAGATCATATGGGATACAGATTCTGGGGATGGGAACATGCGGATGCCCCGGCGGTAACAGACGAGTATAAGGGGATATGCACCCCGGTCGATCTGTATGACGCTCTGTCGGAGATCTGGTGCGCGGATACCTGCGCGCCGAGGATGCGGCAGAACTGGACCAGGGAGAACAGAACACTGGGCCAGTGTTCCATTACCGCTTTTCTGGCACAGGATATTTTCGGCGGGAAGGTGTACGGCGTACCCCGTCCGGACGGAAACTTTCACTGCTACAATGTAGTGGGACACTGCCGCTTCGATCTGACAAGCGAGCAGTTCAGAGATGAAGTTCTTGTGTATGAGAACAATCCGGAGCAGTTTCGGGAGGTGCATTTTGCCAAAGAAGAAAAAAAGCAGAGATACGAGTATCTGAAAAAGAAACTGAAGGAATACTGTGACAGAAGATAGCGTCAGTATACAAAGAAACAAATCGACCATGAAGAAAGAAGGCTTCCGACATCTGTGACCATAACAGTCATGGATGCGGAAGCCTTTTTAAGTTTTATACGGGATCGCTGCCGGCATATTCGGTAAGCGCCTCATAGAAATCCGGATATTCTTTTTTCAGCCGGATCAGGGTCCCGGAGGCGTCCAGGAAACAGTGCTCGGAATGTGCCTGACAGACAGTCTGTCCCTCAGAATTTTTCATTGTGTAGGTAAGTTTCAGCCGCACTCCCTTAAATTCCGCGATAGAGACCTGGATGGAGATCTTCTCTGAAAAACAGGTGCTGACCATATATTTGCATTCTACGGCGGTAACAGGGGAAACGATTCCCAGGGATTCCAGCTTTACATAATCCCATCCCATCTGCGCGAGAAAGTCAATGCGGGCTTCCTCCATCCAGCGGATGTAGTTGGAGTGGTGGGTGATCCCCATTTTGTCGGTTTCATAGTACTGGACAGTGTGAACGTATGGTAAAAAAGTTTTCATGTCATAACCTCCGGATCGTGATAAATTTACAGCCAGAACAGGCCTCTTTTTTTATTAAATCACCATTTTGATTTGAAAGCAATGAGAAAGCGGGATGAAAAAAGGATTTATTATCGTCCGGAGTACAAAAAGAAGAGAAAATCGCAAAATTTATAAAATATTTTCTCAAAAACTATATATAAAAGTATATAAATTATGGTACAATTAAAGTCGCGAAAAGGTTTGTAAACTAATTTGTAAGGAAGGTGAGCAATTGGAAAACTATACCAAGTATAAGTTGAAGAGTAATGATGAACTGACATCTTTACTGGCCGATAAAGACAACCTGTTTATCATTGCCTGCAACAAGTGCTTCAAGGAATTTGAAACCGTGGATGAACCGGACTGTGGAGAATTTGAGAAGCTTGCTGCGGAACAGGGCAAGACCGTCACAGGCAGCGCGAAAGTAGATTTTCTCTGCAACAAGATTCAGACGGAGAAGAAGCTCCAGGATATGATCCCGGAGGGTACGGAGAATGTGTTCGTGATCTCCTGCGGCCTGGGTATCCAGACGGTTGCGGATCTGGCAGGGAAGCCGGTATTCGCCGCCAGCAATTCGCTGAATTACAGAGGCCATCACGGAATGGCGCTGACAGAGCGCAGCTGCGACGCCTGCGCCCAGTGCTATCTGAATATTACAGGAGGCATCTGTCCTATCGTAGACTGTTCCAAGAGTCTGATCAACGGACAGTGCGGCGGCGCGAAGAACGGCAAATGCGAAGTGGACAGCAATAAAGACTGCGCATGGGAGAAGATCTATCAGAGACTGGAAAAGCAGGGACGCCTTGAGGAATTTCTGAACCAGCCGGTACAGATCCGTGATTATTCGAAGATCAACTTCAAAGCGATCAACGACTATGTGAAAGCTGCCCGTGAGAACAGACTGGCAGGTTACTACGGCGGCGTTCATCCTTCAGAACGCAAGGAATTTACGGAGCATCTTCCCCTTAAGAAATTCCCGGATCCGGAAGTTGTGGTCATTCCCCTTTCCATGCATGCGGGAGCTCCCGCGGAACCGGTTGTCCAGGTGGGAGATACCGTTAAGGTCGGCCAGAAGATCGGCGAGGCGGCGGCGTTTATCAGCAGCCCTGTACACTCCAGTGTCAGCGGAACTGTGACCGCCATAGAAACGCGCAGACACGCTACAAGAGGAGAGTGTCTGTCTGTTGTCATTCAGTCGGACGGCAAAAACACCCTGCATGAATCCGTGCAGCCGCATAAGGCGCTGGAAGATCTGACGCCGGATGAGATCGTGGATATTGTACGTGAGGCCGGAATCGTAGGCATGGGCGGAGCCGGATTCCCCACAGCTGTTAAGCTGAAACCGGCCAAGCCGGTGGACACCGTTCTCCTGAACGGATGTGAATGCGAGCCCCTTCTGACCGCGGATCACAGAGTGCTTCTGGAATATGCGGACGACGTGATCTACGGCCTTAAGGCAATGATCAAAACCGTAGGCGCGGAAAAAGGTATCATTGTGATCGAGGACAATAAGCAGGACGCCATTGAGCTGATGGAAGATAAGACTGCCGACTGTGAGAATATCGAAGTTGTTGCCGCGAAGACCAAGTATCCTCAGGGAGCTGAGAAGATGCTGATCAAGCGTGTGCTGAAGAGACAGGTTCCAAGCGGAGGACTTCCGGCGGATGTCGGCTGTGTGGTTGCCAACGTCAGCACCACCAAGGCAATCTCCGACGCTATACAGAAGGGAATGCCTCTTATCGAGCGTGTTGTGACAATGACGGGCGAGAGACTGAAGAATCCCGGCAATTATATCGTGAAGATCGGAACAAGCACCAAAGAGCTGATCGATTACTGCGGCGGAATTACAGGCGACGACGTAACGATTAAGGCGGGCGGACCGATGATGGGATTCGACCTTTCTGATCCGGATGTTCCGATCATGAAGGGATCCAACGGAATCATTGCAGTGGATACCGACCATACGGCAGAGCAGCCCTGTATCAAATGCGGACGCTGCGTGGACGTCTGTCCCATGGAGCTTTCTCCTCTGTATTTCTCAAAATACGCGGACGAAGAGAACTGGCAGGGCATGAAAGAGAAGAACGTTATGGATTGTATCGAGTGCAGAAGCTGCGAATACATCTGTTCCTCCAAGATTCCGTTAGTGACGAAGATCAAGGCCGGCAAAAATGCAGTAAGGGGGATGAAGTGATATGTTAATTACCCAGTTAAAAGATAAAGAAACGATCGTATCACTGACAGAAGGTAAGAAAGTTTTTATCATTAACTGTCATGGGTGCAAGGAAGTTCATTTCCCGGAAAAAGAAGCGAAAGAGCTTCAGGATGAGATGACTGCAGACGGGAAAGTTACAGGAATCCTGACAACAGACTACATATGTAATCCGGATAATCTGAAGCTCCGTTTCGAGAAGCACGCGGAGGAGATCAAGGCGGCGGACGCGGTCCTTGTACTTTCCTGCGGTGTAGGCGTACAGACGGTTGCCGGATATCTGGAGGACAAGCCGGTATACGCGGCCTGCGATACTTATCCGCTGCCGGGCTTCCAGGGAGTAACGCCGCTGGAATACGACTGCGATCAGTGCGGTGAGTGTTATCTTAATCTGACAGGCGGGATCTGCCCGATCACAGCCTGTTCCAAGAGCCTGGTCAACGGACAGTGCGGCGGCTCGAAAAACGGCAAATGCGAAGTGGACAGTGAGATGGAATGCGGATGGGAACGCATCTACAGACGGCTTGCGCAGCTTGGACGCCTGGATGTGCTGAAATGCCCCACACAGGTGCGCAACTACGCAACGGATGAAGAAGTGTCCAAAGCCGAATAAAGAAACTGTTGAAATTTTTATCAGGAATGATTAGGAGTATATATCATGAAAATTACAGAAGCATTTGAACGCGGAGAATTTGTAGTAACTGCGGAAGTAGGACCGCCGAAAGGATGTCACATAGAAAATATGCTGGAGGAAGCGAAGACTTATCTCAGCGATATTACAGCAGTCAATGTAACAGATAACCAGTCGTCAGTTATGCGTCTTGGTTCCCTGGCTGTCTGCAAGGCTTTGAAAGACGAGGGACTGACCCCTATTTTCCAGATGACCTGCCGCGACAGGAACCGTATCGCTCTGGAATCTGATCTTTTGAGCGCTGCAATGTTCGGAATCGAGAATCTTCTGCTTCTTACCGGAGACCATACGAAGCTGGGAGATCATCCTCAGGCGAAACCCGTATTTGATCTGGATTCCGTATCTCTGATCCATACGGTAAAACAGCTGGAGTCCGGCGTGGATCTGGGCGGAAACGAACTGGTGGGCGAGCCGCCGAAATTCGCAAAAGGAGCGGTTGTTTCTCCCTGCAGCGATTCCGTTGACGTTCAGCTCGCCAAGATGGAGAGAAAGGTTGCCGCAGGCGCCGAGTACTTCCAGACACAGGCCGTATACGAGCCGGAGAAATTCATCCAGTTTATGGAAAAAGCGAAACAGTTCGGCAAACCGGTCCAGCTGGGTATCGTAATTCCGAAATCTGTAGGTATGTGCCGTTACATGAACGCGAACGTTGCCGGCATCCATATTCCGGAAGAGATGATCGACGAACTGAAAGCTGACAAAGAGAAGACAAAAGCGGGAATCACAGGCGTGGAGATCGCCGCCCGCATCATCAGAGAATGCAAGCCGTACTGCCAGGGCGTACATATCATGGCAATGGGCTGGGAGTCCAAAGTACCGTCGCTTCTTGAGCAGGCGGGACTCAGATAAGAATATTGTAAGAAAATGGCCGAAGGTCCGGTATGGGCTTTCGGCTGTTTTGTAAGTTTAATGGAAGAAATGTCCCTGCCGACAATGACGAGTCATTTTTATACGACACCTGAACAGGTATTTTACTTATATAAAATATCAGAGCGGAGGTGCGGATAAGAATGAAAGGATATAATACTGAGGACGGATATATGGGATATGTGAACGGAGAGTATCTGCTCTTCGCATGTGAAGCTGATTACAGAGAATGGATGGAAAACTAATCGGGAGGGAATAACTATGAAAAAGAAAACAGGTTACAGCCAGTCATGGTTCGGAGCGGTTAATCATTACGATAAGTCAGGAAGGAAAACAGGGCACAGTGTGCCGACGGTATTCGGCGGAATGAAGCATTATGACGAACACGGAAGAAAGATCGGAGAAAGCCGGCCTGGATTGTTCGGAACATTGAACCACTATGACGAGCACGGACACAAAACCGGAAAAACCATTCCCGGATTTATGGGGTCCGCGGATCACTATAACGAGCACGGCAGGAAGACCGGACGCAGCCTTCCCAAGATGTTTCACCGCTGGGATCATTATGATGAATAAAATCAAAAGGAGATAGCCGCCTGCTGAAAGGCGGCGGAATGGAGATTCTTATGAGTAAAGCATATAACAACCCGACTTTGTTCCTGGAGGCAGGGTGCAGCGCTCTTGCGTGGAGTACGGAGGACGGCAGACACCTCTGGGGACGCAACTACGATTTCGACCGTCTGGCAGAGGGAAGCGGAATGACCTTTCTCCCCCGGGGCACATCGTATTTCGGAGTGAACGGTCCGGATGGAACGGCGTTCCCCTGTACGTCGAGATACGCCTGCGCCGGGATGGGATTGCTTCTTAAACCAAGTCCGGTCCTCTATGAAGGAATCAACGAGAAGGGACTTATGGGAGGCCAGCTCTATTATCGGGGATTTGCGGAATATGCGAAAGACTGCCGGGCGGGTACACAGCCTCTGCAGCCCCCGTTCCTTGTTTTTCACATGCTGGCGCAGTGCGCTTCTGTAGAGGAAGTGGTCCGCTGTCTGGAAGAAGAACTGACTCTGGTAGACGTGCCGATGATGGGAACAGTATCTCCTCTGCACTGGGCTTTCCATGACAAAAGCGGGGAAACCATTGTGGTGGAACCGGATAAAGAGGGCCTTCATATCTACCGGAATACCCTCGGGGTAATGACGAACAGCCCGGGATACCCCTGGCATAAGATGAATCTTTTGAATTACGCAGGCATCAGGGATCTGGACTATCCTTCGGTGGATCTGGACGGAGAGTCTCTGGAGCAGTGCTTTTCCGGAAGCGGAGCCCAGGGGCTTCCCGGAGACTGGAGTTCGCCTGCCAGGTTTGTGCGGCTGGTATTTCTGAAAAAATACGCACTTCCGGGAAAGGATGAAGAAGAGGGCGTGGGACGGATGTTCCATCTGTTTCAGAGCGCAGCCTTCCCTCTGGGGCTTGTACGGGTAAGTCACAAAAGCCATGTGACAGAGCTGGATAAAGATGTAGTTCCTTATGATTATACGGTGTATACCAGCATTTACTGCGGGGAATCTCTCCGCGCGTACTGGACAACTTATGAAAACCAGCAGATACAGTTTCTGGATCTGGCTGCTCTTACAGAGCGGAAAGAACCGTTTTCCATTCCTCTTGGCCGGGAGCCTGTATTTAAAAACGCAGCGCCGGATCTGTAAAAGTCCGGCTGTATCAAAGCAGATATAAAGGAAAAAGCATTATGTTTCATATTATTCCGGGGAACTTTTTTGTTCCCCTGTCATCGCCGAATAAAATTGTATACTGGGACTGCATCTGCAAGCTGTACTCTGTGATGGAACATCAGCTTTCTTTTGGCGTAGAAAGAGAAGTGCTGGCGGACGAACTGCAGTACTATTTTGAACAGTCCGCAGCGGCAGATATTGTGGACGAGGACTTTTCCGGCGCGGACAGCAGAGGGAAAGCAAACGGAATCCTCAGACGGCTGGAATTTTATGGCTGGATCGAAATCGAGACGAACAAAAGCTATGTGCAGAGGGTAAATTTTAAAGATTACTCCGTGAAGCTGATCCGTACCCTTTTAGATATCGCGGAAGGAAAGCAGATTGAATATCAGGGATATATTTATACGATCTACAGTCTTGTCCGGTCCAATACAGATCATCCGGGAATCGTACTGATGCAGATTCTGGAAAATACAGATCTGCTGATCACCGGGCTGAAAAACCTGAATTCCAATATCAAGCATTATATCGACGATCTGACGCGGCATAAAACAGTGGCAGAGATCATGGACGCGCTGTTTAACGATTATATTACTAATATTGTAGATAAGGCGTACCACCGGCTTCTGACTTCGGATAACGTATCGAAATTCCGTCCGGAGATCATCGAAAGACTGGAAAGCCGGAGCAGGAGCCGCTCCTATTTGCAGAAGGCTTCAGCAGAGATCGCGGAGATGCAGGAGATTCCGGAAGAAGCGTCCAGGGAAATGGTATTTAAGTACCTGCATGAAATTATAGAAGCCTTTCGAAACATGGACGATATTCTGAACGAGATCAACCAGAAAAATACCCAATACCAGAAAGCGGCGGTCAACAGGGCAAAGTTTCTGCTTTCCGGAGACGAGGACGTGCGGGGACAGTTAAAAGAGATCCTTCTGGGAATCCATGAAAAGATCAATGAAGAACAGATGAATCTGGGCGGTATTTATGAGATCAGTTTTCTGGAGGAACTGATCCGCCTGTATTCCTGTAGTTTTCTTGACGAGAAATCCTTTTATTCGCCTACAGAGGGGCGTAAGGAATTTGTTCCCCAGAAGCTGGAAGGACATGAGGTGGACGAGGAGGCGCGGCAGCAGAAGCTCCGGAAAATGATGGAGAAAATGCAGAGAGTCTTAAGCACCGGAAAAATTGAGGTTTATGTGATGGAACAGCTGGGAAAACGTCAGGAGATGACGGCTTCCCAGCTTCCGCTGGAAAGTGTGGAAGACTTTGTGAAAATTATTTATATACGCCTGTATGGTCAGAGAAAGAACCTGAAATATCAGGTGGAGCCGGGAGAGATAACGGAAGTAAACGGGTTCCGCTTCCGGGATTTTAAAATTGGGAGGAAATAGCTGTGGAACTGCTGGATAAAATGCTGCAGAGAGATAAAGAGAATTTCCGGAGGATATGCAACCGTCTGCTGTCCTGCTGTTTTCTCTGTAAATCCAACGGGTCAAATAAATCGGATTATTATTTTGTGCTGAAATACAGAAGTGAATTTAAAACTTATCTGGAGGTTCTCGGTTATCGTCTGGAAATAAATGAAGAACTGGGAGTGATCCAGCTTACCAATGACTATAATTATAACCGGCTGAACCTGAAACTGTATGAGTCGGTGATCCTTCTGATCCTGCGTATTCTTTATGATGAGAAAAAACGGGAATTATCGGTGAGCGATGAGGTGATCGTAAATCTTGGCGATATCCAGGACAAATATCTGAGCCTGCAGATACGGGAGAAAATGATCGACAAAACTACAATGCGGAACGCTCTGAGCATGCTTCGCAGATTTCAGATTATTGAAACGCTGGACAGGGATCTGGGAAATGAAGAATCCAGAATTCTGATCTACGACTCTATCCTGATGGCAGTGCGTATAGACGATATCCGGAAAGCATATGAAAAACTGGAAATCTACAGAAAGGGAAAGCAGACAGATGAAGAAACTGACGAGAATGAAACTGATCAACTGGCATCGGTTTGAAAACTGTATCATTGATTTCGGTGATTCCACTCTGCTGTCCGGAGAAAACGGAGCGGGAAAATCCACGCTTCTGGACGCGATCCAGTTTGTGGTCACCTGTTCTGCCAGTTCCTTTAATAAGGCTGCTCATGAAAACGGCAAGAGAAAACTTACCGGATACATTCGCTGCAAAACCGGAAGGGAGAACCGTCCATATGAGCGCACCGGAGAGGTGACCGCTCATGTAGCGCTGGAATTCTACGAAGAAAGCAGGCAGAGATATTTCATTGTGGGCGCGGTAGTGGATTCGGCTTCGGAAGGACAGGAAACCGTAGGCCGTTACCTGATAGATAACGTCAGACTTTCAGAAGATATGTTCTTTAAGAAAGATCATTCGCCCAGATCCATTTCGGAATTCCGGTCCTATAATAAAAAAATCAAACAGTGGATGAAGACCCAAACAGAGGCTAAGAAGGTGATCAAAGCCAGATTCGGCAGGATTGAGGACAAATTTTTCAGCCTCATTCCAAAGGCGCTGGCCTTTAAGCCCATTGATGATATCAAGGACTTTGTGTATTCCTATGTTCTGGATGAAAAAGAAGTTAATATTGACGTGCTCAGAGAAAATGTGCGTACATATCAGGATCTGGAACGGACGCTGGAATCTGTGCGGAGGCGCATGGAAAAACTGGAACAGATTGAAAAATTCCATGATGAAGCCGCAGACCATATCCGTAAAGATGAAATGTATGTTTATTTTCTGGCGAAAGCGTCTCTGGATATCACGAAGAACCGGATCGGGAAGCTTCAGGCCGAGACGGGGGCGGAGGAATACCGTCTTCAGGAAACAGAAAGAGATCTGGAGGCCGCAGTAAAGGAAAAAGAACGGCAGCAGGAGATTGAGACAAATCTACGGGTGGAACTGAAGCAGAATAAAGAGTTTCTTGCTCTGGAAGAGCAGGAAAAAATCCTGGCGCGTCTGAAAGAAGAGGAGAAGACTTATCTGCTGGAGAAAAGAGAACTGCTCTCCAGTGTGAAAAAGTCATTGAAAAAAGCGGCTCGGCTTCTGGAAATCAAAGATGTGGATGAATGTGTCTCAGAATATAAAGATATTTTTGAAAAAATAGAAACTGCAGAAGATACTGCCGCCGCTAGAGAAGTACTGGAGCAGATGATCCGGTATAAAAAGAAAATGTACGACAAAGTGCAGAGGAAGATGGCGGAAGAACAGATCCATCTCCATGCACGCCGGCAGGAGATGCAGGAGCTGGAACATAAGATCAGTGATCTGGAAAGGAAGAAGCTTTCCTATCCGGAGGCGGTAACCAGGCTTCTGACAGAAATCGGAAAAGAATTTGCAAGACTGGGAAGAAAAGCGGAACCCTGCGTTCTCTGCGAGGCTCTGGAAATCAGCGATGAAAGTTGGAGGAACGCGGTAGAGGGCTATCTGAATACCCAGCGTTTTTATGTACTGGTGGAGCCGGAGAACTTTGACATTGCCCTGGGGATCTACGACCGGCTGCGGCGGGAGAAAAAAGCTTACGGCGCAGGGCTGATCAACGCCCAGAACATGGAGCAGTACGACAAGGCGCCGGAAGGTACGCTGGCAGCGGCGGTTACTTCAAAAAACAGATATGCAAGACGCTTTATCAATATGGTTCTGGGCAAGGTGCAGATGTGCGGGAGATATGAAGATCTGAAAAAATATCCGGTCTCCATTACAAGGGAATGTATGAAGTACCAGAACCGGGTTGCCAGCGCAATCCGTCCTGAAATCTTTAAAGTTCCCTTTATCGGAAAGAACGCTTTTAAAGTTCAGCTTGAACAGGCCCGGGAAGAAAAGAAAAATCTTGCGGATCTGATTGAAAAGAAAGAAAAGAACCTGAGGAACCTGGAACAGATCACAGAACCGCTGGAAACAGATGCGGAAATTGATATCCGTTATCGGCTGGATGTGATCGGCAGGCTGTCCAGAGTACAGTTTGACATAAAGAAGTGTAAAGAGAATATAAAAACACTGAAACAGAATTCCACCCTGATCCAGAAACAGATCCAGTTGGAGGCTCTGGCAAAAATCCGGGGAGAGCTGGAACAGAAGGTGGGGAATCTGAATAAAACTCAGGGAAGGATCCAGGAAAAAATCGACGAGAAGAAACGTCTGATCCTGGAAGGCATGGAAGAAGAAAGAGGAAAGCAGGCAGAGCTTACGGAAATCGAAGAAAAAGCGGGACAGTCGGCGGAACTCTGGCAAAAAGATTATGAAAAGCAGACCGCGCAGAAGTCTTATGCCCAGTTCCGGGACAATTTTGAACGGCGGCAGAAAGCAAACTGGACTTTGCGGGACAAAGCCATCGAGCAGATGCAGAGCCGCATGATCGAATATAAGACGGAATATAATTTCGGAGCGGCGCCTACCATGGCGGGATTTCCGGAATTTGAGGCAATATATGAACGGCTGCGGACTTCGGAGCTTCTGGATTATGAGGAGAAGGTACAATCTGCGAGACAGTCTGCCGAGGATGAGTTCCGGGAGCAGTTTCTTGCCAAGCTGCAGGAAAATATGAAACAGGCGCAGAATGAGTTTAAAGAGCTGAATAAAGCGTTAAAGGATATCGTGTTCAGCAATGAGAAATATGAATTCCTCTATATGCCGAGCCGCAGGCACCGCAGATATTACGATATGATCATGGATGATTTTAATATGGTTCAGGGCGAATCTATTTTCAGCGGAGTTTTCCATGAGACGCATAAGGAAGTCATAGAAGAGCTCTTTGACCGTCTGACGATCGATAATGACAACAATGCGAAGACTCTGGATGAATTTACCGATTACCGCACCTATATGGATTACGATATCCGGATCCTGCATACGGACGGAAGCTATTCTCTGTATTCCAAGGTCTGCGAAGAAAAGAGCGGCGGGGAAACCCAGACGCCGTTTTATGTAACGGTGGCGGCCTCTTTCGTCCAGCTCTACAGCAACAATATCGGCGGCGAAGCCGCGGGCCTGGTAATGTTCGACGAGGCCTTCAACAATATGGACGACGAGAGGATCGGAGGCGTCCTGGAGTTCCTGAACAGGCTTCCCCTGCAGATGATCATTGCCGCGCCGCCGGATAAAATCCAGTATATCAGTCCGTCCATGCAGGAAACCCTGCTTGTCATGACCGATGAAAAAGTAAGCTATGTGGAGGAGTATTTTAATGGCGCGGTTTGACGTCAGAATCCTGAATAAGCTTCTGGATTCCTATGAGCGCAGCAGTCTGGCGAAAGGAACAAACAAAGTTGCGGTACATATCGATTTCCGCTTCAGCAAAAAGTCTGTTCCGGAGTACTTTGATGAGAGTTCCCTTGCCTTTGAGGAAATCCATGCCTGCGCTCACGAACTTGAAGATAAGGGATTTGTCCGGATTGTCTGGAAAAAGGGAAAAGAAGACCATATCATCGAAAAGCTGGTGCTGAATGAGAAAAAAGTCAAGGAAATATATCAGTATCTGGGAAGAACATCTCATGAGGATTATGTCAGGAATACGCTGAAACTGGTTGGAATTCTTCGGGAACAATGTACCGCGCCGGTTGCCGGGAAACTTCTTGACTGGCTTGATGAACGGCTGCGCGGGAATCTCCCGGTAAAGGAATTTATTGATCTGACCTGTCCGGAAGAAACGAAAAAACTGATCCGGGCGGTTCAGGCGGTAGAGGAAAATGAAGAAGAAAACTATATAAGAGAATTTTCCATCCGGAATTTCTCAGACAGCAAAACTTTTGAGCAGATGTGCGGGAAAATCGGCAGGATCTTCCGCAGATTTTCGCCGGAATTTGCAGAGGCGGATACAGAAGAGATACTGGCGGAATATGGAATTTATCATATGCCCAATTATATTTATCTGAAAGGTCTGGGTACGCTTGCGCTGGGAAAGGCGGAAAAAGAATTTCTGGATCTTTCGCTTCTGCGACAGGGAATCGGTCTTTCCGGCGACGATCTGTCTGATATCCGTATAACAGGAAGAGAGAAAATCAGAAAGGTAATTACGATAGAGAATCTTACCACCTTTTTCCGCTGGCAGGAAGAGAACGCTCTGATCATTTATCTGGGCGGCTATCACAATAAAGTCAGAAGACGCCTGCTGAAAGAAATCTATGAAACTCTGCCGGATGCGGAGTACCTGCATTTTGGAGACATTGATGTGGGCGGTTTTGAAATTTACCGGGATCTCTGCCGGAAAACGGACATTCCTTTCCGCCTGTACCACATGGGAATCGAAGAGCTGGAAACATACCGGAATTATGGAAAAAAACTGACGGAGAACGACAGGAAGCGTCTGAAGCTTCTGCTGGAACAGGCAGAGAAAGAAAAGGCGGAGTATGTTCAGACGCTGAAATATATGGAAGATCAGGGAATTAAGCTGGAACAGGAGTGTATCAGTAATTATGGAACCGGAAACTGCTATGTAGAAGCAGTTGTATAAAAAACAGAAAGGAATATGCATTTTATGTCAAAAATTATAGAAATTGCTCCTCTGGCGGCAAAAGAGGACAAGTTGGAACAGATTTCGGAGTATCTGGAAGAGCTGAAACATGAACTGGGAGAAGTGTTGGAGGAGTACGAGGATGAGGGTGTGGACAGCAGTAAGCTGGATGCTCTGACAGAAGCGCTGGACGCACTGGAAGATGCATATGACGCCATCGATGAAATTGTGGCGGAAGAACTATAATCTGAGAAGGAGAATCCTCATGTACGAATTAATACAGATTTCGGAACAGAGCTATTATATTCAGAGTCCCGCGAAGATCGGTCTGGTGAAGCTGAACGAGGAAGAGGTCTGTCTCATTGACAGCGGAAATGATAAGGACGCCGGAAGGAAGCTGCGTAAAATTCTGGACGCCAATGGCTGGACGCTGAAAGCGATATATAACACCCACTCAAACGCCGATCATATCGGCGGCAATAAATATCTACAGGCGCAGACCGGATGCAGGGTATACGCGCCGGGGATCGAATGTGATTTTACAAGGCATCCTATTCTGGAGCCGGCTTTTCTTTACGGAGGATATCCATGCAAAGACCTTCGGCACAAGTTTCTTCTGGCCCAGGAGAGCGGGGCGGAAGAACTGACGGAAGCGGCTCTTCCGGAGGGCTTTGAGATCATACAACTTCCGGGCCACTTTTTTGATATGGTGGGATTCCGTACTCCGGACGACGTAGTATACCTTGCGGACTGCCTTTCCAGCAGGGAGACGCTGGAAAAGTACCGTATCGGATTTATCTATGATATCGCCGCTTACCTGGAAACTCTCGAGATGGTAAAGACACTGGAAGCAAAAATATTTGTTCCTGCGCATGCCCCGGCAGCAGAGGATGTGTCGGAGCTGGCACAGTACAATATCGACACGGTGAAGGAAATCGGGGATCGGATCACAGATATTTTGAAAGAGCCGCAGTGCTTTGAACAGCTTCTTCAGAGGCTTTTTAAAGAATACGGTCTGACAATGAATTTTGAGCAGTATGTCCTTGTGGGAAGCACCGTGCGCTCCTATCTTTCCTGGCTGAAGGATCTGGGAAGGATAGAAGCGGTGTTTGAAGACAGTATGCTGTACTGGAAAGCCTGACCGGAGACGGTTGAAAAGATATCCGTCATTACCAATGCCGGTATTGTTTCCTGCACACTGACGCTGGCGTAAAGGATAATAAATTCCTTAAAATATCTGCGGTATTTGATTGCCGTTCCGTTCAAAACATGGTATATTAGAAATATCAGTTGTGGCTTTTACACAAAAAAATCAAAAAAAGAATGGTAGGAGTGGTAAAAATGTATCAGGAAGATTATAAACGCTGGCTGGAAGCAGATCTGGAAGATCCGGATCTGAAACCGGAGCTGTCCAGAATCAGCGGAAATGACGATGAGATTAAAGAACGTTTCGCTGTTGCCCTGAAATTCGGAACCGCAGGTCTCCGCGGCGTGCTGGGAGCAGGAACCAACCGTATGAATATCTATGTTGTGCGCCAGGCTACGCAGGGCCTTGCCAACTGGGTAAAAACACAGGGCGGCACACAGACAGTAGCCATCAGCTACGACAGCCGTATCAAAAGCGACGTATTCGCCAAAAACGCGGCGTGTGTTCTGGCTGCAAACGGGATCAATGTAAGGATTTACGATTCACTGATGCCTGTTCCGGCTCTTTCCTTCGCTACACGTTATTATAACTGCAACGCCGGAGTTATGGTAACTGCTTCTCACAACCCTGCAAAATACAACGGCTACAAGGCTTACGGTCCGGACGGCTGCCAGATGACGGACGACGCCGCTGCCATCGTATATGCGGAGATCCAGAAAACGGACGTTCTCACCGGGGCAAAATATATGTCTTTCGCGGAAGGCGTAGAAAAAGGTCTGATCCGTTTCGTAGGCGACGACTGCAAGAGAGCCCTTTATGACGCCATCGAATCCAGACAGGTTCGTCCGGGCCTCTGCAAAACAGCAGGTCTGAAGCTGGTTTACAGTCCTCTGAACGGTTCCGGACTTGTGCCGGTAACACAGGTATTAAAGGATATCGGAATCACAGATATTACGATCGTACCGGATCAGGAATATCCCAACGGATACTTTACTACCTGCAGCTATCCGAATCCGGAAATCTTTGAGGCTCTTGAGCAGGGCCTGAAGCTGGCGGAAGAGACAGGCGCGGATCTGATGCTGGCAACGGACCCGGATGCGGACCGTGTAGGTATTGCCATGAAATGCCCGGATGGTTCCTACGAGCTGGTAAGCGGAAACGAAGTAGGCGTACTGCTTCTTGACTATATCTGTGCAGGACGTATTGAAAAGGGAACTATGCCGGAGAAGGCTGTGGCTGTGAAATCTATTGTTTCCACACCACTTGCGGACGCTGTGGCTGCGCACTATGGCGTAGAACTCAGAAGCGTTCTTACCGGATTCAAGTGGATCGGCGACCAGATCGCTCAGCTTGAAGAAGCCGGCGAGGTTGACCGTTTCATCTTTGGCTTTGAGGAAAGCTACGGATATCTGGCAGGACCGTATGTACGCGATAAAGACGCGATCATCGGTTCCATGCTGATCTGTGAGATGGCTGCGTACTACAGAAGTATCGGAAGCTCTCTGAAACAGAGAATGGAAGAGATCTACGCGCAGTACGGACGTTATCTCAACAAGGTTGACAGCTTTGAATTCCCGGGATTAAGCGGAATGGACAAGATGGCGGGCATCATGCAGGGACTTCGTGAAAATCCGCTTACGGAGATCGCGGGATACAAGGTTGTAAGCGTAACTGACTATACAAAACCGGAGGAGACAGGACTTCCTTCCGCAAACGTACTGATCTACAAACTGGATAACAATGAAACTGTGATCGTTCGTCCTTCCGGAACAGAGCCGAAGATCAAAATTTACTATACTACCCTTGGAAAAGATCTTGCAGAGGCTCAGGCGGAGAAGGATAAGCTTGCGGAAGCGCTGAAGCCGGTTCTGGCGTAAGGGAATGGCGTTGAAAAAAGAAAAACAATGACAGTAAAAGTGGGCTGCCGTATCTGTGGTGTTTATCACGGATGCGGCAGTTTTTCTGTTTATGTGATATCATCACGGAAGAATGGATAATAGTGTCCCCTTATACACTGACGCTATTTATGCCTGTAATAAAACACAGCCACCTGGGTTCTGTCTCTGAGTCCCAGCTTACTTAAGATAGAACTCAGGTAATTGCGGACGGTTCCCTCGCTGAGAAAAAGCCGGGAGGCGATTTCTTTATTGCTCATCCCCTCCGCGATCAGCCGGATGACTTCCTGTTCCCGGGGGCTGATGTCATACTCTTCATAAGAAAAATCTGTCTTTTCTTCTGTATCTGATTGTATGTACCCCGGTATTTTTGACATGATCTCATTTCCGAAAACACTCTGTCCGGTACAAACGGCCCGGATAGAGGGAAGAAGGCTGTTGTAATTCTGCTTCAGAAGGTAGCCTTTTGCCCCAAGTTTCAGAGCTTTTACAATATACTCATCATCTGAGAATGTGGTCAGAAGCAGGATCCTGGCGTCAGGAAATTCTTTCAGTACAGCGGCGGAAGCATCCAGTCCGTTCATTTCTTTCATCCGGATATCCATAAGAAGCACGTCCGGCCGGAACTTTCGATACAGTTCCAGCGCCTCACGTCCATCGGAGCCCGTGGCGGAGACGGTTATATCTTCATTTATTTCCAGAATGGTTTTCAGCGCTTCGCTGACAAAAATATCGTCGTCAATAATTATAATTTTCATAAAGAAAGCTCCTGTTCTTTCGGTATGGTGATAAAAAGATGAAAGCCTTTTTCTGAGCGGATCTGCAGGGTTCCATGTAAAGACGCCAGACGGTCGCGCATATTGGAAAGTCCGATCCCGCCGGAGGAAGCGCAGCCGCCGTTTCCGTTGTCCTCAATACTGAACTGATAGAAAGCCGGGTGTTCCCGGATCGTAACAGACGCGAGGGAGGCCCCGCTGTGTCTTGCGATATTGGACAGGCCCTCTTTCAGAATACTGAGGATGCAGTATTTGACCTCTCGTGGAATATCAAGTCCCATATCGTAGGTCAGAGATACCGGACAAAAGGAAAAATCTTTTACAAGAGATTCCGCGGATTCCTTCAGATTGACAGACTCGTCGTGAAGATCGTGAACGCTGGTGCGGATACTTGTCATTGCCTGATCCAGAGATCTGTTCAGATTCTCAAGTATGGGAGCCACAGCTTCTGACTGATTGACTGTCTTTGCCGCTCCTACCATAAGGATGGAACGGGAGAGAAGGTGTCCTACATTATCGTGGATTTCTCTTGCGATGCGGTTTCTCTCCCTGAGAGTAGCGGCATATATTTCATAATCCTGTTTTTCCATAAGGGCCCTGTTTTTTTCTGTGAGAAGGAGACTGTTTTCCGTACTGTCGTCACGCAGCTTGTGGATATCCTGTTCCAGAAGATCGACTGCTTCGGTTCGGCGTTCCAGAAAAAAAGCGGTCAGAAGAATCAGGAGGCTCCAGGCGGAAAAGAAGAACGGTCTTTCAGAGTAGCGGCACAGGCTGACTCCATAAAAGATAAGGCCGAAAGCCAGAGCCGGACGGCTATGCTCCCGTAGCAGGATATAGACAGCCGCAGAGGAAAAACAGCAAAAAGCGGGAAGAAAAGCAGCAGACCCCAGAAAGAGCAGACAAAGGACGCAGTGAAGACGGCGCGATTCTGAAAAATAGCCGAGACAGCAGAGAATCACGCCGAAAAGGAAAGCCATTATAAACGTATATTCCGGTTCCCTGTCAAACAGGAAAAGAAAACCGGACAGAAGCAGCAGGCTCATATCCTGGAGAGAACGCATGGAAAATCTCCTTTCCGACAGCGGGCAGTTTCAGACGATTATTAAGCGCGGTAAAACCGTAAAAAGCGGTGTCTGTCTGAATTCAGTATAGTATAAATTCTTTTACAGCGCAAATGACATTTGTCACGGAAGAATATGACAGGCAACACTACCGCCGGAGAAAAAAATAAGCTATGCTGTATCATAAGACAGGAGGAAAAGAGATATGATTAAGACTGTGGATCACGCCGGGGCGGAGGGCCTCGTACACATAGAAAATCTGGTAAAAAGATACGGCTCTTTTGTGGCTTTGGATCATCTGAATCTGGATGTAAAGGAAGGAGAGATTTTCGGCCTGCTGGGGCCGAACGGCTCAGGGAAGACCACGGCGATCAACTGTATGCTGGCTCTTCTGAAATATGATAAAGGGATGATCCGGATCTTTGGACAGGAGATGGCGCCTGACAATTATCTGGTAAAAAAGGACATGGGGATCGTACTTCAGAATGTGGCGGTATTTGACGAACTGACAGTGTATGAAAACATAGATTATTTCTGCGGGCTTTATGTGAAAAACAAAATAAGAAGAAAAGAGCTGGTGGACGAGGCGATCCGTTTCGTGGGGCTGGAAGAGCATAGAAAAATGAGACCGCGGAAACTTTCCGGCGGACTTTTAAGAAGGCTGAATATCGCCTGCGGGATCGCGCACAGACCGAAACTTATCTTTATGGACGAACCCACGGTGGCAGTGGATCCTCAGAGCAGGAACAGAATACTGGAAGGGATCATGGAACTGAACCGCCAGGGCTCCACGATTATTTATACCTCCCATTATATGGAGGAGGTAGAACAGATATGTACAAGGATTGCGATCATGGATCATGGAAGATGCATTGCGTCAGGGACAAAGGAGCAGCTTACAGGTATGATAAAAACAGGGGAAAAAATAACAATAGAGGGTGTTGTTCTGGATGAGGAACAGTTTCAGACGGTTCGGGGACTTCCACACGTTTTTCAGGCGGATTATGAAAACGGGATCCTGAGACTTCAGTGTACGGAGGCAAAACATAATCTAGTAAGAGTCCTGCACTGTCTGGAGGAACAGGAAATCCATTTCGGAAGAGTATTTTCCGAACAGCCGACACTGAACGATGTGTTCCTTCATATAACGGGGACGCAGCTTAGGGACTGAGGAGGAGAGGCTATGTTTCATCTGGTCAAATATAGTATCATATGGAAAGTGAAAAACTTTAATATCTTTTTCTGGCCTTTTATTTTCCCCATTATTCTGGGAACTCTGTTTTATATCGCTTTTGGAAATGTAAAAGAGGCGGATTTCGAGACAATCCCGGCGGCGGTGGTGGAAGAAACGGAAGACAGCCGGGTATTTCTGGGATTTCTGGAAGAACAGCAGAAGAACGGTACGATTCAGGTGGAAAGAATGGAGGCCCAGGAAGCAGAGCAGGCGCTGAAAGAGCAGAAGATAGAGGGGATTCTGTACGCGGCGGACACACCTTATCTTAAGGTGAACAAAAACGGACTGCCCCAGAGTGTTCTTCAGAGTATCCTGGAAAGTTATCTTGACGGAAAAAAGACAATAGAAAATGTGATGAAAAACAGCCCGGAGGAATTGGAAACGGCGGCGGTGAGAATGGCTGATCACCAGAATATGGTGCGGCAGGTATCTCTTGGAGGAAGCACCACGGACGGAAACGCCTCTTATTTCTATGCCCTGGTGGCGACAGCCTGTCTTTACGGGTGCTTTATCGGCCAGGGATCGGCCAGATGGCTTCAGGCCAACTTAAGTCCCCTGGCAGCAAGACAGTGCGCTTCTTCCATGAACAGAACGGTCATGATCCTGACGGAACTGTTTTCTTCCTTTCTTCTGCATTTTCTGAATGTAGCCGTATTGCTGGCATATCTGCGCTGGGTGCTGGGACTGGATTTCCAGGGACGGCTGCCGGAAATGCTGCTGGTGATCCTGACAGGATGCATCATGGGTGTTTCCCTGGGAATATTAGTGCTCAGCATTGGAAAGTGGCAGGAGAAGATAAAAATCGGGATTATGCTGGGGATCACAATGACTGCCGGATTTCTGGCAGGACTTATGTTTGCCCAGATGAAGTATATCGTGGACCAATATGCGCCGGTCATCAACCGTTTCAATCCGGCTGCGCTGATCGCGGACGCATTCTACTGCATCAATGTATACGACGATCCGTCACGGTATGCCCGGGATCTGCTCACACTGTCCGTTATGTCCGCGGTAATGCTGGCAGTATCGGTTCTGGTCGTCAGGAGGGTACGATATGACAGTATTTAGAGGATATATAAAGGTGATAAAAAGCAACAGGCTGATGATCTGTTTTTATCTGGCGATATTCTTTGCGTTCAGTATCTTATTCCAGACTACGGCAAAAAGTGCGGATACAGAAATGTATCAGATGCGGGGCGTCAGGATAGGTGTTATCAATAACGACGACGGAGCGCTGGCGGAAGCACTGGTGAGATATCTGAGCGGTATACACCAGGTAACAGAGCTTGACGATGAGATTTCCGTACTTCAGGAAAAACTGTATTACAGGGCGGCGGACTATATCGTGCGGATTCCGGAACATTTTTATGAAACGTGCATTTCCGAAGGAAAAGAACTGGAGGTAACGATGATACCCGGTTCCTATAATGGAATCTATGTAGATCAGCAGATAAACAGTTTTTTGAATAACGCGGCGGTATACCAGAAGGCCGGTTTTACGGAAGAAGAAACGGCAGAGGTTATGAAAAACAGAGAAAATGTCCGCGTGGAGTTGGCGGATACCCAAAACACGGCAGGAGACGACAAAGACTATATTTATTATTTCCGCTACATGCCGTATCTTTATCTGGCAGTATTTGGTTTCGTTCTGGGAGATATTCTGTGGAGTTTCCAGAAAAAAGAACTGAACAGAAGAATGATGGCTTCGCCAGTTCCGCTCCGCAGACAGAAACTGGAAGGTATGCTGTGTATGATTCTTTTTGGGACCGGGATATGGATTCTTTTGATTCTGGGGGCTGCGGTATGTTATGGGAAGAGCTGGACGGGAAGCACAAATGTCGGATATTATATTTTGAACACGCTGGCTCTTTTGTTCTGCTCTCTTTCCGTAGCTTTTCTGGCAGGAACCATTTCGCCAAACAGAGACGCGCTGACCGGGATTGTAAACATACTTTCTCTTGGCATGTGTTTCCTGGGAGGAACCTTTGTATCTCTTGATGTGATGAGCGGCAGTATAAAAAAAATCAGCCGGTTTCTCCCTGTATACTGGTACGAAAAAGCCAATGATATTCTGACGGATTTTTCTGTGATGACAGAAACAGCCAGGAACCAGGTGCTTCAGGCGGTAGGGATCCAGATCGTATTCGGGGCGGCTTTCTTCTGTCTGGCCGTCACGGTGGCCCGATATAAACAGACGGAAGGGTAAAGGAGCGTGAGATGAACTGTGCTGTATGGAAAAACAGAGTTTTACCAGAATTTTCATAAGTGAATAACAGGCTCTTACAAAAGTTTCTTGAAAAAGTGTATGTAAATGTTATAATTAAAGCCAGGTAAATACGTGTGAAAAGGAAGGTACTTTTGTGAAGAAGAGTGAAAGATGCCTGGCTATTCTGGATATACTTCAGAAGCAGCATAAGGTGGAAGTGAACGATCTGGCCAGAAGATTTGACATATCAGAAATGACCGTAAGACGGGATCTGAATTTCCTGGCATGTCAATATAATATCACAAGGACTCACGGAGGTGCAGAACTGGGGAATCAGCCTGTTGTCAGAATGATTTCTTTTGATGAAGCAAGAATTGCTCACAGAGAAAATAAAGAGAAAATTGCAGCGCTGGCTGCGACTATGATCCGCAACGGTCAGAGGATTTTCGTGGATGCAGGATCCACTACCAGGATAATTTTGAATTATCTGGCGGAGGAGATACGGGCGGTGGTCGTTGTCAATCATCTGAAGGTGGCTGAACATGCCCTGCAGTTTGCCAATCTTTCAGTTATTATGTTGGGCGGAGATATGATACGGATCACCAACTGCAGTTCCGGGCCGGTAGCTGAGGAACAACTGAAGAATTATCAGCTGGACATTGCTTTTATCGGTGCGGCTGCGGTAGGAACAGACGGGAAACTGTATGACGGATATTCGCCTGAGGCGCGGCTTAAAAGTTCTATTTTCTCTGTGGCAAAAAAGGTGTATGTACTTGTAGACTCTTCAAAAATCAATACATATGATCTGAATGAATTTGGCAGTCTGTCACAGATAGACGGCCTGATTACAGATTCTGAGATTGATGAAGAGGGAATGACTTTGATGAAGAGACACCGTGTAAATGTTATAATTGCAGAATAAAATGATAACAATACAAAACATAGATGACATTGAAATAGAAGCAGGAAGTTTCCGAAACATTCGGAAGCTTCTTTTTTTGTGCGGATAAAAAAAGATTTATATCGAAACTAAAACGAACAATTTATATGTAAAAAACGAACATTTCAGATTTCCTTAAAATAGTAAAAAACAATGTATTTGCAATGATAATAACGTAAATAATAGTACAAAAAACAAACAATATATCTTCAAAAAACGAACATTAAAAAGAAGAAATGCACAAAATAATATAATTATTATTGTTAATTAATGATATTGAATTATAAAAATCGATATGCTAACATGTTCGTACAAACAAAAAGGAAACGGCCAATTCCGAACAAATAAACAAAGGGAGGTTATTTTATGAAGAAAAAAATACTTGCAGCTTTATTGACAGGGGCAATGGCATTATCTATGGTTTCCGGTGTTACAGTAATGGCAGAAGCGGAAGAAAGTGGCAGCTACACCATTGGCTTTTCTCCCTATACGCTGACAAATGAATACTTTACAGCTGTTCTTGACGGTGTTCAGCAGGCATGCGATGAAACAGGAAGTGAACTGATCTATTTTGATCCCCAGAACGACCCCACACAGCAGGCGTCTCAGATTGATGATATGATCGCAAGCGGAATTGACGCTCTGATCTATATCCCTTACGATTCTGCAGGGGCTCAGACAGTTCTTCAGACATGTAAAGATGCGGGCGTAAAGGTTATCAATATTGACAACGTGATCACAGAAGATGATTACGAACTGGTAGACGGAATTATTGCTTCCGATAATACACAGCTCGGATACCTTTCCGGACAGTGGGTTGCAGAGAATCATCCTGATGGAGCGAATATCCTGATCGTGCATCTGCAGACCGCCGAGTCCTGCATTATCAATGTAGACGGATTCTGGCAGGGAATTGAGGAGAACACAGAGAATCCTGACGCATTTGTAGAAGTACAGGTAGTTGAAGGCGAGGGTTCAACAGAAACTTCTTTCAACGTTGTATCCGACGCGCTTCAGGCACATGATGATATTGATGTAATCTACTGCATTAATGATACTTCAGCTCTGGGCGCTGTACAGGCTGTTGAAGATGCCGGAAAGACCGGCGAGATCGATATCCTCGGCAAGGACGGAGCTCCCATTGGAAAACATGCGATCAAAGACGGTACTATGGTTCAGTCTTCTGCACAGAGACCGACATATATGGGATATCTCGGCGTACAGGAAGCAATCGCAGTTCTGAATGGTGAAGAGATCGAGTTCAATACATCTATTGAGTCCTACAGCATCACAGCAGATAATATCGATGATTATGATCTGGATGCATGGGATTCTCTGGATGAAGGTGACACTGCAGCAGAAACAGACGAAGCAGATGCGGCAGAGACAGCCGAGACAGAAGCAGAAACAACAGAAGCGGCTGACGGAGCAGCGACAGAAGAGACAGCAGAAGCGGCTGACGCAGCAGAATAAGAAATTCATCCGTACAGACGGAATTGGCTGAAAGTTAAAAGGCTGTGACAAAATCGGGCGTTGCGTGAATACAGCAACGCCCATTTTTTAAAAAATAATGAGAGGAAGCATAATATGAGTGAAACAAAATTGTTACAGATGAGCAATATAACGAAAGCGTTTGCCTCAAATGTTGTGCTGAACGGTGTGGATATTTCTGTTGATGAAGGAGAAGTAGTTGCAATTCTTGGCGAAAATGGCGCCGGGAAATCAACGCTGATAAAAATACTCGGCGGGATTTACAAAGCGGATGCGGGAGAGATCCGTATCCACGGAGAGATCAGAAACATTAATTCTTCTGCAGTTGCAGGAGAAAACGGAATTCGTATTATTCACCAGGAAATTGTGCTGGTGCCCGACAGAACGATCGCGGCCAATGTTTTTCTTGGCAGAGAGCCGAAGAATAAATTCGGTTTGGTAGATGTGGCGGAAATGGAACGGCAGACCCAGAAGCTGATCGATGACCTGCATCTGAACCTGAGAGCAGATCAGATGGTCAGAAGCCTGACCATGGGAATGCAGCAGCTGGTAGAGATCATAAAAGCGATATCTGCGGATGCGAAGATAGTTGTCATGGATGAGCCGACTTCTTCTTTATCACAGGGAGAAGTGGAGATTCTTTTTGGTATTATCCGCCTTCTCAGGGAAAAGAATATCGGAATCATTTATATATCCCATCGTCTGGAGGAACTGTTCGAGATCACCGACAGGATTGTGGTACTTCGTGACGGAAAAATGGTGGGAGATATCCGTACAAAAGAAGCGGACAGAGACCATCTGATCAGTCTGATGGTAGGACGTGAACTGTCCAGCTTCTATACCAAAAATAAACATGATATCGGAAAAGTTGCGTTGGAAGCCAGAAATCTTTCTCATACGAAACTGTTCAGTAATGCAAGTTTTACTGCCCGTTATGGAGAAATTGTAGGATTTGCAGGGCTGGTAGGTGCAGGAAGAACAGAGCTGATGAAAACTGTGTTCGGCGCCTATCCAAAAAGCGGAGGCGAGATCTTTCTGGACGGCAGGCCGGTGGATATCAGAAGTCCTCAGGATGCAATCCGGAATGGAATTGCCTATGTTTCCGAAGACCGCCGGGGCGAAGGACTGATTCTGAAAAATGATGTGAAATTTAATATGGGTCTTGTATGCCTGTCGGATTTTGTAAATGGAATTCATGTTCGGGATAAAGAATGGAATAATATGGTGGAGGATTACAGAAAAAAATTCTCCATTAAAATCACATCTCCCAGACAGCTGGCGGGAAACTTAAGCGGCGGCAATCAGCAGAAGATTGTGCTTAGCAAATGGCTGGCAAAAAATCCCAAGGTTATTATCCTCGATGAGCCTACAAGAGGAATCGATGTGGGCGCCAAGGCGGAAATTTATTCGATTATTGACGGGCTTGCGGCGAGAGGGGCATGTATCATTATGATATCATCGGAACTTCCGGAAATAATTAACATGTGCAACAGATGTTATGTAATGTGCGAGGGGAAAATAACCGGAGAAATCAACGAGACGGAATTTTCCCAGGAAGCGATGATGGCGCTTGCTACAAAAAGTGAATAATCGAAAATATATAAAATGATCAGGAGGTCTGGACATGAATAAAAAAAGTGCGGGATCAATCCCCGGCATAGCTTTTTTCAGAAGAAATATAGGTACAATTATCGGTCTGATTCTTTTGGTGGTTATCATTTCTGTTTCCACGCCAAGATTTCTGACCGCGTCAAACCTTTTGAACCTGTTGAGATCTAATGCAGTAAACGCGATTATAAGCTGCGGTATGCTGATGGCGATCCTTTTGGGCGAGATTGATATTTCTGTGGGTTCCACCGTAGGACTTTCCGGTATTATCGGGGCATATATGATAACAAATGCAGGACTGCCGGTAGGACTTACCGTAGTGATCTGTCTCGGTGTAGGTGCGCTGGTAGGTATCGTTAACGGTGTTGCCATTTCTTATCTTAAAGTTCCCGCTTTTGTGGCGACACTGGCAACCCAGAGTATAGGCAGAGGTCTGACAGAAATCATTTCCGGCGGAGTTACCATCCGTGTAAGAAACGATGCCTATACTTCCATTGGAAACACCTCTGTCGGAGGAGTTTCTGTCATTATCATTTATGCTGCGGTAGTGCTTGTTTTCACATGGTTCCTTCTGAACCGCACCCGATTTGGATATTATATTTATGCTCTCGGCGGAAACAAACTGGCAGCTCAGTATTCCGGAGTTAACGTAAAAAAATACAATATGCTTCCATATGTGCTGATAGGTCTCTTCTGTGGTCTGGGCGGTCTGATCTGGTCCGCAAGGCTCGGCTCTGCGGCAGCGACTCTGGGCAGCGGATTTGAGATGGATGCTATCGCGGCAGTGGTGATCGGCGGAACAAGTATGTCCGGCGGTGTGGGAACCGTAGGAGGAACTTTTATCGGTATTCTTATCATCGGTGTGATTACTAATGGTTTGAACCTGATGGGAATCAATTCCTTCTGGCAGGAAGTATTTAAAGGAATCATTATTCTGGCTGCAGTTATTATTGATGTTGTCAGAAAGAGCAGATCCAAAGAGTGAGGTAAAACATGGCTTTTGCAGGAATGGATGTGGGGACCAGCGGCTGTAAGATGCTGGTATATGACCTGGATGGAAATGTGATCTTCCAGTCGGAACGCAGATATCAGGAAGAAGGAACAGGAGGATATCGGGAACTGGATCCGGATATCGTATTAAAAAATGTAAAGGAAGTTCTCCGGGAGACGGGGGCAGGCTGTCCCGAAAAAATCGAGGCAATGGCAGTGACAAGTCTGGGCGAATCAGTTGTGTGCCTTGATGAGAATAACCGGCCCCTGGCGAAATCCATGCTTACCGGGGACTGCCGGGGGATTGGAGAAACAGAAGAGATTATCAGACTTCTGGGTGCGGACAGGATCTTTGAGATAACCGGTCTTCCGCCCAATGAACTTTACGGCCTTCCGAAATATATGTGGCTGAACAGAAATACCGATGTGATAAAGAAAGCAAAAGCAATACTGTATTATGAGGATTTTGTAGGTTATATGCTCACCGGAAAGAGAATGGTCAGTTATTCCTCAGCAGCCAGGAGTATGGCTTTTGATATCCGGAAGTTCCAGTGGTCAGAAGAGTTGCTTGGCTTTGCCGGGATCAGACGGGAGCAGATGTCGGAACCGGTAAAACCATGTACGGTAATCGGAACGATTTTGCCGGAAGTTGCAGAGGAACTTGGACTGAATAAAGATATGAAACTGGTGGCAGGAGGACATGATCAGACATGTGCGGCGCTGGGAAGTGGACTCGCAGGCCCGTCTGACGGTGAATGCGGGATGGGGACCTGTGAATTTATGTTTGTGATGCTTCCGGGATGGAAAACGACCCCGCAGATGCTGGAGAATGATTTTCCGTGCATTCCATATGTTTTGCCGGGGACATATCTTTCCAGCATAGAAGTGACCACCTGCGGGGCGCTGAAAAACTGGGCGAGAGAAACGATTTTCCGGGAAACTGACAGGGAGAGTACAGAGCAGAACAGGAATTTCTTTGCCTATATGGATGAGAGAGTCCGGGATATCAGAACGGATATACTGATCCTTCCCCAGTTTGGCTCTGCGGGCAATCCGGATCTCTCCATGGATGCCCGGGGGACTATTGCAGGCCTGACAATCCACACCACTTTGGAAGAATTGTACCGTGCTGTTCTGGAAAGCTTTGCCTTTCAGTCATATCTTGCCTATGAACGGATGAGGGATCTGGGGACGGAAATGAAATGTATTGCGGCGACCGGAGGCGGTGCGGCGTCGGAACTGACTCTGCAGATCAGGGCTGATGTGTTTGGAATGGAAGTCTGCGCACTGGCCAATGCGGAAGCGGGGACCATGGGGTGTATGCTTATGGCCGCTGCCGGGACAGGTGCATATTCTTCCCTGGAAGAAGGAATACAGCGGGCGGTCAGAATAAAAAAACGGTACGTTCCGGATAAAGAAATGCACCGTTATTACATGGATAAATTCCGGAGATACAAAGCGTTGTATGAGGCAATGCACGCTTTTAAGTAAAGTAGCAGAGACAGAACGGCAGCTTATAAATAAATGGAGGACAAAATCATGAAACTTGTAAACGGATTTAAATTAATGGAATATGCAAAAAGATATCATTATGTTCTGCCCGCGTTTAATACGACAAATCTGGAGATGACATACGGGATTGCCAATGGCCTGATGAAGGCGGAGCTTCCGGGGTATATCCAGATATCTTCCAACAACCTTCGCCTGTCCGATCCTTATACGATCGCGGAAATAGCGGCGGACGCTGTGAAAAAATCAGATATTCCCATAGGACTCCATCTGGACCATGGAAAATCTTTTGAAGATGTAAAAGCATGCATTGATGCCGGATTTACTTCTATTATGATAGATGCATCTCATCTTCCTTTTGAAGAGAATGTAAAAGAATGCCGGAGAGCAGCGGATTACTGTCATTTCTACGGAATACCGGTGGAAGCGGAGCTGGGAGCTCTGCAGGGCAAAGAAGAAGACATTGTAAACGAGGCGGAATGCAAGACAGACCCGGATATGGTGGCGGATTTTGTGGAGCGTACAGGATGCGATACCCTGGCTGTTTCTGTTGGAAACGTGCACGGTCTGTGCCTCGATCCGAAGATTGATATTCCTCTTTTGGAAAAAATCAATCAGGTGAGCAGAGTGCCGCTGGTTCTTCACGGAGGCTCGGGAATTCCAAAAGAAGTGATCTGGGAAGCGAAAAAGCATGGCCTGATCAAGATTAATTATGGCTCAGATCTGAGGAGAGAGTTTATCAGAACATTCGGAGCGGCATATGAAAGCAACCACAACGAGTACGATGTGATTCATCTAAGCCTGGAGGCTGTGGAAGCAGTAGAAAGAAAGGCGCAGGAGCTGGTTACGATGATCAATGAACACTGAATTTCTTCTGTAGGTGGTGTTAGTGTGGAATGTACATATTTGGGAATTGACTTAGGGACGTCTTCTATGAAAATGGTCTTGACAGATTCTGAAAAAAATATCCTCTGCCAGATTTCAGAAGAATATCAGGCGGAACAGACACAGAACGGCTGGAGTGAGATCGATCCGGAAATATGGTTTCAGGCCATGCAGACGGGAATGGAAAAGATTATGGATGGCCGGAACAGAGATGCGCTGAGAGGAATCGGGGTGACCGGGCAGATGCACACTCTGGTAGTACTGGGAGAAAATGGGAAGCCTTTGCGTCCGGCAATGATGTGGAATGATACCCGTACAAAAGATATTATGCCGGAACTGAAAGAAATTATACGACAATTCCCGGAGGGAGATTATCTTTCCAGGACTGTTTCAACAGGAAGTCCGGCAGCAAATTTATACTGGCTGAAAAAAAATGAACCCGAAAATCTTAAAAAAATGAGAAAGTTTTTAATCGGACCGGACTACCTGGTACACTGTCTTACCGGCAGCCAGGTGACCGATTACTGCGAAGCCTCTACTTCCTGCCTGTATAGAATCAGCGAAAGAAAATGGTCGGAGGAGATACGGGAACTGATCGGACTGAGCAGCGAGGTATATCCGGAAATAAGAGGAAGTGCTCAGACGGCAGGAAAAGTCCTGCCGGAGATAGCTGAAAAGCTGGGGATCTCTCCAGATGTAGAGGTAATCGTAGGAACCGGAGATAATCCGGCGACGGCAATTTCTACCGGCTGTCTGGGACGGGGCTATCCGGTGATATCGCTCGGTACTTCGGGGGTTTTTATGATGCCTTTGGAAAGACCGGAATTTCAGACAAAAGGGAAAAAGATTTTGTTCTCTTTTGACGATGAGAAATTTTTCTTCCTGGTACAGGGGGTCGTTCAGTGCAATGGGAACACTTTTGACTGGTGGAACAGGACGATCATGGATATGAAAGGTTTCGGAAAACTAAATAAAGCACTGAACGTAAATCAGGCGGCCGGGAATGAGCTGATGTTTTATCCTCATCTTGACGGAGATAAAACAATTTATGCAGACCCGGAACTTCGCGGAGCTTTTACAGGCATCAGTCTGTCAACGACACAGGAGGATATGTTTTATGCGGTGGTGGAAGGCCTGTGTTTTGCATTCCGGGAACTGGCTGAAAAAATGAAACTTCCTCTGGAACGCTTTGGAAGCGTCAAGGTGGTGGGAGGAGGTTCCCGGAGTCCTGTCTGGCTTCAGACGATGGCTAATGTTCTGGATATTCCCATCGAGAAAGTGGGAGGAACTATCGGGCCGGCTTTTGGTATCGCTCTTCTGGCAGCATATAAAGGCGGGAGCATATCTTCTCTGGAACAGATTTCAGATGGTAATGTAAATATTGAATGCAGATATCTGCCGGAGAAAGAAGCAGCCGCAGCCTGTGAGAGGAAATATGCGAAGTATCTGAGAATGCGGGACGGGTTGAACTATATCAGACGGGGATGTTTAAATGAAAGTGAAACGGCTGAAAAATGAGCCGGAAATGGGCGTACTGTACAGTGCGCCCATTTTTTAGGGGATTGCATTATACAGGTGCATTGGATATAATGATAAATATGAAAATGGGCAGATATTACCCGCCCGCCAAAGGAGATATTATGTTTATCTGGACTGCCGTCAAGAATAAATTAAGAAAATTCATACCAGTTGGCAGAACATATCTGGACAATAAACTGAATGCACTGAATAACCGCTTTAAGGATCTGAACAACCGTTTCAAGGAGCTTGATAAGGACGTAAAGCGGGCTGATAAACGCCAGGGGAAGCTCCTTGAGGATCTGCGTCAGGAGATGCGTCAGAACAGCCGGGATCAGATAAAAGCTATTGAAGAGTTGAAAAAATATATCGATCAGGAGCTTCAACGCCGTGACGACTGGGGCAAGCGCGCTTCTGAAATTGCCAGAAACGCCGGGGACCGTCCCGTATGGGTCCTCAAGTGTCCGGCGCCGGAAGGCCCGGCAAGAATCCGCTGGGGAGATTACGCCTACGCTCTGTCTCTGAAGCGCTATCTTGACCGACTGGGGATTTATACCATTGTCGATACCAGGGAAGACTGGGATTGCGAGGAGAATGCAGATGTTGTCATTGTGCTCAGAGGATGTCATTTTTACCGTCCTGACCGGCGCAACAGCAAATGTCTGTATATAATGTGGAACATAAGCCATCCGGAGATGGTAACGCCGGAGGAGTACGAGCTTTATGATGTGGTATGCATCTGTTCCCGCCGGTATGCGGAGGAAATTGCCCCCAAGGTAAAAGTGCCGGTGCTCCCCCTTCTGCAGTGTACGGATACGGAACTTTTTTATCCTGCTGAAAAACAGCCGGAAACTTTTGAGAATGATTATATTTTTATAGGAAACTCCAGAGGCGTGGCCCGCCGCTGTGTGATATGGGCTGCGAAGGACAAACTTCCGCTGAAGATCTGGGGAGGCGGATGGACAACGATTCTGGCAGAAAATATGGATCTTATTCAGGATTCAGAGATAGAAAATGAGAAGATACCGGATATTTACCGGTCTTCAAAAGCTACTCTCAACGACCACTGGAAGGATATGCTGGACTGTCATTTTGTCAATAACCGTATTTTCGACGCCCTGGCCTGCGGACTTCCTGTGATCTCGGACTGCTGTGACGAACTGCAGGAGATTTTCCCCGACGCGGTTCTTTATTATAACACGAAGGAAGACTTTGATAAGTGCATTGAGACCCTTGAGAATAATTATGACGAGATAAGGGCCAGAGCAGCAGCTCAGTGGCCGATGATCAGAGAGAAGTTTTCCTTTGAGACAAGAGCGCAGGAACTGGTGGAGATCGTGGAGAAATATGGAAAAAAGAACCAATAGAAAACTGCTGTGTCCGGGGATTATCCTGATTTTATTTCTGGCGGTGATCTGTGCACTTGTATATAAGGCACAGATAAGAGAAAGTCTTCGTCAGCCCATAGAGTATACCATGATGACAGAACACAAAGATACTTTTGAAGTGGTTCTGTCAAAAGGAATGACTGCAATTTCGGAAGTTTTTGTCTGTAAAGTTCCGGAACTGAAGAGTTTCAGCATTGAACTTACAGGAAAAAATGTCGTCGATGAAGCGGAACTGGTGATGACTCTTGCGGATGCGGATACGAAAGAAATCTATTTCCAGAAGAAAAGTTCTGTGAGAGCGGTTATGGATGCCAGAACAGGAGGCCGGACAGAGTTCAGGTTGGACGAACCCCTTCGGGATTCAGAAGAGAAAGAACTTGTCCTCACCTGGCAGCTTAAGAATGCCGGAACGACAGCTGTTCATCTGACCGCCAATCAGAAGCAGGCGATCGTACATTCATTTAACGGAATGGAGGACAGCGGGATCAATGTGATCTATACGCTGAGTTATGGAAACAGCAGCTGTCTGACGGTTCTGTATGTACTGCTGTGCGCCGGTTTGCTTCTTTTTGCGGCTCTCTGTTACTGGATGCTCATCGTCCGGCGAATGAGAGTGGAGAAGTTTTTTCTGCCGATGGCTCTGTTCCTGGGCCTGATCCTGCAGTGTGTGATCACAGTGGGCGGGGTACCGGATGAACCGGGACATCTGGATACGGCTTATAAATATTCCAACAAAATTCTTTTTGTGGAAGATACGGGGGATCCGGATACGATCTACAAGCGCAGATGTGATGTGGAAATGAGCGATATGCTGGCTAACGGCCTGGAAAGCAATTCCTACTATCAGCTTATGACAGATACGTTCCACAGGGCAGAGGATACGGAACTGATGGAAGTCAGTTATACGGACTCTACGAATCTGGCGTCATGGATTGTTTATATACCTTCTGCTCTGGGGCTTAGTGTGGGCAGACTTTTGGGGCTTTCAGCCATGTTTACGTTCCAGATTGCCAGGATTTTTAATCTTATATGCTTTGTGTTCCTTGTGTGGGCGGGTATCCGCATGATCCCCTTTGGAAAAAATATATTTGCGATGACAGCTGTACTCCCCATTGCTCTGCAGCAGGGAGCTTCCGTGTCCTATGACGCAGTGGTAAATGGAATTCTTCTTTTTTTCACAGCGTTTTGTTTTTATATGAAACGTAAAGAAAAAAAAGAAAAACGGGAGATAATCTTTGCAGGTATACTTTCTGTATTTATTGCAGTTGTGAAAGGGGGAGCCTATCTTCCCCTTCTGCTTCTTCTGATTCCGGCTTTTGTAAAAGGAGAGATCCTGAAAAAGCAGAACCGTAAAAAATTATTTCTTTATACAGGAATTATTCTGTGTGCAGCAGTTCTGCTGACCTGTGTGGCTTTATTCAAATTTATGCCTGTTCTTCGTACCTTCATGGAAAGCGGCGGACAGGGCGGGGCGGACGCTACATATACGATCCCCTGGCTTCTTAAGCATCCTCTGCAGATCGTCTATCTGTATTGGAATACGGTCATGGAGCAGGGAGCGTTTCTTCTGCAGGGGCTTCTGGGCGGAGTACTGTCCTGGCTGGACTTCCGCATGAACTGGATTTTTGAACTGATCTTCCTGATCTGCCTGCTCCTTCTTGTAAATCTGGAGGGAGACCGGTATGAGGGCGGCGCGAAAAGCCGGATTCTGGCAGCCGCGGTCTGTGTGGTTTCCGGCGGCTTCATCATGATGTCCATGCTGACAGGCTATACGAAGATGAGTTATGATTATATCCAGGGGCTTCAGGGAAGATATTTCCTGCCGCTGGCCCCCCTTCTTGTCTTTCTTACCGCCAACAGAATGGTGTATGTGCGCAGGAATCAGGCGGGCGCTGTATGGATGACGATGACGGTAACGGAGATCCTTCTTATCCTGCAGCTTGCGGCTATGATCGGACAGGCCTGACGGGAGAGCGGAAACAGAATTAAAAGGAGAAAAGATTGAAGATACTGATTATCATCCCGGCTTATAATGAGGCGGGCTGTATAGAGCAGGTTATAGACAATTTAACGGAAAACTATCCGCAGTATGATTATGTGATCATCAACGACGGGTCCACGGACGACACCAGGAAGATCTGTGCCAGACGGCATTTCAATTTTATGGATCTTCCGGTGAATACGGGGCTTTCCGGAGCGATCAAAAGCGGGATGCGTTACGCCAATTACTACGGTTATGATTATGTCCTGCAGCTGGACGGCGACGGCCAGCACGATCCACGGTACATTGAATCCATGATCCGTGAGATGGAGGAGACAGACTGCGACATTGTGATCGGCTCCCGTTTCAAAACCGAGCGCAAGCCGGTAAATTCCCGGATGATCGGCAGTCAGATCATCACGGCGGCCATCTGGCTTACCACAGGCGGGAAATATATCGGCGACGTGACGTCGGGCATGCGCCTTTTTAACAAAAAAATGATCAAGCGTTTCGGATACGATATCCACTACAGTCCCGAGCCGGACACTCTGGCGTATCTGCTCAACTGCGGGATAAAGATCCGGGAGGTCCAGGTGAAGATGTATGAGCGGACCACAGGAGCAAGCTATCTGGATTTCAGGGGTTCCGTCTGGTATATGATGAAGATGATGTTTTCCATTCTTCTGTTCCAGTGGTTCCGTAAACGTTGATAAGGAGGAAAGGATATATGTCGGATATTCTGCGGGTCCTGCTTTTTTTTGCAGCTCTGGCCACAGGAGGATGGATCTGTTACAAGATACGAAAGCTACAGGTAAAAATGCAGGACGCCATTTTCTGGGTGATCTTCGCAGTGATCCTTGCGGTCCTGGGGATTTTCCCTCATGCATGTTACTGGCTGACAGAGCGGCTGGGGATCATTTCACCGGCCAACTTTATTTTCCTGGTGATCATTTTTCTCCTTCTGGAAAAAGTATTTACCCTGTCTCTGGTAGTGTCCCAGTTGGAGGAGAAGATATCAGTCCTTTCCGCGGAGGTTGCGCTCCGCTCCAGAGCTGCGGAAAAACGTATCGATCAGAATGAAGAGATTCTGGAAGATCTGGCTGAGAAGATGCAGAACCAGGACGTAAAAAATTCTGAAAATCCGGAAGAGAATCCGCAGGATCAGGAAATAGAGAAAAACTGTCCGGCGCCGGGTAAATAAGGGGAAACAATATATGAAAAAGAAGAACACAGTGAAGTCATACAGCGGCAGGGATCATACCTTCGCCGTCTGCGCATACGGGGAGAGCCCTTATCTGGAAGAGTGCGTCCGTTCTCTTCTTGACCAGAATGTAAAGAGCCGGATCCTGATCGCCACTTCCACGCCCAACGCCCGTATTATCGGGACTGCGGAGAAATACGGCCTCACCCTGCATATCAATAACGGGGAAAAAGGCCTGGCAGGAGACTGGAATTTTGCATACCGGAGCGCGGAAACGCCGCTGGTGACACTGGCTCACCAGGACGACAGATACTGTGAAAATTATACAGAGGATGTACTGTCAGCGCTGAACCGCTGCCGTCATCCTCTGATTGCGTTCACGGATTATAATGAACTGCGCAGGGGCAGGATTATATCTTCCAACCGTCTCCTGAAGATCAAACGGCTGATGTTGTTTCCTCTGCGTTTTCACCTGTTTCAGAAGAGCCGGTTTGTCCGCAGGCGGATCCTGTCTATGGGGAACGCCATAGGGTGTCCGTCTGTGACATTTGTGAAAAAGAACCTGCCCGGTTTTGCTTTCCGCAATAATATGAAGAGCAACATAGACTGGCAGGCCTGGGAGGAAATCTCTGGGAGAAGAGGCGGGTTTGTGTATATTTCCCGCCCAGGCATGGAGCACCGCATCCATGAGGATTCCACCACCTCCGGTCTTCTGGCGGCGAGAGAACGCCGGGCAGAAGACCTTCAGGTACTGCGGAAATTCTGGCCTGCATGGACGGCCGGACTGATCGAGCATTTTTACCAGAAATCAGAGAAATCAAATCAACTGTAGAGACCTTCCTGTACGGGTATGGGAAAAGGAGAGAATTATGCCGGAAGTATCGGTGATCATACCGGTTTACAATATCGAAAAATTTGTGGAAAAATGTATCCGCTCTGTGACGGGGCAGACCTTCCGGGATCTGGAGATCCTTGCGGTTAATGACGGAAGCACGGACAGGAGCGGCGAAATACTGGAGCGCCTTGCGGCAGAGGACAGCAGGATCGTCTACATCAGCCAGGAAAACCGGGGAGTGGCGGCGGCCAGAAACCGGGCTGTTGACATGGCGAGGGGAAAGTACCTCACATTTGTGGACGGGGACGACTATATCGGCAGAGATTATATCAGCTGTCTTTACGCGGCGGCAGAAAAGAAAAATGCAGAAATGCTCATCTGCGGCGTGACCTGTGTGGATGCGGAAGGTAAAGTTCTCAGCCGGATCGTGCCCGGAGAGTACCGGCGCTTCGAAAAAGAAGAGTGGACATTCCGGATATCTGCGGTATGGGCCCATTTCTACAGACGCAGTCTGTGGGAAAAATATGATATCCGTTTCCGATCTGGCGAGCGGGGCGAAGACATGCCGGTTTCCTTGTTTTTCAGCGCTGTATGTGATAAAATAGCCACGATATCCGAGGCGGGATATTATTATGTCCAGCATCCCTCCTCGGCAGTGCATAATTTCCGGGGACTGAAAAAATACCGGCTTCCCTACACCGCCCTGGAAGACGCCATACGGAAGATAAGAGAGACAGGGATTTCCAACAGTCCAGGATTCTGTGAACTGTTTGTTTTAAGGATCCTGTCCACCTGTTTCTTTCAGCTGGCGCCGGGAGCGTCCGAAGATAAGATGAAGGAGCTGTGTGATTATATCATCCGGATCCTGGATACTTATTTTCCCCAATATTACAAAAACAGAAAAGCCCGCCTCACCGCGCCTCTGGATATTCCATTAGTCCAGAAAGCGGCGGTGAAGATTCTGATCCTGTTGGTGAGGACAAGGGCGATTTATCCGGTCGGTCGGCTGATGAGCCAGAGACGCAGGGTTTGACAGACGGCGGTTTCGGATTTCTGTCGCGCCGGCGGCTGAAAAGAACGGAAATGGAACAGGAGAGAAACCTATGGGAACGGCAGGTTTTGTGATCCTGCATTACGGAGACAGAGAGACTACAGACGCCTGTGTGCGCTCTGTCCTGAAGATGAAGGATCAGGAACGGATCCGCATCATAATTGTGGACAATGATATTGAGAAAACAGAGGACGAGCGCCGGAAGTTAAAGGAAGACTACAGGGATAATTCCCGGATCACCGTCCTTAAAGTCAGAAGCGGGGGAGGATTTTCCCAGGCAAATAATCTGGGATACCGGTTCGCAAGGGAAAAACTTAAGGCGTCCTTTATTATTGTACTGAATAACGATATAGAATTTACCCAGGAGGATTTCGTCGGCCGGATGGAGAGAAGCTTCCGGGAGAATCCCTGCCATGTGCTGGGACCGGACGTTGTGCGGGCCGGTACAGGAGAGCATCAGAATCCGTTGGACATCAGGATACGGACGGCGGAAGAGGCGGCGTACACTGTGCGCATGAACCGTATGGCGCTCAGGCTATATCCTGTTGCATGGCCTGTTATCCTTAGGAAACTGAAAAAAGAGGAAGAGAAGCTGCGCCGGAAGAAGACCGGAGGAGGATTTTGCCGGGAGGTGCAGAAGGATATCGTTCCTTTTGGCGCCTGCCTGATATTCACCCCGGAGTTTGTGAAAAGGGAAGAGCTGGCCTTCGATCCTGAGACGAAGTTCTTTTATGAGGAATATATTCTGGCATACCGCTGCCGGAAAAAAGGATACCATACTGTCTTCGACCCGTCTCTTAAAGTACTCCATGAAAGCGGGGCGGCAACTGTGAAAACCTTTCGCAGTGAGAAAAAAAGATTAAAGTTCATGCTTGAGAGAACTGCGGAGGCGGCGCAGATATACCATACAATGATCACCGGAGGCTGATTTATGTTTAACAGAAAAGAGAAAATAGACTGGCAGTTCCTGGTCCAGTTTTCCATAGACGATTTCCGGAATAAATACGCCGGTTCACTGATGGGCGTGACCTGGGCTTTCGTACAGCCTCTGATGACGATTGTCATCTACTGGTTCATCTTTCAGGTGGGATTCCACTCCCAGCCCGTGGAGAACTATCCGTTTGTGCTCTGGCTGGTGGCCGGGATCATCCCCTGGTTTTTTATCAGCGAGGCGGTGACAGGGGTGACTCCAAGCCTTGCGGAATACAGTTACCTTGTGAAAAAAGTCCTTTTTAATATTGATATCCTGCCGCTTACCAGGATCGTATCCTGCTTTCTGGTGCAGATCTTCCTGGCGGTATTTACTGTGATCTTTTTTGCCTGCTTCGGATATTATCCGGACGTATATTACCTGCAGCTTCCCTATTATATGCTTTATATGATGGTGCTGCTCACCGGGATCGGATACTGCACGGCGGCGCTGTATCCCTTCTTCCGGGATCTTCTGCAGATCGTGAACATCGTAATGCAGGTGATATTCTGGCTGACGCCAATTGTGTGGAATTTCAACATCATGTCTGAGACGATCCGCAGGATCCTGGTGCTGAACCCCTTTTACTATGTGGTTGCAGGATACAGGGACGCTTTTGTTTACAAGGCGTTTTTCTGGGAAAACTGGAAAATGGGGATTTACTACTGGGCAGTGGCTCTGATCTTCCTGCTGGCAGGCAGGAAAGTATTCCGCAAAATGAAAATGCACTTTGCGGATGTGCTGTAAGAGGGACCGGCGATGAACAACGATACAATGATCAAAATCAAAGATCTGAAAAAAGAATACAGGCTGTACGACAGCCCTCTGGACCGGGTGCGGGAGGTGTTCAGCATCACCGGGAAGAAATACAGCAGGGCCTTTCGGGCGCTGGACGGCATCACCATAGATGTGAAAAAAGGAGAAACTGTGGGTATCATCGGGACCAACGGGGCCGGCAAGTCCACTCTCCTTAAGATCATCACGGGAGTGCTGCCGCCTACGGCGGGAGAGGTGCAGGTGAACGGAAAGATCGCCGCACTTCTGGAACTGGGCGCAGGTTTTAATCAGGAATACACAGGACTTCAGAACATCTATCTGAACGGAAGGATCATGGGATTTACCAGAAAGCAGATGGATGAGAGGGTACAGGCCATCATTGATTTCGCGGATATCGGAGAGTTTCTGAACCAGCCGGTGAAGACCTATTCCAGCGGAATGTTCGCAAGGCTGGCTTTCGCCGTGGCCATCAACGTGGAGCCGGACATCTTGATCGTGGACGAGGCCCTCAGTGTGGGAGATCTTTTTTTCCAGAATAAGTGTTTCCGGAAATTCGAGGAACTGAAGGCGAAGGGCGTGACGATCCTCTTCGTTTCCCATGATATCGCCAGCGTGCGTCAGATGTGTTCCCGGGCGCTGTGGATCGACCACGGTACCCAGAAAAAATTCGGGGACTGCGATCTGGTCTGCGATATGTACATGGATGAAAAACGGAAATCCATGAACGAAGGCGTAACCATGCAATCTGTAGATGAAGAGAGAATGACGCCGGTTTATCCGGAAGGAAAGGCGGTATTTCCCGCTCTTCATTATAAGAGCAGCAAGCTGGTGTCAGAGAGCTTCCGCTTCCTCAGCTGCTTCATCACGGACAGCAGAGGCGCCGTAACCACAGATATGCTTGTGGAGAACGAATATGAATTCCATATGGTGATCGAGTTCTTCGAGGATATGGATCGCCTGATCGCGGGATTTGTTTTTGAGAACAATAAAGGCCTTCCCATCTATGACATCAATAACTATATCAACCAGGGACAGACATGGAAGGGCGTGAAAGGTCAGGTTACAGAGATCGTCTTTAAATACCGGCTGCCCAGGATCATGAAAGGCACCTATGTGGTGAGCGCTGCGCTTGCTCAGGGAACCCAGGAGAGACACATCATGCTCACCTGGCTCCACGGCGCTCTGGAAGCGACCATATATAATGAAGGATATAATTCATCTTATATAGAGATACCAAGCGAGATACAGGCCCGGCAGTTAAACCGGGATCAGATTGAAATAGTCGGAGAGGAGAAACCGTGAGCGGAGAATATACAGGAGAAAGATTCCTGCCTCAGGAATGCAGGGGAGAAATGGCGGCGGAACATTACCAGAGATACCGCCTGGCAGCCCAGCTGGTAAAAGGGAAAAAAGTCCTAGACGCAGCCTGCGGCGAAGGGTACGGCAGCAGCCTTCTGGCTGAAGAGGCGGAAGAAGTTACCGGCCTTGACATTGATAAAGAAGCCGTGGAGAACGCAAACCATAAATATGGAAACAAAAAACTTTCCTATTTAAAGGGAAGCATCGAAAAACTTCCTTTCGAGGATCATACCCTTGACGTGGTGGTCTCCTTCGAGACCATAGAGCATGTGGGAGAAGAGATCCAGAAAAAATTCCTGGAAGAAATATGCCGCGTGCTGAAGCCGGAAGGAACACTGATCATGTCCACGCCAAACAAGGCGGTATACACCGATCTGGTGGAGGGAGAGAACCCCTTCCATGTGAAAGAGTTTTATGTAAAAGAATTCCAGGAATTTCTGGGAAGCCGGTTCTCCCATATGGAATATTACTGCCAGTATCCCAATCTGGGATATTTCATAACCAGAGAAGACGAAAACCTGAATGTATATAATAAGAAAGGAAAGACACAGGAGGAGAGCCGTTATGTGATCGCGGTCTGCTCCAATGTTCCTCAGAAATATGAGCTAAACACAGCCGGACTGACGATCTTCGAGGATCAGATGTACTACGAGCTGAACCGTTATGCTCATGAGAAAGAACGGCAGATCCTGCAGATGAAAGCAGAGGCGGAAGCCTTTGAGCAGCAGCTGGAGAACAGCATACAGCAGCAGAAGGAATACATCGCCAAACTGGAAGACGATCTTCGTCTTCTCAAAGAACCTTACAAGGCGCTGCTCCTTCACTGGAGACACCCCGTAAAATATCTGAGAGAGAAAATAAAGGGAAAGTGAAGAACACTATGGATATCATATATGTGGCATACAACTCGGAAAAATGGATCGACCGCTGCTTTTCTTCACTGCTGCGGTCCACAGACTTCAACCTGAAAGAAATAAACGTGTATGTGGTGGATAACGCTTCCACAGACAATACTGTAGAGAAACTCCGTCAGGCAAAAGCAGAACTGGAAGGAAACCTCGGGGGATTCCAGATCATTGAATCCGGGGAGAACCTGGGATTCGGCAGAGGGAATAACCTGGGCTTCCGAAACAGCAGATCCGATATCGTATGTTTCTTTAATATAGACACAGAGGTACTGGACACCACACTTTCAGAACTTATGAAAGCAGTAAAAGAGTCTGATGAAAATACGGCGATGTGGGAACTGAGACAGTTCCCCTACGAACATCCCAAGATCTACGACCCTGTGACACAGGAAGCACAGTGGAGCAGCGGCGCCGCCTTCGCCATAAGACGCGAGGTCTATGAGCGGCTGGGTGGTTTTGACGAGAGGATCTTCATGTACGGGGAGGATGTGGACCTGAGCTGGAGACTGCGCTCCTTCGGATACAAAATCCGCTATGTGCCGAAATCCGTGATCATGCATTACTCCTATGAAGAAGCGGGAGTGGTGAAGCCCAACCAGCATGTATACGGCGTCATCAACAACCTGATGTTGAGATACCGATTCGGTTCCCTGAAAGACATTTTGAAAGGGCATCTGAAATTCTGGTTCCTCATGGGAGTGCCAAGCGCGTTCCCCCATTCCAAGAGAATGCTGCTGAAACAGTACGCCCGCCATTTCGCAAACATCCCTCACTTCCGTTCCAGGAAAGTGAAAGGAAAATGCGAGGACTTCAAACCCCGTTTTCTTATGTGGGATTTCTCCCAGAACCGGCAGGGCGGCTACTATTTCAATGAGATCCCGGAAGAAAAACCGAAAGTATCCGTTATCGTCCGTACCTGCGGCCGGCCGGCGGTGCTGAGAGAGACCCTGATCAGCCTGCGCCATCAGACCTACCCCAATATGGAAGTAGTTGTCGTGGAGGACGGCGAAGATATCTCCGGAAAAATGATCCGGGAGGAATTTGGTGATCTGAACATCCGCTACTTCGCCACAGGCGAGAAAGTGGGAAGATCCCGGGCGGGTAACCTGGGAATGGAGAAAGCCTCCGGAAAATACCTGAACTTCCTGGATGACGACGATCTCTTCTTCGCCGACCATGTGGAGGTGCTGGTATCCCAACTTATAAAAGGAAAAAACCAGGCGGCTTATGCTTTTGCCTTCGAGACCCCGGTGGAGATACACAGCAGGGACCCTTATGAATATACAGTGAAACGGTACAGGGAAGTGCATACACAGGAATTTGACAAAGTGACCCTGTGCCATCACAATTATATCCCTATCCAGACCATCATGTTTGAGAAAAAACTCTTTGAGGAATTCGGCGGACTGGATGAAACACTGGACGCACTGGAGGACTGGGACCTCTGGGTAAGGTATTCTCTGCACACAGATTTCACCTGTGTGAAAAAAACAACGTCTGTATACAGGGTGCCGCACAACAGAAAAATCAACTCCGAAAGACAGAAAGCACTGGATGAGGCACTGGTTGTGGTAAGGAACAAACACAAGCACTATATACAGACAGTGAGTGTGTATGACATCGCCATGATGTATGAAAAACGGAACAGTATCCTGCCAAGATGAGGATTTGATTTGCACTTATAACTGTTGTAAATTATGACTATTGTCAGATATTACGCGTGGAATGAATGTGCAACCATGAAATTTGTATGGAAAAACCGTGAATATTTGGGTTAAATTTCCTGTAATTTTCATGAAAAATTTGTGAAATATCTATTGACAAAAATATCCTTTGTAGCTATACTTTACCTATAGGTTGAATAGCAAAAAGTCTTTTTTTTTCCCAAAAAGGTACTGTTTTACATAAGACAGCTCTGGCTTTATACGACAGGGGAGAATAAGGGGAAAAAGACCTTTTGCTCTGCGTGTTTGGGTTTATGAAGAGGTACAGCATCCTCTTCAGGAAACAAAGAGCACGAGGACACCATGAAAAAATTTATTTAAAGAAAAGGAGACTTGAGTATGATGAACAAGAAAAGGCTCGCAGCGCTGGCGTTATCCGCTGTGATGGCCACAAGTACAATGTCATTCCCCGTTTATGCTGCGGATTTCTCTGACGGGGCAACAGCAGGGACTGAAGTTCAGGTACAGTCCGACTTCACTTCAGATGCTGCAGGCAGCGCGAATGTAGAAGTACAGACCATTACACCGACTGAGGAAACAGTTGAAGCTGCAGGAGTAGAAGAGGCTGGTCGAAAAGTAGATCCGGATTCAGTTAGGTTTTATTATAACGATCCGGAACATAAAGATTTTGAAGTCACATATGAGCTTATAGAGAACCCAGGCAAGACTGAAATTGCATATGCCGATCCGGCTGAGGCAGAGTACAAAAAGGCAGATTGTGATAATCCTGGAATGGTTAGACCTGTAATTACAATTCTGGGAGAAGAGTTCAAATCTAAAGAATGGTTTGTTATTCCTGATGAACCAAAATTGAGTAATGACGGCCATCATTTCGATAAAATAATCGATACAGAAACCACAGAATATCCTACCCATTGGCTACCTGGAAAAGGTGTTCATATCCTTGAATGCTCTATCTGTGGTGCCACAAAGACAGACACGGATCATCCCGTGGTGATTCCGGCTCAGGAGCATACTTTTGAAAGCACAGTATATTATGTTCCCACAGATAAATATGGGAATCCGACTGAAGATTCTAGAGAAAGCAACGTTAAAGTTGATGAAGACGGATTTGTAGTTATGGAAGACGGCCATGCAGTACTGATCGAGAAAGACAAAGATGGTTATTTTGAGATCAGAACTTACTGCTCAGATCCTATCTGCAAAGAAAAGACTGGAAAGGTAGAAAAAGGCCGCGAATTAGTGGCTTATAGGGATCTGAAGAAAGGCTATTATGTAGAAGCAGATAAGGTTGAACTGGCTCAGCAGGCTTACAAAGCGGTAATCGTAAAACAGAGTTCCGAGATCAAAACCGATCTGACAAAAAAAGGCCCCTTCTATTATCCGACAGTTTCTCTTCCGCTGGTTGAGGAATCAGAGATCGAGCTTAAGGATTGCCGTGTTGGTGGAACTTATACGGTAGCATACTACACCAAGGATGGCAAACGTATCTCTGAAGAAGTAGTTAATGTTGCACCGCATCACTATCATGTTTACCATACAGCAGTGTTTGCAAACAAGAACCAGGCAGATCAGTGTGCTGTAAAGACCAATGAAGATGGTTCTATCAGTGTTACAAACAACTCCTGCTATCTTCCGGTGGATTACACAGATGTGGAGCACTGCAGTGCAGAAGGCTGCTATGGATATGAGCACAAACCGAAAACCGGTACTGTTGAGGAGCCGAACTGCCTGAAGGGTAATTCACATGTACTCAGCATGACTGCAAAGACAGCTGCCCCGGCTGGAAAACATGTGATCAATACTAGGGTAAAAGAAAAAATTACTGCAGAAGTAGGAAATAGATATTTAACCTATGCAAAGCTCTTAACAATAATCAGTATGAATGGCGGATATGCGAAGCTCTCCGCAGCACCTGACTGTGAAGTTGGCGGTACTGTAACTGTAAGCTATATCTGTATGGTTGATAAGAAAGAAGTCGTGGAAACTCAGGATATTAAAGTATACCCGACCCATCATAAACGTGCCGTACCTACAAGAGAAGAAAAAGTAGATATCGTTGAACCTACCTGCGACTCCAACGGAAGTTACACCGCGGTTGTTAAATGTGATATCTGCGGCAAAGAGATTGAGCGCAGAGAGAATGTCAAGATCCCGAGACTGCCTCATACAAATGAGAAAGATAAGAACAACGAAGACAATGCTACCGCAGCTACAATCTATGAGGATGACATATATACAGATAAGACAGCTTATCTGAAGTTTGTCGGTGACAAGGTTATCGACTTTAACGGCGAGACTGTAAAAGACAAAGCAAATGCACCTTTTACCATGCCGAATGATGATCCTACTAAGGTAATGCAGTGCGTTGGTACTTATGCGACCAAAGATAATCCAGCTGTGTTCAGAGATGCATTCGGCGTAAGTGTAAAGGTTTATACCAACTGTGATGAATGCGGACACAACGAAGTAGCACTGGCTTCTCAGGCTAATGTTAAACTGACCGTTGTTGATGTTCAGAAAGAGGGCGCAAACGGCAAGGCTGGTTCCATCACACTGAAGGCAACCTACAGAACATCTGAGAAGAAAACTGTTGAAGCAGAATATACTGTTCCTTACTTCTCCACAATCGAGGCTTACAATGCAAGACTTGAGGAGCAGCCGGAGACTCCTGGCTCCAAGATCAATGGCCTGCATCTGGACAGTGACGGTGTATGGCGTTATTACAAGGACAGCGTGCTTCAGTCCGATTATACTGGATTCGTAGATTATGCCGGAAGAACCTTCTATGTGATCAATGGTGAGCTGGATCAGACTCTGACCAGACTTATCATCTTCGATAACGAGTGGTATTACCTGATCGAGGGTGAGCTTACAAACTACACTGGTGTAGTTCTGTATGATGGCGAGTGGTTCTATGTTTCTAAAGGCAGACTTGATGACACGATTAATGGACTTGTTGAGTACAATGGCGGACTCTTCGTATTCGTAGACGGACGTCTTGCAGATGAATCAAACGGTATGTGGATCAGCAATGATAATAAAGCATACTGGACTGCTCTTGGACGTGTATGCGAAGAGTATACCGGTGTTGCAATGTATGACAATGCATTCTTCTACGTTATCGATGGTAAGGTTGCACAGGACTACAACGGAACCGTTGAATATAATGGAGCAACCTTCCGTGTAGAGAATGGTCAGCTGTACGGACCGATCAAATAATCCCGTATCGACTGAAAAAAATCAAAATAAAACAGGAGCTGCTTCCGGGGAACCGGGAGCAGCTCTTGTTTTATCTATAAAACTGTGATATAAATGAAATTGATATTTATACGGAAAAACTATGGAAACAGGAGCGGATGATTGAAGATCCGAAAAGGAGAGAACATGGTAGAGACTGTAAATAGACATGTATCAAAAACAAGGATCCAGTGGTTGGATGTAATGAAGTGTTTCGGAATCCTTGCGATCTATCTGGGGCATTTCGGCCCGGAGAGCGGATACAGTCATGATTTTGTTTTTACCCATCATGTGACGCTTTTCTTTTTTGTATCCGGCTGTACCGAAGCACTGAGCAGAAATAATAAACAGATCAGGATCTATCTCGCTCAAAAGGTAAAAAATATACTGGTTCCCTATTTTCTCTTTGCCCTGCTCTCCATTATCGTATATGAGCTGTCAGAAAATGCTCCTGCGGCAGGTATACGGAAGGAGCTTATCCGAATGATAAAGGGAGCTGTCCGAAACCAGTTCTGCGCTGGCGCGCTTTGGTTTCTCACCTGTCTTTTTGTGGTGCAGGTAATATTTATACTGCTGAACAGTATCTGTCCCAAATGGGCGCTCCTGCTCGTTTCCGGCATACTTGCCTATTTTTCTTTTTTTGTTATGGTTCCGCCGCTGATCACAAATCCCAGATGGTTTTACAACGTGGACAGCGCTCTTTACTATTTCTTTTATTATGTGCTTGGTTATCTTCTGTTTCCATATATGGAGAAGATATTCCGGGATATCCGGAAATATAAGATTCCTGTAGCGCTGACAAGTATAATGTGCCTGATCTACGCTGCATTGCTGTTCTTTCGGAACGGACACCTGACAGAATGGCTCCTCCGGCCGGTATGGGGCAGTATTCTGTACAATGTGCAGCCTCTTTTGATCATATGGCTCTATGCTGTCGTTTCCAGGTGGTTACAGGATGTAAGGATCTTTAATGAAATTGGCAAAAATACCCTGTACCTGTGCGGCAGTGAATATCTTGCGACAACAGGGATCAATACGGCCCTTCAGTCCCTTGGTCTTACCGTACAGATCATATCGCCAATGACCGCCTACATTTACAGCGCCATTCTGATCTGGGTCGGGATCCGCGTCCTCGTTCCACTGGAAAAGAAGCTGTTCCATGCAGTTACAGGGAAGCTGCCGCTCTTGTTTTTTCCACATTTCTATGATATAAATAAAGTTGATATTTATACGGAAATTCCCCGAAAAGAAAGGACAGACGGAACCTATGACGAAGGAAAATCTTACGCCGCAGATACAGACAAAAGAATCAAGAAATAACAACTTTGCATTTATCCGTATTGTGGCGGCCTGCGCAGTTTTTATGGGTCATATGGGCGTGGTCCTCGGAATAGATTCCCCCTACGTGGCTGGAATCGCCATGCATGAGCTCGGGGTGATCATGTTGTTCTTCATAGGAGGTTATCTGATCACAAAAAGCTGGCTTTCCGACCCGCATCCGGCGAGGTATGCCGTACGCCGTTTCTTCCGTCTGTGGCCCCCGCTGGCAGTTTTTGTATTTTTAATGGTATTTGTGACCGGCCCGATTCTTTCCACCAGAGGTGTATGGAATTATTTTCACCGGTCATCCTTCGATCTCTATTTAAAGAACCTGATCTTCCGTCCGATCTATAATCAGCCGGGCGTATTTGAGACGCTGCCGGAAGCCGGTTCCACCAATGGCTCTCTTTGGACCATGCCTGTAGAGGCGGCTCTGTATGTGCTGACGCCGCTGTTTCTTTCTCTGCTCCGGGTGAAGCAGAATAAGAAACGGTCGTTCCCGATCATGGCAGGTCTGACCGGGGCGGCCGTAGTATTCGATCTGTATCTCAGAACGTTTTATCCACACGCGTCTGTGGTCGTTTATGGGACAAACCTGGTGGCGGCCTTCCATCTGGTAGCGGCCTATCTTGTAGGTATGCTTTTTACCTATGATGAAATAAAGAAATATCTGAACCTGCAGGCTGCCGGGGCAGCCATGTGCGTCATGTTTCTTCTGCAGGCGACAATGGCGCCCATCCGCTATGGTGGTATATATGTGCTTTTTCCGTATATTATTTTTTCGTTTGTATTTGCACCGAAACCAATTTTCAGCAAAATTGATAAGCATATGGATCTGTCATACGGAATCTATCTGTACGGCTTTTTCTTCCAGCAGCTGGTGATGTCTCTCCTGCAAAAATACGGCATTGGCATGTCTTATATGCAGGTACTTGTCATCTGTGCGATCCCCACGGTTATTGCGGCTATTCTGTCCTTTTATCTTGTGGAGCGTCCCATGATCCGGCTGAGCCACTGGCTGGTAAAACGAATGAAGGGGAAGGCATGAGAACGGACATGACGGCGGCTATGAATACGGCTGCATCAAAAAAGAGAATAAAATGGATGGACGTTATGAAATGCTTCGGGATTTTTGCCATTTATCTGGGACATTTCGGTCCGGACGGGGGATACAGTTATGATTTTGTGTTTACCCACCATGTGGCGCTGTTCTTTTTTGTTTCCGGATGTACCGAGGCGCTAAGCGCCTCTGACAGGAAGATCGTCCCCTATATTCAAAAACGGATCAGGACGCTTCTTGTCCCATATTTCTTTTTCGGCGTATTATCCATCGTTTTTTACACGCTGACGGCGAATGCTTCTGCCAGAAATGCCAGAGGAGAGTTCATCCGGATGCTGGAAGGCGCTGTCCGGAATTCTTTTTGTGCGGGCGGACTGTGGTTTCTCACCTGCCTCTTTGTAGTGCAGATTATGTTTGTACTGCTGTACAGGATTTGTCCTAAATGGCTGCTCCTGCTCATTTCCGCGGGCATGGCCTTTATCGCCTATGCTGTCATGGACCCGTCGCCCATTCAGGATCCCGGATTATTCTATAATGTGGACAGTGCCCTTTATTTTTTCTTTTATTATGTACTGGGCTATCTTCTGTTTCCTTTTATGGAAAAGCTCTTCCGCAACATCCCGGAATACAGACTGCCTGTAACGCTGTTCAGCGCGCTCTGTCTGGTGTATGCCACGCTGCTGTATTTTAAGTATGGTTACCTGATGAGGCTTTTTCAGATACCCGTATTCGGAGGTTTTCTGTTCAACATACAGCCGCTTCTGATCATATGGCTCTATGCGGTTGTATCCAGATGGCTGCAGGATGTGAGGATTTTTAACGAGGTTGGAAAGGAGACCTTATATCTGTGCGGCAGCGAGTATCTGATCAAAACAGGGATCCAGGTCGTTCTGCTGTCCCTTGGGTTTACTATGGATATCACCTCTCCAATGGCCGCTTACCTCTACAGCGCCCTTATGATCTGGATCGGTATAAAATGGCTGATCCCGCTGGAAAGAGAGCTGTTTCGCAGGGCGGGGGAAGTTTTTGCAGTTTTTTTTATGAAAAGTGAAGCTTCAGGAGGAAAAGAAAAATGCGAATGAAACAGATTGACGGCCTCCGTTTCTGGGCCTGCATGGTTATTCTCGCAGACCATTGCCGCGTCCTGGGACTGCGTTATCAGGGAGGGATCATGGTCTCGCTGTTTTTTGTGCTCAGCGGTTTTTTTATCGCAAATCCGCTGAAACAGGACGGGGAGGAACGGTTCCTGTCAATAAGGGGATGGGGAAACTTTTATCTCATGCGCATTGTCCGTATCGTTCCCATGCACTGGTTTGCCCTCATTCTTGTATCCGTGCTCTTTAAAGATTCTTTTACCGGAAAACGACTCCTCCGGCTTATGTTTTTTATGGAGGGCTGGAGACATCTGTGGTTCCTGACTCACGAGATGCTCTGTTACCTCATCATACCTGTGGTGATGCTGGCGGCTGCCCTTCTGAAACGGCATCTGAAGGTCAAAAATATCTGGCTTTGCGCAGGTTTCCTTGTATTTTCTGCGATGCTGCACATTTATTTATACAAGATTACCTCTTTCCGGCTGCTGAATCAGCCCTTCCGTTTCGACCTGTTCGTGCTGGGTATTTCTTTTGGTTATCTGTGTAAGAGCGGAATCCTGAAAACGATCCGGCGGCGGAGTATAAGCCTGACGGCAGATCTTGCCGGCATTCTGCTTATTTTGTCAGTATATTTTACTACAGGCCATGTGCTGGCTCATCTGAATCCGGCGCTGAGCGGGTATCAGATTGGCTGGGAGAGACCGTGGTTATGCGGTTTCTTCTGCGGAATCATGATTCTGCTGCTCGTATATAATCCGAATGGACTTGTGTCCCGTTTCTTCTCCCTCCCCTGGTTCGTGCGGCTGGGTCAGGCCAGTTACGGGATCTACATTCTCCACTACTATTATTTCATGATGGATCCGTGGCCTTTTGTGGCGTACATGCGGAATTTTATCGCAAATGTACTGGTCAGCTGCTGTGTATCGGTGGTGTTCTTCGAATGGATCGAAGAACCCTTCTACCGGAATGTAAAGAAGCTGCTCACTGGATCATCCGGCAAAAAGAACCGCCCCGGCACGGATATGGAACGGAGGATCTGTTGAAATGAGAGACAGGCTGTACACTGCCAGAAACTTTTTGTATACACATCGGAAACAGATAGAACGCTGGGCCGTATATCTGCTGTTTTTCATACTGCTGTTCTTTTTGCACCGGAACATGAGCCTGAACCTCAGTGATGATGCAATTTTCAGTCAGGAATTGAAGAAAGAGTCTTTGCTGCAGCATATTTCCCACCTCTATTTCAAGACGAACGGGAAGATTTTTACAGATACCATGGCAGCTATCTTTACTTATCTGCCTTCATTCATATGGAAGACCGTAGACATTGGCGTGCTGTTCCTGATCGTCCTGTGTGCGGACAGATTATTTATTACATCACGCAATATTATTTTAAGCTGTTTTTCCATTCTCCTTCTGGATTTCAACTATCTTACTTCAGCAGGATATGTGGCGAGCAGCGTAAACTATACCTGGTGTACTGCGGCGCTGCTGGTTTCTCTGCTGCCGCTGAAATATGCGTCCCGATTTGAGAAGAAACCCCTGCTGCTTCTGGCCTGCTGGCTGGCAGGGTTATATGCGGGCAACCAGGAGCAAGCCGGAGCTATTGTCATTACAGTTTATACTCTTTTCATCGCGGCTTCCCTGGTAAAGAAAGTGAAGATCCACAGATACATCTGGATCCAGTATGTGATAACTATAGGCAGCCTGATCCTTCTGCTTACTGCCCCGGGACATGCCAACAAGGCCACCACCTTTAATATTTTTTTCATTCCGGATTATCTTGCCCTTGATTTCTTTGAGAAAATAATCCGTGGTTTTACCTCCACAGCGGCCGTGATCCTTACAGGTAAGAACATTCTCTGGCCGCTCTTTTGTTTTCTCCTGATGCTGACTGTATGGGCGAAAAAAAGAGAATTGTCTGTCCGGCTGGTTTCTCTGATTCCTCTCGCCGCAAGTCTGGTGTGCGGAAAATGGCAGCGGTATCTGCCGCTGAATATACAGGAAATATTTTCCTACTATACTCCGTGGTCTTTTCAGATGCCCGATTACAGGTATATAGACGCTTATACCTATACAGACTGGAAGTTTTATGTCCCTCTGGCGCTGGCGCTTTTCATACTGGGGCTGGTGCTGCTGGAAATTCTGTGGATCTTCGGTACAGATCCAAAAGGGATTATTATTTTACTGATACTTGGAGCGGGATTCTGCAGCAGGATCATTATGGGCTTCTCTCCCACTCTTTACGGATCCAGCTACAGAACCTTTGTGTTCCTGTGCCTTGCTTTAGGGTTTTGCATTGCTATTTTGCTGGATAAACTGCTGCTGGAGGCGGACCGGCTAAAAACTGCGCTGGGATTTGCCGTTACCCTCCTGTATGTTGCCGCTACTTACAGCGATTCATTGAAAAATATCAGGTAAGGAGCTTCTGATGAAAAAAAGAGAGAAAAAACGGGTAAAATCATTCTGCGTTCTGCTGGAGTGTCTGGGCGTAGCCGTCCTCAGCTTTCTGGTCTGTGCGCTTCTATATATGGATGTTTCCGGCGTAGAGGCATTCCGGAGCAAAGAAGCAGAGATCTCTGCCGCGGAAGGGTTCCGTTTTCAGCTGGATTATGTGAAGGATAATGGAAATGATATATCCATACAGGGACGGGCCTATATGGAGGGAGAAGAGACCGATTTTTTCAACTGCGCCCTGGTGTTGAAAGAAACTGACAGCGAGGATTGTTACCGGATTCCGACCTCTCTCCGCATAAATACAGAAGAGGGATACGATAATACTCCCTTTGATTATGACCATAACAGTTTTTTTGCACGGGTGGAAAAGTCCAGGATACCCTCCGGCAATTATGAGATATACGTAGAATTTGGCACTTATACCGAACCTGTATTATATGCCACAGATCATACCGTAGAAATATAAGGACTAAAGTCCAGGCTGCTGATAAGAGGACCCGATATTGTGAGGAAACGATAAGATTATGAAGACATTAAAAAATATAGTGAAACAGTCGACTTACAGAGAACGGGCCGTCTTTCTTCTGACAGACATCTTTCTGGCGGTTCTTTGTACTTTAGGAATGCAGGTTTCCTTTTGCGGGATCACATGGGGGACTCCACAGGAGAACTATCTCATTCCCATGACCATGTTAACTCTGGCGCGATTTGTCCTTTTTTTCTTATTGGGCGGAGTTGTACTCCTGGCGCTACTATATATCAACCGTGTTTATACAAAGCGGTATACAAAAGAAGTAATAATGCGAAAGTTTTATTTTTGTTCCTTTGTACTGCTTCTGCTGGCATGGCTTCCGTATGTTCTGATGTATTTTCCCGGAGGGGTTTTTTCGGATACTTTCAGGTGCATTGCCTATGCTTATGATATGGATAACTACGGGATGACTATGCTGAACAACCATCATCCCATTCTCTATATCTTAATCTGGCGCGGGGCTATCCTTTTGGGAAGACTTTTCCATCAGGGAATCTTCTTCGCTGCGGCAACAATGCTGATTCTTCAATACATGGCTATGGCAGCGGCTCTGGCGTTCCTCATCTCCTGGATACATAAGAGAGGATTAGGTATTAAGGTTACTCTGGTTTTGCAGGCTTTTCTTATGTTTTTTCCGCTGTACCCGCTTTATGTGGTCAGCCTGTGGAAAGACACTTTCTTCGCGCTGGCGCTTCTTTTGTTTTCTCTCTGTGTAGGGGATCTGGTCTTTGACGGGGCAGACAGGCTCTTGCGAAATCCACGGTATCTTATAAAATTCGTAATCCTGGGTTGTCTGACAAGCTTTACCCGGAACAATGGAAAGTATATTGTTTTCCTGTCAATAGCAGTTCTTCTTCTGCTGCAGGCGCGTAGACTGCTGTCGTACTGGAGAGCCGTACTGGCTTTCGTGATGCTTACGACAATAGTGACCGTGATACAGGGTCCAATCTATGAAAAAATGAACTACAATGTTGATACTATGGTAGAGAGTCTGGGTATTCCTCTGCAGCAAATATCTTACCTGGTCTATTATGACTATGACCTTACAGAAGAGGAACAGGCATACATCGATACTATAATATCAGAAGAGTCTATAAAGGAATGGTATCATCCCTGTATCGTCGATCCTATCAAATTGAATGCCTCGGATTTCCAGGGACCGATCATAGAAGAGGAACCCTTGGAATTTCTACAATACTGGCTGTCCCTGATGGTACATCATCCTGTCGGCGGGATTAAGGCATATCTCCTGGCAACGGCGGGGTTCTGGGCTCCTTCCGTGGCAAGCCGTGACGGTTATGCCCAGAACTGGATGTGGAATAATCATTACGGACTGGAATGTACGGATCTTATGGAAAAATTCACCGGATATACATTCCGCGGACTGACAGACAGCATGGAACCTGTCAGCAGTGCTGTATTTTTCATTATTTTAGTCTTAGGTGCTTTTGTTACGATGATGCGCCGGGATTACAGGAAACTGTTACTGCTGCTGCCGGCAGCAGGTTGTTGGGCAACTGTAATGATCGCCACACCGATTGCCTGTTCTCTGCGGTATGTATATATCCTTGTCCTGGCGGTTCCTCTGGACGTAATGCTAATATGTATGTCCGGGAAAGGAACTGATAAACACAAACGCAAGTTTTAGACTGTGAGAGTGAATAAATGGAAAGATTTGACAAAATAATCATAGGCGCAGGCCTCTATGGATTGTATTCGGCTTTATCCTGCGCGAAGAGAGGACAGAATGTCATAGTCCTTGAATGCGATCCGACGCCTTTTAGCAGAGCTACATATATTAATCAGGCGAGGGTACACCAGGGATATCATTATCCCCGGTCCATTTCTACTGCCATGAAATCAGCAGGATATTTTGAGAGGTTTAACAAAGACTTTGCTTTTTGTATAAATAAAGAGTTCGATCAGATTTATGCGACCTCAAGTGAATATTCCTGGTCCAATGGAAAGCAATTTAAGGATTTCTGTAAGGCGGCCAATATTCCATGTGAAGAGCTGCATCCGGGGAATTATTTCAAAAACGGCATGTGTGATGGTGCATTCAGGACCA
>DSLMC04103__coassemble_298_pt1 | contig 59072 bp, 54 predicted proteins | sample DSLMC04103__metabat2_low_PE_036 | metagenome-assembled genome bin DSLMC04103
TATGACACTGGAGACGGAATGAAAGAGGCAGTTGAGGAGGGAACGGTCCTGAAGGAAGAAGTTGCGGAGGTTTTCATCAATGGTAAAAACGCAATGGCGGTGTTGAACGCTGACGAGCTTAAAAGACATACTGGCAGTGCGTTCCATAGCATATTTGTTTCCGCAGGAAGGGCAAAAGCGGCTGTGACAACGAAAAGGAACAAACTTGAAATTACCGCAGCGCGGGCAGGAATACATAGCGCCGCCAAATGAGGGATCACCGCAGTTGATCATCTTATCGATATTTTCCACCTCGTTTTTTCTGGGATGGAGAGTATATATAATTTCCTCATAATGGTCTGTAAAGATTTTTTGTAAAATATTCATAAGACTATTATGCAAGAAAACGTAACATAAGAAAACCCCTAACCCCTCATGATTGAGGGGAAGGGGAGTTGAATAGGCGAAGCCTATTTTTTATATATTCGAAGGAACACCGGAGAGGAATACGGTGTAAAGGGAAGAAAGGTAAATAATAACCGTATAATCGGCGCCGAAATACGGTGCAAATAAAAGAAAAGGAATAATAACCGTACAATCACGGAAAAGATACGGTGCAAATAAAAGAAAAGGAATGATAACCGTACAATCATGGAAAAAATACGGTGCAAATAAAGGAAAAGAAATGATAACCGTATAATCCGGCGCAGGTATAAGGTAGTAATGAAAAATGTAAATATATAAGGTGTGTGAGTTTGTCGTAATATACAAAAATCAGTGGAATCCGGAGATATTTCTGTATAGCAACAGAAATTTTACAGAAACAGACAGAAATCAGCATTGATTTCTGGTATAATGATTGCACATGCGTGCAATCCAGCCCGGAGGGCTGCTCCGCTGCGCGGAGATTATACCGTTGCTCCACGGCTTGCGAAGTAAATGCCGCTGTCGCGGCGCTTCCTTCTCTGCGCGCGTGGTATAATGATTGCACATATGTGCAATCTAACACGTAATTACTGAAGCATATCGAGGTAACTATGCAAAGTAAAAAAGAAGTTCTGATTAAAATTTTCATATCCACACTGTATCTCAGCGCGTTTACTTTCGGCGGCGGTTACGTGATCGTAACGTTGATGAAGAAGAAGTTTGTGGATGAATATCACTGGATCGAAGAGAATGAAATGCTGGATCTGGTGGCGATTGCTCAGTCCTCGCCCGGAGCCATCGCTGTAAACGGGGCTATTGTAGTGGGGTATAAACTGGCCGGGATGACAGGCGCTCTGACAGCTATTCTTGCGACAATAATACCGCCCTTTGCGATCATTTCTCTGATTTCAGTCTTTTACAACGCCTTTCGCAGTAATCTGGCGGTGAGCGAGATACTGACGGGAATGCAGGCAGGAGTGGGCGCAGTGATCGCTTCTGTGGTTTACGAGATGGCGGCCGGAGTAATTCATGGAAAAAATCTGGTTTCTATCGCGATCATGCTGGTTTCTTTCGTTGCGTCCTGTTTCTTTGAAGTCAATGTGGTATATATTGTTCTTATATGCATTGCGCTTGGGATTATCCGGACAGTATACAGAGAGAGGAGGAAGAGGGAATGATCTATATACAGCTTTTTCTCAGCTTCCTTCAGATCGGGCTTTTCAGTTTCGGCGGGGGATACGCGGCAATGCCGCTGATCCAGGAGCAGATCGTAGATACTCACGGATGGCTCAGTATGAGCGAATTTACGGATCTGATCACAATCTCCCAGATGACGCCGGGACCTATTGCCATTAATTCCGCGACCTTTGTAGGAATAAAAATAGCAGGGCTGGCAGGAGCCGCCGTGGCGACGGCAGGCTGTATTCTTCCGTCCTGCGTGATCGTAACCCTGCTGGCGAAGATATACCTGAAATACCGGAACGTAAAGACATTCCAGAGTGTGCTGGATTCCCTGCGTCCCGCGGTGGTGGCAATGATCGCGGCTGCAGGAGTCTCGATCCTGACGTCTGCATTCTGGAAGAATGCGGATAAGATTATCCTGGCAGAGACAGACTGGAGTATGGCGTTTATTTTTCTTATCTGTCTGATACTCCTTATAAAAGCAAAATGGAATCCGATTCTTGTAATGTTACTTGCTGGATTAATGAAGTTGGGCGTTTCCTTTTTGTAATTTATTTTGATACATAAGTTCGTCTACCTGATGGAGGATTTGCTCCGGCGTCTGGAAAGGCGGCCGGCAAATGAGAAAGCCGGTACTTACCTGATTGAACGGACAGGGAGCTCCATTTTCCCATTCCCGGCATTCTGTAAGCTGCTGAATGACTTCTTCCGGTACAACCCCATAGTAGACTGCGACAAATTCATCTCCTCCGAAACGGTACAGGATTCCTTTTGTACCCAGCATATCTGAAACAATTTCTGCAAAATGCTTCAGATACTGATCTCCGGTTATATGTCCGTACCGATCGTTGATCTGCTTGAAACGGTCCAGATCCATAAAGAGAACAGAAAAGATTCTCTCATTTTGCATCAGATTATCCAGATCCTGCCAAAGCTGTGAACGGTTTGCAAGTCCTGTCAGGGGATCGTGCATTGCCTCATGCTCCAGCCGGTTCATTTTGAAAGAGTTCATAACGATCATATACAGAATATCATACGACAGAAATATATAGCCGAGAAGAAAGGCGACAGCTGCCGTTTTTAAAAGTGACGGATCATCTTTGAGAAATACGGCATGGATCAGCGCCAGGGAGATAAAGCTAAGGCAGTTGTTGAGCGCCAGATATCTGCCGGGAATCTGTTTTAATCTATTTTGGTTTTTCAGAATAAAGACGAATTTGGGAACGAGCCGCCTGTAAAAAGGAATGGCAGTAGCCAGTATCAACAGATTTTCAACGACCAGAACGGCAAAAATATTCTCATAAAACAGAAGTCCGGAGATCTGCATCGCCAGAGAGAGTATACCGGTTGTATATACCCAGGTTGTACACATAACGATAAAACACGCAATAATATTTTCCCGGTACAGATATGTCAGGGGAAGAAGATATATGAATCCGCCAAGGAGCAAATTGCCGTCTCCCCGGATCGGCAGGAAGAGAGACGCAATTTTGATCAGTACGCATACAGTCGCCGTAAAGAGCGTATTTATGAGAACTGTCCTGACAGCGGTATATTTTCTTTCGCAGCATCTGTCAAAGGTGATCAGATTGAGGATAAGCATTTCAAGTATCGGTATAAACTGAGGGGCGGACATGATTTTATCTCCTTAATATGCGGATATGGTTTCTTCTGAAAGGATGGTTCCTCCGCCGAGTACGGTATCTCCGTCGTAGAGTACGGCGGCCTGCCCCGGAGTGACTGCGCGCTGCGGTTCGCTAAAGGTGATCTTCAGAAGATCCTCGCCCACCTGTTCCACAACAGCCGGCTGTTCCGGCTGGCGGTAGCGCACCTTTACTTTGCATTCTGTCGGTCCGGGAAGATGATCCCAGGGGATCAGATTGATATCGCTGACAAAACAGTGGTCGGACATCAGATCCTGCTTTCTGCCGAGGATCACGGTATTATCCTCCAGGGATTTTCCGCATACATAGAGTGACTCGGGAGCGGAGATCCCCAGTCCCCGGCGCTGGCCGACAGTGTAGTGGATCTGGCCTTTGTGACGGCCGAGAACATTTCCCTCACGGTCCACGAAGTCTCCGGGCTGTGAATGTTTTCCTGTATATTCTTCAATAAAAGAAGCGTAATCGCCGTCCGGAACGAAGCAGATGTCCTGACTTTCCGGTTTTTCCGCGTTGACAAAACCCTGCTCCTGGGCGATGCGGCGGATATCGGCTTTCGTGTATCCGCCCAGAGGAAGGATCGTATGAGCGAGCTGTCTCTGGTTCATAGAGTACAGGACGTAACTCTGATCCTTGGAGGGATCCAGCCCTTTTTTCAGAAGATACCTTCCGGTTTCGGGATTCTGTTCGATCCGGGCGTAGTGCCCGGTGGCGATATACTCAGCGCCCAGTTCCTCCGCTTTTTGGAGAAAGGCGTCGAATTTCAGAAAACGGTTGCAGTCAATACAGGGGTTGGGGGTGCCGCCGGCAAAGTAGGTATCCGTGAATTTTTGTATGACATTTTTGCGGAATTCTTCCTGCATGGGAAATACATAATAGAGCATCCCCAGACGTGCGGCCACATGCCTGGCGTCTTCTGTATCGGAAGGGGTACAGCAGGCCCGGGAACCTGCGGCGCTGCACTGCGGCTTATCATAAAGCTGCATGGTGGCGCCGGCGCATTCATAGCCCTGGTTCAGCATCAGATAGGCCGCAACACTGGAGTCTACGCCGCCGCTCATGGCGATAATGGCTTTTTTATTCATAGTAAGTCCTCCTTATGCGGAATCTTTTTATATGGATTCCGGTACGGGATTGATAACAGTTCTGACTGACATAATACATCCGTATGGTATCATTATCAGAGGATAGTGTCAATGAAAAAACTGTTGACAGAGATGGTATATCGTGCTATCATTCAACACATAAATAGACTGAAAGAAAAGGAGGAAGAGCGATGTTTACAGTAAATGCAGAGCAGAAGAGCATGTACGGTATGATGAATCAGGGAATGCGAATGGACATGTGCATGTATATGTCTATGTTTTGCTGTGCGTTTATGTATCAGAGTCTTCCTGAAGCGTCAGCCGTCCAGGTGAGAATCACAGGCGGTGCCGGATTGTAAATAAAACATATCTTAACAGATATCGGATTGGCTTACATCTGCAGGAAGATCCCTTTGGACTTCCTGTTTTTTCAGTTTAGAGGAAATTAAGGAAGATTCAGAGGAAAGAAAACTGAATACGGAAAAGAAAAAATTATAAGACAGGAGAGAAAGAAATATGAAAAACAGAAAATTACTGGCAGGAACATTAGCAACAGTACTTGCGCTGGGAACACTGGCGGGCAACGCGGTTCTCGTAAACGCGGAGGACGACAAGACAATCACTGTCGCAGCGTCTGCAACTCCCCATGCGGAGATCCTGGAGCAGGCGGCTCCCCTCCTTGAGGAAGAGGGATGGAAACTGGACGTTACCGTTTTTGAAGATTATGTACAGCCAAACCTGGTAGTGGACAGCGGCGACTTTGATGCCAACTATTTCCAGCACATCCCCTATCTGGATGATTTTAACGAAGAACATGGAACCAGCCTTGTAAACGCAGGCGGCATCCATTACGAACCCTTCGGCATCTATCCGGGAACCAAGGAAGATTTAAGCGAGCTGGAGGAGGGCGACGTGATCGCTGTTCCCAATGACACCACCAATGAGGCGAGAGCCCTTCTTCTTCTTCAGGACAACGGCGTGATCAAGCTGAAAGACGGCGTGGGCCTGGAGGCGACAGCAAGAGATATCGAGGAGAATCCCAACAACGTGGAGATCCAGGAACTGGAAGCGGCTCAGGTATCACGTGTGGCGGAAGAGGTTGCCTTTGTGGTATTAAACGGAAACTACGCTCTTCAGGCGGGCTATTCCGTATCCAAAGACGCAGTGGCCTATGAGAAATCCGATTCCGAAGCGGCTCAGACATATGTGAATGTGATCGCGGTACAGGAAGGAAACGAAGACAGCGATAAGATCAAAGCGCTGGTAGACGTCCTGAAATCCGATGAGATCAAAGATTTTATCACTGAGAATTACGACGGCGCGGTAATTCCTTTTGAGGACAGCGCAGAAGAAACAGAAGCAGCGGAATAACTGCCGGACACGGAACGATCAATCAGTGAGAGACGGAGGATTTGTAAATCATGGAACCTATTATACAGGTGGAACATCTCTGTAAAAGCTTTGAGGCGAAGGGCGGCACGGTGGAGGCTGCGAGAGATATCTGCTTCTCCATCGAAAAGGGTGATATCTTCGGTATCATCGGACTGTCCGGCGCGGGAAAAAGCACTCTTGTACGGTGCCTGAACCTTTTGGAACGTCCTACTTCCGGAACGGTGCGCGTACACGGAAAGAATCTTACAGAGCTTTCAGAGAAGGATCTGAGAAAAGAGCGGAGAAAGATCGGCATGATCTTCCAGCACTTTAATCTTCTGATGCAGAGGACCGCGCTGGACAATATCTGTTTCCCTATGGAAATAGCCGGGATCAGGAAAAAAGAAGCACGGAAGAAAGCCATGGAATATCTGGAGATCGTCGGACTGGAGGACAGAGCTCTGTCTTATCCGGCGCAGCTTTCCGGAGGTCAGAAGCAGAGAGTGGCGATCGCAAGAGTTCTTGCCTCTGATCCGGATATCCTGCTCTGCGACGAGGCAACCAGCGCGCTGGATCCTCAGACGACACGGGCTATCCTTGGACTTCTGAAGGAGATCAACCAGAAATACGGTATCACGATTGTGGTGATTACTCATGAAATGAGCGTGGTTCAGGAAATCTGCAACAAAGTGGCGGTTCTTGACGAAGGCGTCCTGGCGGAGACGGGAACAGTGGAGGAGCTTTTCCGCAGCCCGAAAACAGAGGCGGCCCGCAAGCTGATCTTCAGCGGAAGGAATCAGATCCAGGAAATGAAAGGAAAACATCTGATCCGTGTAACCTTTGAGAACAAATCTTCTTTCGAGCCGGTGATCGGCAATCTGGTACTGGAATACCGGACTCCCGTAAATATCCTATACGCGGATACGAAGAATATCAACGGACAGGCGGAGGGCGAGATGATCCTCCAGCTTCCGGAGGACAGGGATATCGCCGAGAAGATGATCGTTTATCTTAAGAATATACATATGGGAGTGGAGGTGCTGAGTGCAGATGCTGGATACTGATACAATTATGATGCTGGTGGAAGGCACCAGAGATACATTATATATGACACTGATGTCGACACTGTTCGGCTATGTACTGGGGCTTCCCATGGGGATTATCCTTACTGTGACAGATAAAGACGGGATCCGTCCCAATGCCGCAGTGTACAAAGTGCTGGATGTGATCGTAAATATCCTGCGAAGCGTTCCCTTCCTGATCCTTCTGATACTGGTAATGCCTTTTACCAAAGCCATTGTGGGAAAAACCTACGGTTCTACAGCTACTATCGTACCGCTGGTGATCGCGGCAGCGCCCTTTATCGCCAGAATGGTAGAGTCTTCTCTGAAGGAAGTGGATCCGGGCGTGATCGAGGCTGCAGTGAGTATGGGAGCTGGAACGGGAACTGTCATCTGGAAAGTGATGCTGGCGGAAGCCAGAACGTCTCTTCTGGTAGGCGTTACCATTGCCATCGGAACAATCCTGGGATACTCCGCTATGGCGGGAACTGTCGGAGGCGGCGGTCTGGGAGACATCGCCATCCAGTACGGTTACTACCGCTATGAAACAGAGATCATGATCGTGACCGTCGTCGTGCTGGTTGTACTGGTGCAGATCCTTCAGAGTATCGGAATGATGGTTTCCCGGAAACTGGATAAGAGGAAATAAACAATTATTTTATATATTTTATAAATATATTAGAAATTATACAAATTCTCATCACATTTATAGTATATGATGTAATTGTCTTAAAGGAAAGCACCTTTAAGACCGCCGGTAACGATCCATTGCCGGGAGAGTTGCCGGAACTCTTTCCTTTCCCTAAAAATAAAAAGAAACGTAAAACAGCCGCCCGCCTGGCAAGATCGCCGGGTAAGCGGCCGTTTTTCTGTCTGCGTCAGAGATTCTGGAGACACAGGCAGGCAGAAGAAATCTTATTGTCTGCGGTAACGGTTAAAGCAGGAATAGATTTCCTGGACGCGGGGCAGGGCATAGCCGCAGGGGATATAGGAACCCTCCGCAAAGAAGGCCAGTCCTTTTGCGTCCAGCTGCCTGTGGAGATACTGTACGATTTCCGGAAGCGTGCGTTTTCCGTCGATCAGGTTCTCCGCCGCATGTTTCAGAAGAAGTCCCAGCGCGGCGGTCTGTTCGGTATCGGTGATCTGTTCCAGGTAACGGAGATCCACCTCCTGTTTACCAAGAAGAAAACCGTCTTTTCCATGTACTTTTACTTTCAGTCTTTCTTCCCGGCCGGAATGTCTGCCGGGACGGGGAGACGGAGCGGCCGCCCTGGTCATGATCCGGCGGCTTTCCGGCATGGCGAAGTCGGGAGCGCCGGAGGGGGTTAAGGGATATTCCCGACACAGATTTTTTACTTTTTCCGTGATATCCACAGGGCGGTAACAGTCCATCTGGATAACGGTATCCGCGATATGGAAGAACGCGCCGGAGCTTCCAGCCACCAGGATGGTGGAGATATCTGCTTTTTCATACAGATCACGGGCCCGTTCCAGAAACGGGGTGATAGGTTCCTTTTCCCGGGCGATCACTTTCTGCATGAAAGAATCCCGGACCATGAAATTGGTGGCGGAAGTGTCTTCATCCAGAAGGAAGACACGGCTTCCGGCCTCGATTCCTTCCACGATCCCGGCAGCCTGGGAAGTGCTGCCGCTGGCATCCTCTGTAGAAAAACAGCGGGTGTCTTTTTTGTTGGGAAGATCGTTGATAAAAAGAGAAATATCCACGTCTTTGATAAAACGCCCGTCCTCGGAACGGAGTTTCAAAGCGGAGTTGTCCGTGATCACATACTCTCTTCCGTCCCCGGCAATGTGGTCGTAAACTCCCAGTTCCAGGGCGTTCAGGAGGGTGGATTTGCCGTGGTATCCGCCGCCCACAATGAGGGTGATACCGCAGGGGATCCCCATGCCGGAGATTTTGCCTCTATGAGGAAGATCCAGAGTGATCCTGAGAGATTCCGGCGACCGGAACGGCACGGAATCCTTCATGGGAAGAGAAGAGATTCCGCTTTCTCTGGGAAGAACCGATCCGTCGGCCACGAACGCCGCAAGGGAAAGTTTTTTCAGGCGGCTGCGGATATACCACTGGTCTTCCGCAAGAAAAATGGTCTGCTCCAGCGCGGAGGCGCTGAGATTTCTGTAATAAAAAGATTTTTCCACACAGACGGGAAGAAATTCAAAAAGGATCTTTTCCAGTTCCGGCGCGTTGATGGTGCGCCCGTTGGCCGGGAATCCGATAAAAAAACGGGATACGATCTCTTTGTCCGTGATCTCGCAGGCTGTCCGGGTGAGAACCTCCTGGCCGCAGCGGCTGACAGAGATCAGGCCGCTTTTGCCAGAACCTTTTGCCTGGAAGGTGAAACGGTTGATCTGCCGCGCGAACTGCCTGGTGAGGAAGTCGCAGAGGGCCCTGCGGGTGACGGCGTCTTTATGATATTCTGAAGGAAAACCCGCGTCTTTAAGGGGAACGCGTATGCTGATATGGGAGGGAGACGCAAAGGGATCTCCCTGTACATGGTCGATAGATAAAGTATAACGGTCAAATCTGTATACGCCCCGCAGAGATTTGTACGCAGGGTAGCTTTTTCGGTGGATGGAGCGGAGCATATTCAGAAGATCCGATGAATTCTGCATGAAAACTGCCTCCTTTGATGGTGTGATGGATCAGGTGGCGCCGGAGATACATTCCTTTTATCCGGACGCCGCCATAATTCAGATTTTAGAATATCCCGCGGAAAATATCAATCTTTTCTCAGGAAGGAATTACAGTGGATTTTCCCGGCTGTTTGCACTATAATACCAGATGGGAGAAGAGATACGGACAGAGTATATCTTAAGTATAAAATTCCGAGCAGAATGAGATAAATATGATGAAAGGTGGAATAGATTATGGAACGAAAAAACGCATGGCTGGATTACACAGAGCAGGATGAAAAGGAGCTGGAGCAGACCGCCAGGGCTTACCGTCTGTTTCTCGACGCGGGCAAAACAGAAAGAGAGTGCGTGGAAGAACTGGTAAGACAGGCAGAAGCGGCGGGATATGTTTCTCTGGAGCAGAAAAAAGCTTCCGGAGAAAAGATCAAAACCGGAGACAAAATATATGCGGTAGGGATGAAAAAGATCATGGCGCTTTTCCACATAGGACAGGAACCGCTGGAAAACGGCATGAACATTCTGGGAGCCCATATCGACTCTCCCCGTCTGGATGTAAAGCAGAATCCTCTTTACGAAGATACAGATCTGGCGTATCTGGATACCCATTATTACGGCGGCGTGAAGAAATACCAGTGGGTGGCGCTGCCCCTTGCGATCCACGGCGTGGCAGTGAAGAAGGACGGAACTGTTGTAAAAGTGGCGGTAGGCGAAGAAGAAGCAGATCCGGTGGTATATATCACCGATCTTCTGATCCATCTGGCAGGGAAACAGATGCAGAAAAAGGCCGCAGAGGTGATCGAGGGAGAGAACCTGGACATCCTTATCGGCAGCAGGCCGCTGAAAGACCTGGACGATGATAAGAAGAAAGAAGCGGTTAAAGCCAATGTGCTGAACATCCTGAAAGAAAAGTATGATATTGAAGAGGAGGATTTCCTCTCTGCGGAATTGGAGATTGTTCCGGCGGGAAAAGCAAGAGACTGCGGTCTCGACAGAAGCATGGTGGCCGGTTACGGCCAGGACGACAGGGTTTGCGCCTATACTTCTTTCCTGGCAATGATGGAAATGGAAAATCCGGTAAAAACATCCTGCTGTCTGCTTACAGACAAAGAGGAGATCGGCAGCGTAGGCGCAACGGGAATGCAGTCCAGATTCTTTGAAAACACCGTGGCGGAACTTATGGAAGGAATGGGAGATTATTCCGATCTGGCTCTGCGCAGAGCGCTCAGCCGTTCCTGCATGCTTTCTTCTGATGTAAGCGCCGGCTATGATCCCGCTTACGCAGAGTGCTTTGAGAAGAAAAACAGCGCTTATCTGGGAAGAGGAATCGTTCTGAACAAGTATACCGGATCCAGAGGCAAATCAGGCTCCAACGACGCCAACGCGGAATATGTGGCAAGAGTACGAAAAGTCTTTGACGATCACAATGTAGCTTTTCAGACTGCGGAACTGGGCAAAGTCGACGTGGGCGGAGGCGGAACCATCGCCTATATTGCCGCTCTTTACGGAATGGAAGTTATTGACAGCGGCGTGGCTGTCCTCAGTATGCACTCTCCCTGGGAAGTAACCAGCAAGGCGGATATTTATGAGGCGAAAAAGGCTTATAAAGCGTTTCTCCTGGATGCCTGATCCGGGATGGTTTCACAGTTTTTCCTTATTCCTGTCACGAAGCCGTCACATCTTCTGTGTATCTTAGGGGATGTAAACGATAACCATACATCGGGAAACAGAACCGGGGGCCGGTGGAACCAGCGACAGAAAGGACTTGATTTTATGAAACGCAGATACGCAGCTATGATCCTGGGGCTTACCCTGGCACTTACATCCGTTAATCTTGTCTGCGCGGCGGACGACGCCGCCACAGAAACGACGGATACAGCATCGGACAGTACATCATCAGATACGGACGCGTCAAATGACACGGCAGAAACAACGGGAACAGCTGATGCGGCAACGGAAGAAGATGAAATCTACGGGGAAGTTACAGCTGTGGACGGCAGCAGTATTACGGTGAATATTGGAACACTGAAAGAAGATGCGGCAGTGACCGAGGATTCCAATGGCGGCAGTACAGAGACAGAAAGCGATACCGCAGAGTCTGACAGTAGCTCCACAGAGGATACAACAGACAGCACTACTGCAGATGATACATCGGACAGCACGACTACAGACGATACATCGGACAGCGCCGGTACGTTGGACGCGGCAGATACCGGAGCGTCATTCGTTAGCGGCGGGGACCAGAAGGCAGTGCTGGAGATCGGGGAGGATTTTCAGACGATCACAGTCACAGACACCACAATATATGAAAAGGACGCTTCGGCTGTAACGGCGGAAAACAACAGCGGCACGACAGAGGAAGACGCGACGGATACGGAAGAAACAGCGTCAGATACCGGCAGCGACGAGTCGGCCGCTGATACGGAGAGTACAGACGGTGAGAGCGGGACAGATGCTTCCGCAGATGTGGACGCTTCTTCAGACAGTACGGCCGATACAGCGGACAGTACCGCGTTCTCTGCTGTGACAGAAGTGGAAGTGGATACCGTGGATCCTTCGATGACAGATGCAGTTTCCTTTGACGATATCAAGGTTGGAGATATCGTAAAAATAACTCTGGATGATGAGGGCAACGCAGATACGGTGACTGTTCTGAGCAAGTCCTCTGAAGACAGTATGGAAACTGTAGAGGATGTGGCTGCGGATACAGCGGAAGATACCTCAGGCACATCGGATACAGCCGACAACACGGAAATAGCGGAAAGCTAAGATACAGACTGAAAAAAGAATAACACACAGGTGGGACGGCGCGGAGCTTCAGGATCGTAAGACAGCGCCGGCCTGTCTGAATTTATGTTAAGAAAAAACAAAAAAGCTGTTGACAAAAATATGATTATAAAGTAAAATACTATTTGTTGCGAAGGTAATCGCAAAGGATGTGCGTTTAGCTCAGCTGGATAGAGCGTTTGGCTACGGACCAAAAGGTCGGGGGTTCGAATCCTCTAACGCACGCTTCAGACGAAAGGAACCAGGGTTTTTACCCTGGTTCTTTTTCGTCTGAGGAGCGGATCGGAGTCGAACGGGTTCGATCTCCGCTCCGCTCCGGTCGTTGCTGAACGCGTGCCACTGGCACGCAGCAACCTCTAACGCACGAATTATGCAAATGAAATTCGGATCGGACTCGAACGGGTTCGGTCTCCGCTCCGCTCCGGTCGTTGCTGAACGCGTGCCACCGGCACGCAGCAACCTCTAACGCACGAATTACATCTCCCGCTGTTCTTTTCGTTCTTGAAATATACAGAAAAATCCCGTATAATTGACAATATCAGAAAGAAGTTTTGTAACAGGGAGGTTTTTCCCATGGGTAAGACAATTACCATCTGTTTTACGAATAATAAAGGCGGAAGCGGGAAGTCCACTACATGCTCCAATCTGGGGGCGGCTATGGCCCGCGCCGGCAGGCACGTTCTGATGATCGACGGAGATATGCAGCTCAATCTTTCCCTTTCCTTTTTTTCTGAGGACTGGGTTCTGGAACAGGCGGCGGGAGAGAAGAATCTCTACCGGGCGATCGGGGGGCAGAAGGATCTGACCGATTATATCGTACATACATCCTATGAGAATCTTGATCTGATCCCGTCATCCACTCTGATGAGTTCTATCGAATATGAACTGTTTACCAAGTGGCAGAGGGAATTTATCCTGAAAAAATGTCTTCAGAAGGTGAAGGATTCCGGCGTCTATGATTATATCCTCATTGACGCCCCGCCTACGCTGGGCGGCTGGGTGATGAATATCCTGTGCGCTTCAGACTGGGTGATCGTGCCTGTGGAGGCGAGCCCGTGGGGCATGTTCGGTCTGGCGAATATGTTTGACTTTCTCAGCGAAGTGCAGCAGATCACGCCGGAACTTCAGGTTGCGGGTATCGTAGTTACCAAGGTGGATACCCGTAAGAATTATTTTAAACAGACAATGGAAACTTTGCGGGAGCTGGAGGATATTCATGTTTTTGACAACTTTATCCGCGTGGACAGTTCGGTGGAATGGGCCCAGGACAACAGCGCACCGGTGGTAGAATATAAAAAATCCAGCAGAAGCGCGAAGGAATATGGAGAATTGGCAGAGGAGGTAATGAAACGTGTCAGTAGGTAAGGAGAGTATCAAACGCGCTGCAAGCGCAGGAACAAAGAAGAGTACAGTGGACGCACTTGCGGAGGAAGTAAAGGCTGCGGCAGCCACTGCGGAGACCAAAGCGCCCGCTGCGGCGAAACCGGCGGCAAAGAAGACCGCAAGGACCAAGGCAGCATCCACCAGGAAGACGACAGCTGCGAAAGCGGCAAAAACAGTTAAGACTTCAGTTCTCACTCCCGCGAACGCGGAGGAGATCCAGTCGAAGTTTATTTCCGACAAGGCTAAGAAGTCTGAGAATGTAAGCGGACCGGTTCGTATTACGGACGAACTTCCGGTTTATCTTCTTTAAACACGTCTGATCTTGTGCCCTTTCCCAAGCAGAAAGGGCATTTTTTCAGGCAATTTTTTGCGCCGATATATGGAATGTTAATGCGGCAAAAAAACTGCCCACAATTTGTGCCACATATTGAAAGACATGGTAGGACTTCATATAATATCTCATGTACATAAGATCGGTGTGCATGAAAAAGAAAAAACGTATTCCCGCATTTTCGGCGTATATGATTAGCCGGACAATGCGGGAATATCTTTTTATTTCACAGGAAATGCCCTTTTATTTTAAGGTGTGCCGCGGCCGTTCAGCCGATATTTCTGATAATCCCGCGGATCATTTCTTCCGCTTCCCCGGGATCATAGAAACAGGAGTCGTCCATGTTTTCCATATAATCCCTGAACGCATCTATCAGTCCGGTCTCTCTGACAGTGAGAACAATTACGTCTCCGCTGTTGTTCTTAAAAAGAATATTTCCCTGATCGCTACAGACACATAAATGAAGGTTCCGTGGAAGATAATTCAGAGGTTCTCTTAAGATCCGGTAGGTTCTGTTCCGGCAGCAGTCCAGGAGTCTTTCCAGTACGGAAATCCTCTGAGCGGATGACAGGGGGTGATAAAATACTTCAGGGATCTCGTCCAGAAGTCCGGTCTGCGCGAAATGTGTCAGTCCGTTATAGGTAAAATAAATGAAAAAACGGCCGTCGGCTATTTTCTGGCTGTTAAGGCGGAAATAGTTTTTCGCGCGCGTAAAGATCTCCCGGCCTCCGGGGAGGGAATGGTTGAATATATCATTAAGGATACGGCCGCTGATAAACGGCGTCAGGCAGGCTTCCGGCTGAATGCCGATCATCGGTTCTTTTTCTCCCGCAAGGCCAAATACTGTGTCCAGAAATTCCGCGCACCTGTCGGGAACTATTGGAAAGGCTTCAAACAGACGGGTACACTGGTCATAGCAGGAGTTATAAATCTGCCGGAGCATATGGACAGCGTCCGGATCCTGGAAATACATTCCGGAGCTGTAATCACTGCTGCAGAGAAGAGCGGCGTCTGTTGTCAGGAGCATATACGGAAAGAGATTAAAATTATAAAAATGAGAGTGTATTTCGTCATAAAAATAGCACGTGTTATATTCCAGTTCCGGGATCATATAGAGCGGGAATATTTTTTCCAGACAGGTAAGGTTATACAGTTTATTTTCTGATGTAAACTGCAGTTTGTCTGAAAAACAGAGAATGTGACGGATGTTCAGTGTGCCTGCCGGTTTCAGACTGGCCAGCAGGCTGAAGAGAAAGTCATGGTCAGCCTGGAGCAGAAGACAGATCTGCCCGTTTTGTTTTCCGGCTTCTTTCAGAAGCATCTGGTGGATAAGGCAGTCGATGTGCTGCTGCGAAGTAAGCGGGATACACGGGCGGGTTCCCTCCTGCACGCCGTCCATACGCTGAAAAGCAAAACCGGCTGTGGAAGGAGCTGGCAGTGAAGAAGGAAAATTACGTATAAAATCATCTACACTTTTTCGGCTGAAGTAGGTTTCAGATCCTATCCTGGCGATTTTCCACGCCTCGGTCAGACGCTGATATTCGGATGGAGTGAGGCGCATAAAGGCGGTCATTTTTTCGAAAAGATCCGGCGACGGAGGGTTTCGCTTGCCGCTGATGATTTTGTACATCGTGGAGCGGTCCAGGCCGCAGTATTTTGCCATGGAAAAAATTTTGACTTCTTTTTCACGGATCAGTTCATTTAAAATATCGGAAAATATAGACATTTCAAGATCTCCCCCTGTAAGATCGAAGTTTTTCTGAAATTAAGATAGCATGTTATCGGTGATTTGTCTCCATGAAATTTGACAAAAATCCTGAGTTTTGTACCGGTATTTTAACTTTGCCGTAAATTGTACAAGGAAAAGCCGCCTGAACAGTCAGACGGCTTATTTCCTTAACTTTTGAGGGGGGAGATAGAGAGTGGTTATTCATCTATCCAAAATCTATTATATCCGTGAAATGTGAGCAAAGTATGTATTCTTTCTAAAAGAAATCGAAAATTTATAAACAAATCTTAAAAAAAGTTTATAATTCCGTTTTTTTCTTGTTTGAAAAAGAAAATCGTGATACATTGAGAATGTCTGGACAATGCGTTCTGCATTGTCCAAAGCAGACGGAACAGACGGCTGGGAAAGCAGCCTGTTGCCGTCAGATTCATTTGCCGTTTCGGCAGAATATCCATTTCAGACAGAACAGGATACCGGGAGGGGGAGATGCCTATGCGCTGATGAGGCGTTTTTTAGCGCCCGTTTATGAGAGCGGGAAGTTTTTTACAGAATGGCCGCATTATGCGGCAGAAAGAAAGGTGTATATGAGAAATGTTTTTTTCAGAAAAATAAGAGCGGCCATGGTGGCGTTCCTTCTAACCGGAGCAGTCGTTGTAAACGGAGGATTCTGCGGATGTGTACTTACGTACGCGGCGGCAAATGGAGAAACCGGAATACAGGCTGCCGGAAACAGTCCGGCGACAGAAGGAGACAGTAGATCCAAGGCCGCAGCGATCCGGAGTAGCCGGGATAACAGGCCGGAAGCAGCAAGCCAGGAAGAAGACAATGCGGAAGAGAGAACCACAGAAGAAATCAGTGAAACAGTAAGTAATACGCAGAAGAAGAATGCGCATGAGGAGAGCAATGCGCAGGAGAAAAATGCGGGCAGGGAAAACGTGACAGAAAGCAATGTGCAGGAGATAAATACAGATGAAAAAAGCGAGGGAGCAGGCAATGGGCAGGAGATAAATACAGGTAAAGAAAGCGCGGAAGAAAATATATCAGGCGAAAGCGCAGCGGAAGAACATCCCGGGGATGAAGACAAATCAGAAGAAATTCCGGAGAATGCAAATATGTCAGAGGAAGAACCGGAGGATGAAGACACGTCAGAGGAGGATCCGGGGAATGAAAACATGTCAGAGGAAACTCCGGAGGATGAAAACGCCCCGGAGCAGTTTATGGAGGGTGAAAACGGATCAGAGGAAGACCCTGAGAAAGAAAATGAGGCAGATGAAACCTCAGAAGAAGACACAGAAGGAGTCTGGAACAAAGACGATCAGGAAGGACAGGAATCAGAAGGCGCACTTTTTCTGGATCTCCGTCTTCTGAATGAAAAACCGAAGGCCGGGGAGACGCTTGTGTATGAGATAACTGTAGAAAATACGGGCAGACTGCCGCTTTCAGATCTTGATCTGAATTACAGTTTCGGAGATCCCGGACTTAAGGGAACCTGGGAGACGGCGGAAAATACAGGCGGAGACTGGGAAGGGAACGGCAGTCAGGCGGCAGACGGCAGCAGTATATCGCTGGAAAAGCTGGAGCCGGGAATGAGGAAACTCTTTTATCTCCGCCTGCCTCTTTTGGAAGACCGCGAAGATCCTGTCCGGCTGAAAGTCACAGCGGCAGGAGAAGACCGTTTGCTGGAAACAGATATCATTCCGCTTGAAGCGGATTTTGAAGTGACAAAATCAGCCGACAGAACGCAGGCTGCCGCCGGAGACAGGATCCTGTTTAGTATCTGTATACGAAACACCGGAGAGAGGACGCTTCACTCCGTGCTTACATCGGAACGTCTTCAGACAGAGGGGCTCCGGGCGGAATTTCTGGAACAGGAAGGGGCAGAGCTGAGTCCGTCAAAAACAATGGCGCTGATCCCGGAGATACTTCCGGGGCAGGCGGTGAGTCTCCGGGCGGAAGTGGCGCTTCCGGAAAATGTGGAGGATCAGACACTGATAAACGAAGTATCGGTAGTGACGGCAGAGACCGGTGAAAGGACGGTTGTCTCCGGCGCGGAGGTTCGGATTTACGGTATATCGCCGTCTCCGGAGCCTTCAGAGACAGCCGGATATCTGCCGGAGCAGACAGCCGTTACAAGGGCTTACGCCCCGGAATCGGCGCCGAAAACAGGAGACGGTTCCCGGCCGGTTTTCTGGTTTTCCGTGTCGGCGTCAGGAGCAGCCGCCGGGATTTATTTACTGACAGAAAAACGCCGCCGGAGAAAAAGAAGATAAGGGCAGTGTCGCTTTACAACATTTCACGGGTGTGATATTCTATTAAGGAGTATGTTGGCAGTAAAACTGCCGTATTCTGGTTGGAGGAAACATCATGAAATTGTCAGAATTACTGGAACGTATAGAATATACCTGCTGCCAGGGCGACACGGAGCAGGAGATTACATCCGTGGTATACGATTCCCGGAAGGCCGGGGAGGGTTCCCTCTTCATCTGTATCCGGGGCGCGGTCGCGGACGGACATAAGTTTATTCCCGACGTCCTTGCAAAAGGGGTAAAAGCTCTTGTGGTGGAGGAAGATGTTCAGGTTCCGGCGGACGTCACAGTGATCCGTGTGGAAGATACCCGTTACGCCATGGCTTTTATCTCGGCCGCATGGTTCGGATATCCTGCGGAGCAGCTGAAGACGATCGGTATTACCGGAACCAAGGGCAAAACCACTACCACTTATATGGTGAAATCTATCCTGGAAAACGCGGGATATAAGGTGGGGCTGATCGGAACGATTGAAGCCATTGTAGGGGATGAAACCATTCCCGCCGCCAATACCACGCCGGAATCTTATATCATCCAGGAGTATTTCCGCAGAATGGCGGACGCAGGCTGCGACTGTGTGGTGATGGAGGTATCCTCTCAGGGCCTGATGCTTCACAGGACCCAGGGATTCATTTTTGATTATGGTATTTTCACCAATATCGAACCCGACCACATCGGGCCCAACGAACACAGGGATTTTGATCATTATCTGGCCTGTAAGTCCATGCTTTTAAAACAGTGCAGGGTGGGGATCGTCAACAGGGACGACGAACACTTTGCGAAGATCATCGAAGGACATACCTGTGAGCTGGAAACCTACGGCTTCTCGCCGGAGGCGGATCTGCGTGCGGAGGACGCCCATATGGTAAACGGCAGAGGGTATCTGGGAATATCCTATCATGTAAAAGGCCTTCTGGATTTTCCGGTGGAGATCGATATCCCGGGTAAATTCAGTATCTATAATTCACTGACGGCGATCGCTATCTGCCGTCACTTTAAGGTGTCCCGGGAGAATATTATCCGCGCCCTGAAAGTCGCCCGGGTAAAAGGCCGCATTGAGATGGTAAAAGTATCCGACGAGTTTACTCTGATGATCGATTACGCACATAACGCAATGGCGCTGGAAAGCCTTCTTACAACGCTCAGAGAATATCATCCCCACAGGCTGGTCTGCCTGTTCGGGTGCGGCGGCAACAGGGCAAGACAGAGGCGGTTTGAAATGGGCGAGGTCTCCGGACGGCTGGCTGATCTGACCATCATCACGTCAGATAACCCGAGATTCGAGGAGCCCCAGGCGATCATTGACGATATTAAAACAGGAATCGCAAAGACTGACGGGAAATATGTGGAGATCTGCGACAGAAAAGAAGCGATCGCCTATGCGATCCATCACGGAGAACCGGGAGACATCATTGTTCTCGCGGGAAAAGGCCATGAGGATTATCAGGAAATAAAAGGCAAGAAGTATCCCATGGATGAGCGTGTGCTGATCGCGGATATCCTGGCAGGCAGATAGAGAAAGAGAGAATTCATGTTATATGCGGATGTAATTGTGGATATATCCCACGAAAAACTCGACCGCAGTTTTCAGTACCTCGTTCCCCGGGAAATGGAGGACGAGATTCGTGTGGGGATGGTGGCAGCCATCCCCTTTGGAAATGGGAATAAAGAACGAAAAGGCTATGTGACCGGACTGTCCGGGGAACCGAAATATGATCCGGCGAAGATCAAATCTCTTCGGAGGCTGTGCAGCGGCGAGGAAACGACAGAAGCCCGTCTTGTATCGCTGGCGGCCTGGATGAAGGAGCGTTATGGTTCCACTATGGCACAGGCGCTGAAGACAGTCCTGCCGGTGCGGGAAAAGATCCGCCATAAAGAAAAAAGACTTCTGTATCTTCGCGTCAGCAGAGAGCAGGCGGAGCAGGAGGCTTCCCGAATGGAAAAAAGCCGGTGCAGGGCCAGGGCAAGAGTGCTCCGGGCTCTTCTTGAGAAAGAACCGCTGGACTGTACAAAAGCCGCGAAAGAACTGGGGATGACCTCCTCCGTGCTGAAACCTCTTCTTGAACAGGAGCTGGTGGAGATCCGGCAGGATGAAGTCTACCGGATACCTGCGGAGGAAGTCTCTGTTCCCGTGGAAGAGCATTCTGTCCTTTCTGACGCGCAGAAAGAGGCGTTGGATGAGATCCTGGCGGAATGGGAGAATTCTTCCGCAAGGCCCGTCCTTCTTCACGGAGTTACGGGAAGCGGGAAGACCCAGGTATATATGAAACTGATCGAAAAGGTGATATCTTCGGGCCGGCAGGTGATCGTGCTGATCCCGGAGATCGCGCTGACTTATCAGACTGTGCGCAGATTTACGGGATGGTTCGGAGATAAGGTCTCTGTCCTGAATTCCCGTATGTCTCCCGGAGAACGGTACGATCAGTTCCGCAGGGCCAGACAGGGCGGGATTCAGATCATGGTGGGACCGCGTTCGGCTCTTTTTACCCCTTTTTCCAGGCTGGGACTTATTATTGTGGATGAAGAGCATGAACCCACCTATAAGAGTGAGAACAGTCCAAGGTATCATGCGAGGGAAGTTGCTGTGCGCCGCGGGGAGATGGAAAACGCCCGTGTTGTTCTGGGATCGGCAACCCCTTCCCTGGAAGCATATACGAAGGCCCGGCAGGGGGAATATCTGCTGGTAAAGCTGACGGAAAGATACCGTGGCCGCCCGCTGCCGGAGGTGTCGGTTGTGGATCTCCGGAAGGAACTGAAAAGCGGCAACCGTTCCGTGCTCAGCAGGAAACTGCAAGAAGCTGTGCAGCACAGGCTGGAGAGGAGAGAGCAGGCCATGCTGTTTCTGAACCGGCGGGGGTACGCAGGATTCGTTTCCTGCCGTTCCTGCGGCGAGGTCCTGAAATGTCCCCACTGCGACGTGGCGCTTTCGGAACACAGCAATGGAAAAATGATCTGTCATTACTGCGGTTATGAGAGATCTTCCGTGAAAGTCTGCCCGGTGTGCGGATCGCCGTATATCGGCGGGTTCAAGGCCGGGACACAGCAGATCGAAGCGGTGCTGCGAAGAGAATTTCCTGATGCGGGGATCCTGCGTATGGACTATGACACCACCAGGACTAGGGGAAGTTACGAACAGATCCTGGCGTCTTTCGCGGCCCATGAGGCGGATATCCTTGTGGGAACCCAGATGATCGTGAAAGGCCATGACTTTCCGGATGTGACTCTAGTGGGCATCATCGCGGCGGATCTGTCCCTGAATGAGGCGGATTACCGCTGCGGGGAGAGGACCTTCCAGCTTCTCACCCAGGCGGTGGGACGTTCCGGAAGAGGGAAGAAGACCGGCGAAGCGGTGATCCAGACTTATCATCCGGATCACTACAGTATACAGGCGGCGGCGCATCAGGACTATGAGAGATTCTATGAAGAGGAAATGGGGTACCGCATATTGATGGATTATCCGCCGGCGGCCCATATGCTCACAGTTCTCGCCTCCGGGGAGGACGCGGCACTTCTGGGGCAAGGAATGGAATTTATCCGGAAATTCGCCGAAAGGATATGTCCGGATAAGGGACTGCATATCATCGGGCCAGCCGACGCGGCTGTGGGAAAAGTAAACGACATATACAGAAAAGTATTCCGTCTGAAACATGAGGACGGGAAGCTTCTTCTGGACATGAAAGATAAGATTGAAAAATATATTGAAATAAATTCCGGATTCCGGAAACTATATATACAGTACGATATGGAATGATACCGGACGGAAAGCGCAGAGAGACTCCGGCGCGGACCGGATTATACGAAAAGATGACGTCAGAAACACAGAAGAATACAGAAGAAAGAGAGAGGGCAGAAAAATGGCACTGAGAACAATCAGAACAGAGGGAGATCCGGTTCTCCACAAGATCAGCAGACCGGTAAAAGAGATGACGCCGAAACTCCGCACACTTATTTTTGATATGCTGGATACGATGTACGAAGCTTATGGAGTGGGACTTGCAGCGCCCCAGGTGGGAGTCCTGAAGCGGATCGTGACCATCGATATCGGAGAGGGCCCCATTGTTCTTATCAATCCGGAGATCCTGGAGACTTCCGGGGAACAGACCGGAGACGAGGGCTGCCTGAGTGTTCCGGGAATGGCCGGACAGGTAACGAGACCGAATTATGTTAAAGTAAAAGCCCTGGATGAAAATATGAATGAAGTGATATACGAGGGAACGGAACTTCTTGCCCGCGCCTTCTGTCACGAGATCGATCATCTGGACGGAAAAATGTACACGGAACTTGTGGAGGGAGAACTTCACAGAACGACCTATGACGAGGATGAGGAGTGACATGATGAAGATTGTATACATGGGAACACCTGATTTCGCGGTGCCGCCGCTGCGGGCCCTGGCAGAGGCCGGATACAGGGTGGAGGCTGTGGTGACGCAGCCGGATAAGCCGAAGGGCAGGGGGAAGGCCCTTATGCCGACTCCGGTGAAAGAGGAGGCCCTGAAGCATGGCATCCCGGTCTTTCAGCCTTCGAAAGTACGGGAAGAATCTTTTGTCAGACAGTTGAGCGAACTGGATCCGGATGTGATCATTGTAGCGGCGTTCGGCCAGATCATTCCGAAAGAGATCCTAGATATGCCCGCGTTCGGATGCCTGAATATTCATGCCTCTCTCCTTCCGAAATATAGAGGGGCGGCGCCGATCCAGTACGCGGTGATCGACGGGGAAAAAGAGTCCGGCGTGACGCTGATGCGTATGGGAACAGGACTGGATACCGGTGATATGATCGCAAAGGCTGTGATTCCTCTTGCCGCGGACGAGACGGGAGGAAGCCTTTTTGACAAGCTGGCGCAGGCGGGCGCGAAGCTTCTGGTGGAAACTCTTCCGTCTGTTTTCGACGGAACGGCGGTTTATGAGAAACAGCCGGAGGAAAGCCCCACGCCCTATGCGGCGATGATCACCAAACAGATGGGGCTTCTTGATTTTTCTGAAAGCGCGGAGAAACTGGAGCGGCTGATACGGGGCCTGAATCCCTGGCCCAGCGCCTATACGTTCCTGGAGGGGAAAACGCTTAAGATATGGAAGGCGGCTGTCTCCGGCATGGAATATGATAAGAACGGACAGGAGGCCCTTCCGGGTACGGTTGTCCTGACAGATAAAGAAGGAATCCATGTAGTCTGCGGCGAAGGACGTCTGATCCTTCAGGAAGTGCAGCTTGAAGGCAAGAAACGTATGGATGCGGCGGCTTTCCTGCGGGGATTCCCGATAGCCGCGGGGACAAGACTGGCAGATCATAAGGAGTGATGGAATGTACGGATACGGTTATGGATTTTATGGATTTGACAGAACCTATATACTTCTGATCATCGGTATGCTGCTCTCGCTTGCGGCTTCCGCGAAACTGAAAAGTACTTTCGCGAAATACCGCAGGATCAGAAGTGCTTCCGGGCTCACCGGAGCGGAAGCGGCGGCAAGGATCCTCAGGGCCGCCGGGATCACCGACGTGCAGATACGGGCCATACCGGGAAGCCTGACGGATCACTATGATCCCAGGACCAAAACAGTCAGTCTGTCTCAGGATATATACGGACAGACCTCTCTTGCGGCGGTGGGAGTGGCGGCTCATGAATGCGGGCATGCCATCCAGCATGCGGTTCATTATACTCCCCTTGAGATGCGCAGCGCTATTGTTCCCGTGGCCAATCTGGGAAGTTCGCTGTCATGGCCTCTTTTCCTGATCGGCCTGCTGGCAGGGATACGGCCGCTGACCACGGCGGGGATCGTGCTTTTCTCTCTGGCAGTACTGTTCCAGCTTGTGACGCTTCCGGTAGAACTCAACGCGTCTTCGCGGGCGCTGCGAATGCTGGAAGGTACGGGGATCCTGGGCGTTTCAGAGGTTAAGGGCGCAAGGAAGGTGCTCACCGCCGCGGCCCTTACCTATGTGGCCGCGCTGGCCGCGTCCATACTGCAGCTTTTGAGACTATTGATCCTGGCGGGAGGAAGGAGAAATGATGACTAACGGAATCAACACCAGAGAAATGATCCTGGAGATTCTCCTTAAGATCAACGAGGAGGGAGAGCACAGCCATATCGCCATACGCGACGCTCTCTCCAAATACCAGTTTCTTCCCAAGCAGGACAGGGCGTTTATCACAAGAGTGTGCGAAGGCACGCTGGAATACAGGATACTGATCGACTATATCATTGACTCGTTTTCGAAGATCAGCGTGGACAAGATGAAGCCGCCTATCCGGGAGATCTTAAGAAGCGCGGTATACCAGCTGAAGTTTATGGACAGGGTGCCGGACAGCGCCGTGTGCAACGAGGCGGTGAAGCTTGCCCAGCGCAAGGGCTTTTATAACCTGAAACCATTTGTGAACGGAGTACTCCGGACTGTTTCACGTCAGCTGGATCAGCTGGAATATCCTCCCAGAGAAAGAAATCTGGTACGTTTTCTCTCTGTGAAATATTCCATGCCGGAACCGCTTGTGCTGCGGTGGCTGAACGTTTACGGTGAGGAAGTTACAGAAAAAATGCTGGCGGATTTTCTGGAGGACAAGCCTCTGACTGTCCGCTGCCGTACATATCTGAATTCTGTGGAAAAGACCTGCGAGAGCCTGAGAGCCCAGGGTGTTACCGTGGAACCGGCCCCGTATCTTCCCTATGCAAAAAGGATATCGGGATACAATCATATCCTTGCCCTTGACGCGTTCATACAGGGAAAGATCCAGGTGCAGGATGTAAGTTCCATGCTTGTGGCGGAGATCGCGGATCCGAAGAAAACTGATTATGTGATCGATCTCTGCGCGGCGCCGGGAGGAAAAAGTCTCCATATCGGAGATAAAATGGAAGGATTCGGAACTGTGGACGCCCGTGACGTCAGCCAGTATAAAGTGAATCTCATAGAAGAGAATATCCGCAGAATAGGTTCGATCAACGTGCAGACCAGAGTGCAGGACGCCACGGTTTTTGACGTGGATTCCGAGTGCCTTGCGGACATTGTGCTTGCGGATGTTCCCTGTTCCGGATACGGTGTGATCGGAAGGAAGCCTGAGATTAAATACCGTTCCACTCTCCAGAAACAGGAAGAACTTGTGATTCTTCAGAGGAATATCCTGGATAAGGCCGCGGAGTATGTGAAGCCCCGCGGTGTGCTGATCTTCAGTACCTGCACCATAGCAAAAGAAGAGAACGAAGAGAACATGATGTGGTTTATGAATAATTATCCATTTAAGCTGGAAAGCATCGATCCTTATATTCCGGACGAGCTTAAATCAGAAACCACGTCTTTGGGATATCTTCAGCTTCTTCCGGGAGTACACGGGACGGATGGGTTTTTTATCGCCAGATTCAGGCGGAAATAAAAAAGATGACAGGAATGGAGAAAAATGACAGATATTAAATCCATGACGCCTGCGGAATTAAAAGAGCTGATGCTGTCGGTGGGCGAAAAGCCCTTCCGGGCCAGGCAGATCTATGAATGGCTGCATCAGCATCTTGCGGTGTCTTATGACGAAATGAGCAATCTTCCCAAAAGCCTGAAGCAGAAGCTGGCGGACTGGCCGGTGACCGCTTTGGAAATAATGGACGTTCAGGTCTCGAAGATCGACAGTACGAGGAAATATCTTTTCCGTCTCAGCGATGGAAATATGATCGAAAGCGTGCTCATGAAGTACCACCATGGAAATTCTGTGTGTATTTCCTCCCAGGCGGGCTGCAGGATGGGATGCCGTTTCTGCGCATCCACCATAGGGGGACTTGCCCGGAATCTTCTTCCCTCGGAAATGCTGGATCAGATATACCGGATCCAGGCGGATACGGGGGAGAGGGTTTCCAATGTGGTGGTGATGGGATCCGGAGAACCTCTGGACAATTATGACAATCTTCTCCGTTTTATCCATATACTTACAGAAGAGGGCGGACTTCATATCAGCCAGAGGAACCTTACGGTTTCCACCTGCGGGATCGTGCCGCGGATGTATGAACTGGCGGATGAAAAACTGCAGATGACTCTGGCGGTCTCCCTTCATGCGCCGAATGATAAAAAAAGAAAACAGCTTATGCCGATAGCCAATAAATACAGCATGGAAGAACTGCTTGACGCATGCAGATATTATTTTGAAAAGACGGGCCGCAGGATCACTTTTGAGTACAGTTTGGTGGCGGGAGTGAATGACAGCAGGGAGGACGCGCTGGAGCTGGCAGGCCGCCTGAAAGGGCTGAACTGTCACGTAAATCTGATTCCTGTAAACCCTGTGAGAGAGAGAAGTTTTGTGCGTTCCGCCAGGAATGCAGTGGAGAATTTCAAAATAAATCTTGAAAAATGCGGAATAAATGGTACTATTAGAAGAGAAATGGGCAGCGATATAGACGGTGCCTGTGGACAGCTCAGAAAGAGATACATGGAAAAAACAGAAAGCGAGAAATAAGATGAGGGTATATTCAGCTACGGATGTGGGGCAGAAGCGGAAAATGAACCAGGATTATGTGTTCGTGTCCAAAGATCCTGTGGGAAACCTTCCGAATCTGTTTGTCGTTGCTGATGGTATGGGAGGACATAATGCAGGAGATTTCGCCTCTTCCCATGCAGTTCAGATATTAGTAGACGAAATTCGTAAGGATGCAGATTTCAATCCGATCAAAGTCCTTCGTCATGCGATCGAGACGGCCAATATGGAGATACTGGAACGTGCGCAGCAGGACGAGGCGCTTAAAGGGATGGGGACTACCATGGTGGTTGCTACGATCGTAGGTCACTATGCTTATGTAGCCAATGTGGGAGACAGCCGTCTGTATCTTATTCAGGGACAGATACGCCAGGTGACCAGAGATCACTCCCTGGTGCAGGAAATGGTCCGGATGGGCGAGCTCAAGCCGGAAGAGGCCAGGAATCACCCGGACAAAAATATCATCACCAGGGCGCTGGGAGCTGAGAGAACTGTGGATATTGATTTCTTTGACCTTAAGATGGAACCGGACAGCACAATCCTTATGTGTTCCGACGGACTCAGCAACATGGTGGAGGACAGCAAGATTGAGGAGATCATACTGGATAAGACAGAAGAACTGCCCCGTAAAGGCGAGGAGCTTCTGGAGGAAGCCAACCGGAATGGCGGTAAGGACAATATTGCAGTAATTTTGGTAGAACCATTCACAAATGAGGTGGACAAATGTTGAAAACAGGAATGATTATAGCGGAACGCTACGAGATATTAGGAAAGATCGGCACAGGCGGAATGGCCGATGTATACAAGGCAAAGGATCACAAGCTTAACCGTTTTGTCGCGGTTAAGGTACTGAAACAGGAATTCAGGGAGGATACGACCTTTATAAGGAAATTCCGCAGCGAAGCCCAGGCGGCTGCCGGTCTGACGCACCCGAATATCGTAAATGTGTTTGACGTGGGCGACGACGACGGCGTTTACTATATTGTCATGGAACTGATCGAGGGTATTACCCTTAAGGAATATATTGCCAAGAAAGGCAAGCTTTCCATTAAGGAGGCCACCAGTATTGCCATCCAGGTTTCCATGGGACTGGAGGCCGCCCATAATCACGGCATTGTCCACAGGGATGTAAAGCCGCAGAATATTATCATCTCCACAGACGGAAAGGTAAAAGTGACAGATTTCGGAATTGCCAGAGCTGCATCCTCCAATACCATCAGCTCCAACGTAATGGGATCTGTCCATTACAGCTCCCCGGAACAGGTAAGGGGAGGATACAGTGACGAAAAGTCAGACATCTATTCTCTGGGTATCACTCTGTATGAAATGGTGACGGGAAGAGTGCCTTTTGACGGAGATACCACAGTTGCCATTGCCATCAAGCATCTTCAGGAGGAAATGATCCCGCCCAGTGTTTATACGCCGGATCTTCCCTACAGTCTTGAACAGATCATTTTCAAATGCACACAGAAAAGTGTTGGCCGGCGTTACGCAAAAATGGAGGATGTGATCGCGGATCTGAAACATTCCCTGATCGATCCCTCCGGCGATTTTGTCAAACTCAGCGATGTGGATAACGAGGCCAAGACGGTGATAATCTCCGATGAAGAACTTGGAGAGATCAAACATACGCCAAAAGCAAGAACCGGCCAGAGAAAAACAGACGCGGCGGCTCTTGAGGAAGAAAAAATCGATACAGATTATGATGACGGGGATGACGACGACGAATATGAGCGGAGACGGTCCCTGGAGAGAAGAAAAAAGAAAAACAGACAGAGAAGAGCGGTCAGCAGGACAGTGACCATAGCGGCGTTCCTCGGCGGCGCGCTGATTCTCATAGCGGTAATCTTCTTTGTCGTCAGATCAGCCGGACTGCTTGGAGGCGGCACAGCTCCCGCGGAAAAGGAACAGCAGCAGACAGAAGATGAAAACGACGGATTGGTGGAAGTCCCGAACCTTGTGGGAAGAACAGAGGAAGAAGCCAAGGAACTTGTGGAGGAAGTGAATCTGGGAACACAGATGATCGGTGAAGAACCTTCCACTCAGGAAAAGGGCAGGATCTCATCTCAGGATATCCCGGCGGGGACCAGGGTAGAGGCATACACGACTCTGAAATATTATATCAGTTCCGGCGCGGACGTGACGATCCCGGATTTTTCTGAGGAAACCGGAATCAACGCCCAGCGGATGCTGGAGGATATGGGACTTACTGTGACCGTACAGAAGGAATACTGCGAGGATGACGGCAGCGGCAATCCGGTAGTATCACCCGGATACGTACTGGCGGTTTCTCCGGAAGAGGGAAGTACGGTAAATTCCGGCGAAAGTGTTACTCTTACAGTCAGCCGCGGGCTGGATTTTGCGGACGGAGCCCAGGTGCCCAGTGTGATCGGGATGTCTGAAGACGACGCTCTTACCACCCTCGGCAAATGGATCGATATTGAAGTTGTGGAAGAGCAGAATGCGGAAGCTCCTGCAGGAGAAGTAATCGATCAGAGCATTGAAGCGTATTCCTATGCTGATCCGGATGAACCCATCAGCATTACTGTCAGCAGCGGAGATCAGGAACCCGGCGCGGCAGAGGAGGAAACAGCTCAGGATGTGAATGATACAGAACTGGAGAATGCGGCAGCAGCCAGCGGTGAAGTATGGAAATGTACCCAGACTCTGAACGCTCCCCAGGGATATCAGGGAAGTGCCCTCAGACTGGAACTTGTTCAGGAGTCCGGCGGTGAATCGGAATCCACCAATATTGTGGACGGACAGGTTCTGGAATTCCCGTATCATCTGGATATCACGGGAATTCCCGGCGTGAGCGAGGGAACCTTATATGTATACGAGATGGTGAACGGCAATTATCAGCAGCTGGGATCCTATCCGCTTACTTTCGAAAAGGCTGAATAATCCATGGAAGGAAAAATCATAAAGGGTATTGCCGGTTTCTACTATGTCCATGCAAAGGACGGGATCATCTATGCGTGCCGGGCAAAAGGTATCTTCCGGAAAGATAATCAGAAACCTCTGGTGGGGGACAATGTGGAGATCACCGTCCTGGATGCGAAAGAGAAAGAGGGAAATCTTATCCGCATCCTTCCGAGAAAGAATTTTCTGATACGCCCTGCAGTGGCTAATGTGGATCAGGCTTTTGTGATCTTTGCCATGGAGGATCCCAGCCCGAATTTTCTTCTCCTGGACCGCTTTCTGATCATGATGGAACAGGCGGGAATTCCTGCAGTGATCTGTTTTAACAAGCAGGATCTGGCCGACCGGGAAGAATGTGAAAGGCTAGGCGCTTTATACCGTAACTGCGGATACCGGGTCATCCTTTCCAGCACCCGGGAAGGAATCGGCGTGGAAGATGTCCGGGAGACTCTGAAAGGAAAAACCACAGTTGTGGCGGGGCCTTCCGGGGTGGGGAAATCTTCTCTTACCAATCTTCTTCAGGATCAGGTTCAGATGGAGACCGGGGAGATCAGCAGAAAGCTGAAAAGAGGACGCCATACCACCCGGCATTCCCAGGTGATCCCGGTGGGCGAAAACACATATCTGATGGATACGCCGGGATTTTCCTCTCTTTATATCAGCGATATGGAACCGGAGGAACTGAAGTCATATTTCAGAGAATTCCGTAAATATGAAGGACAGTGCAGATTCCAGGGATGCAGCCATATCCATGAGCCGGACTGCAGGGTGAAAGAGGTTCTGGAACAGGGAGAGATCAGCAGACAGCGGTATGAGGATTACCTTTGTCTGTATGAAGAGTTAAAAGAGAAAAGGAGATATTAAATGGAATATCAATTGTGCCCTTCGATTTTGTCGGCAGATTTCAACCGTCTGGGCGAGCAGATAAAAATTATGGAAAGAGAGGGCGTAAAGTGGCTTCATATTGACGTCATGGACGGTGATTTCGTTCCCAGCATTTCTTTCGGAATGCCGGTGATCCGTTCTATCAGAAAAGAGTCGGATATGTTTTTTGACGTTCATCTGATGGTATCCGCACCGGAACGGTATATACAGGATTTCGTGGACTGCGGGGCGGATTCCATTACGGTACATGCAGAAGCGTGCGAGGATCTGGAACGTGCGATCGAACTGATCCATGACGCCGGTGTAAAAGCGGGGGTTTCCATTAAACCGGCAACTCCGGTAAATGACATCAGCCATCTTCTGGAAGATGTGGATATGGTTCTCGTAATGACAGTGCAGCCGGGCTTTGGCGGCCAGAAATACATTGAGGACTGCACAGAGAAGATCAGGGAGCTGCGGGAACTGATCGAGGAAGACGATCTGGATGTGGATATCCAGGTGGACGGAGGAATCAATGAGGATACTCTTGAAACGGTTATCCGGGCGGGCGCGAATCTCCTTGTAGCCGGATCCTATGTTTTCAAAGGGGATCTGGCCTCGAATGTAAGAAAAATAAATGAAAAAATGCGCAGAATCGCAGAAACGGTTCAGTGAGGCGGAAATGACGGAAGCGGTTATCGTAAGCGGGGGCAATATCCAGAAAGATTTTGCCCTCGATTTTTTGAGAAAAAACAAAAATAAAGATTATTATATGATCGCGGCGGACAGAGGTCTGGAATTTTTTATGGAAACCGGACTTGTCCCGGACGCGGCGGTGGGGGATTTCGACAGTCTTTCCCCGGAAGGGCTCGCATACCTGGAAAGCCTTGAAAACACAGAAATATGCAGGCTCCAGCCGGAAAAAGACGATTCCGATACCCAGCATACGGTAAACTATGCCATAGAGAAAGGAGCGGAAAAGATCCTGATACTGGGCGCTACGGGAAGCCGTATCGACCATCTTCTGGCAAATCTGGAGCTTCTTCTTCTGGGACAAAAGAAGGGGGCAGAAATTTCCCTTGTGGACAAAAACAATTATATTACACTGATAAAAAGCGGGACAGTCCTGCAGAAAGAGGAGCAGTTCGGGACATATGTGTCTTTCTTCCCCTTGGGCGGGGATGTGACGGGGCTTACCCTGACCGGGTTCAGATACCCTCTCCGGCGGCACTGCCTGAAAGCGGAGGACTGCGGTCTCACTGTGAGCAATGAGATCACAGAGGGTTCTGCAAAGGTGGAGTTTGAAAGCGGCAGCCTTTTAATGCTCATGACCCGGGACTGATTGTGGACTTTTCGGAACCGGTATGGTAAGATGGTTACCAGATGGAAAAAGACCCGAAGGGTCTTGGATATAAAATGAAATGAAAACGGGCCGCCAGTCCCGGTTTCAGAATTCAGGAGGAATACAGAGAGATGAAATTAGGAATCGTTGGCCTTCCCAATGTGGGAAAAAGTACACTGTTCAATTCACTGACAAAAGCAGGAGCGGAATCTGCAAACTATCCGTTCTGTACCATAGATCCCAATGTGGGAGTGGTTACAGTGCCGGATGAGAGACTGAAGCTTCTGGGCGACTTTTATCATTCAAAAAAAGTCACTCCCGCAGTGATCGAATTTGTAGATATTGCCGGTCTTGTGAAAGGAGCTTCCAAAGGCGAAGGCCTGGGCAACCAGTTCCTGGCCAACATACGTGAAGTAGACGCCATCGTTCATGTGGTCCGCTGCTTCGAGGACCCCAATGTTATCCATGTGGACGGAAGCATTGATCCCCTTCGCGATATTGAGACGATTAATCTGGAACTGATTTTTTCGGATCTGGAGATACTGGAGCGCCGGATCGCCAAAGTGACCAAGGCGGCGAGAATGGATAAGGAAGCGGCGAAGGAGCTGGATTTCCTTCAGAAGATCAAGGCGCATCTGGAAGACGGGAAGATGGCAATCACACTGGAACCGGAGAACGAGGATGAGGAAGCGTGGATGCCTTCTTATAATCTTCTCACATGGAAACCGGTCATCTATGCGGCCAATGTGGCGGAGGATGAACTGGCAGACGACGGGGCTTCCAATGAGAATGTAAAGGCGGTCAAAGAATACGCGGCGGAACAGAAGAGCGAAGTGTTTGTGATCTGCGCCGAGATTGAAGAAGAGATTTCTGAACTTGACGATGATGAGAAGAAGATGTTCCTTGAGGATCTGGGGCTTGAAGAGTCCGGCCTTGAGAAGCTGGTTCGGGCAAGTTACCGGCTGCTGGGGCTGATGAGCTTCCTTACATCAGGTGAAGATGAAACAAGAGCCTGGACGATCAAAATCGGCACGAAGGCGCCGCAGGCTGCCGGCAAGATCCATACGGATTTTGAAAGAGGTTTTATCAAAGCGGAAGTTGTGAATTACCAGGACCTTCTTGACAGCGGTTCCTATGCGGGAGCGAGAGAGAAAGGCCTTGTGAGAATGGAAGGAAAAGACTATGTGGTTCAGGATGGCGATGTGATCCTGTTCCGTTTTAACGTATGATGAAGGGGCCGCCTATGGATATGTCAATTCGGTTTCCAAATCTTAAACTGGAACTTGCCCGTGTGCCCGTATCTTTTTCTGTTATGGGATACGAGATCACCTTGTTCGGCATTCTGGTGGCAGTGGGAATGCTGCTGGCGCTTGCTTTTGTGATCCTTCAGGCAAAACGTCAGAAAGAAAATCAGAATATTTATCTTGAGATAGTGATTCCGGCGCTTCTGGGCGGAATTGCCGGGGGAAGATTTTTTTATGTGCTATTGTCATGGGATCTTTACAGCGGGAAAACGCTGCAGGAGCTCTGCGACGTCAGAAACGGAGGTCTGTCTTTCCTGGGCGGTCTTCTGGGCGGCGTGTTCCTTACGGCGCTGTATCTGAAGCTGCGCAGAGTATCGTTTATGAAGGTGGCAGATACTGCCAGTATGGGACTTCTGATCGTGCAGATAATAGGAGTATGGGGCTGCTTTTTCAACAGAGAATTTTTCGGTTCCTATACAGATAACCTGGCCGCCATGCAGATTCCCGCGGAAGTTGTTCCGGAGAGCCTGCTCACAGGAGGCCTTAAGGAACATCTTGTTACAGTGGGCGATACGGCGTACATTCAGGCGCATCCGCTTTTTCTGTACGCTGGCGTCTGGTATTTATTCCTGTTTTTTATTCTTCTTATTTATATGAGAAGAAAGAAATACCAGGGCGAGATTTTTCTCAGGTACCTGGCCGGGATCGGTCTGGGCGGAACAGTAACAGAATGGCTCCGCCGGGATTCTCTGAAAATACCCGGAACCGATTTTCCGGTGTTTGTTTCTGTGTACGCGCTTTTGTTCCTCGGCTGTGGAATATCGGCGGTTGTGCGCAGGGTAATGGCGAAAAAACGCAGCGCCCTCAGTAAACGCAGAAGAGGGGAACTGTATGCCGCAGAAGAACAGAGAATCGATGAACCGGAAACTGGAGAGAACGCAGGTGAAACTCCTGAAAGCGAAGAAAAAATTGCAGAGAATGCAGCGGGAACTCCTGACAGTAAAGAAGAGAGTACAGACAGCGATGATGCGGGAGAAACAGCGGAATCAGCGAAAGATCCGGAATCTCAGCCGGAAGATCAGACGGCTGAGAAAGAAAATGGACCGGAGGATACGGTGCAGGACGGATCTGTCCCGGAATCTGAGGCTCAGCCGCAGGATGGACAGACTGATCCTGAAGATACAAAGACTGAAAATGAATAATGTGGGGAAGAAAAAGTTCTTTGGCCTGTGACCAGAGAGCTTTTTTTTGAATTGAATCAAAAAAATCTGATATTTGCACTTGTTTTTTTGCCATAAATGGTTTAGAATGGGTTCATAAGTGGTAGAAAGTGGTGAATAGTGGTAGAGAATGGAGGGCTTGTGGGAGAGCAGTTTCATCTCTGCCGGAAAGTACGAAGGGGAGAATCGTACTTTGTGAGAGTAGGTGAGTAACATGTTCATGGGCGAATACAGTCATACAATAGACGCGAAGGGGCGTCTGATCATTCCTTCCAGGTTCAGAGAACAGCTGGGAGAAGAGTTCGTTCTGACGAAGGGACTGGATGGCTGTCTTTCCATATATCCCATGGACGAATGGACGGCCTTTGAAGAGAAACTCAGAGCCTTACCACTTACAAATAAGAATGCAAGAACCTTCTCACGATTCTTTGTAGCAGGAGCCACTACATGTGAACTGGACAAGCAGGGGAGAATTCTCGTGCCTCAGACGCTTCGGGAATTTGCGGGTCTGGAGAAAGATGTGGTTCTGACCGGTAATCTGAACAGGATTGAGGTCTGGAGCAAGGATAAGTGGAGCGAGAACTGCAATTATGATGATATGGACAGTATTGCAGAGGGTATGCAGGACATGGGTATCATCATCTGAGAGTTACGCTGGAAGGAAATCCAACAGGAGACGGATATGGAATTCAAACACAAATCTGTATTGCTGGAAGAAACCATCGAGGGTTTAAGGGTAAAACCCGACGGGATCTACGTGGATGGAACTCTGGGAGGTGCAGGGCACGCGGGTGAAGTGTGCCGCAGACTTTCTGCCAAGGGGAGATTTATTGGCATAGATCAGGACCAAGATGCGATAATTGCTGCGGGTGAACGGCTGGCTGTTTATGGGGAGCGGGTGACGGTCATCCGCAGCAATTATTGTTACATGGTGGATGAACTTAAGAAACTTGGTATCCGCCAGGTGGACGGAATACTGTTGGATCTGGGGGTTTCCTCCTATCAGCTGGATAATGGAGAGCGCGGTTTTTCCTACAGGACAGACGCGCCTCTTGACATGCGTATGGATCAGCGGCAGACCCGGACGGCGGCAGATATCATTAACGGTTATGAAGAAAAAGAACTGTACCGGATCATCCGGGATTACGGTGAAGATAAATTCGCGAAAAATATAGCAAAACACATTGTGGCGGCGAGACAGAAGGCGCCGATCCGCACAACCGGAGAACTGACCGAGATCATCCGTCAGTCCATTCCCATGAAGGTCCAGGCGACCGGCGGACATCCTGCCAAGAGAACGTTTCAGGCGGTAAGGATCGAGCTGAACAGAGAGTTGGACGTACTGAGGGAATCCCTGGACGGAATGATCGACATTCTCAGCGACGGAGGGCGGATTTGTGTGATCACTTTTCATTCACTGGAGGACAGAATCGTGAAGACAATCTTCCGTAAGAATGAGAATCCATGTACCTGCCCGCCGGATTTTCCGGTATGTGTGTGCGGAAAGAAGTCCAGGGGAAAGGTTATCACAAGGAAACCGATCCTGCCGGGCAGACAGGAGCAGGAAGAAAATCCGCGTTCGAAGAGTGCAAAACTTCGCATTTTTGAACGGCGTTATGAATGATCAGAGGGAGTCAGGCGATGGAGAGGACAAACAGGGCAGTAACATCCAGAAAAGCAAGAACAAATGCCAGAAATGTCCGTGGTATGTATGTGGACGGAAATACTGTAAGAAGGCTGCAGGAAGTACCTCAGAGACAGTATCCTGCCAGGCGCAGGACAGCTGCGGCGAAACCCGCGTCACAGTCAGAGAGACGTGTCCGTCAGACAAGCAGGGAAACGATCAGAAACCGTGAGAAAGCAATGAGCATGGGGAAGGGATTTGTATTATTCCTGACAGTAGTGTGCGCGGCAATCATGTTTTTTGCGGTGAGTTATCTGCAGTTGAAGTCGGATATTACCGGCAGGATCAGCGAAGTGGCGTCTCTGGAAGCGGAATATTCCCAGATCAAGGAAGAAAACGATGCGTATTACAGCCAGGTTACGTCCAATGTGGATCTTAACAAGATCAAAAGGATTGCTATCGGACGTCTGGGGATGAATTATCCCACTGACGCGCAGAAGAAGACATATACTATGTCGAGCAACAGTTATGTAAGGCAGTATCAGGATGTTCCTGGAAGCGTGAGGTGAGATGTTGAGCAGTAACGGCAGACGGAGCAGACGCAGAAAACCGATCAGAAAACTGAATTATCAGATGAGAGGAAAGCTGGTGGGACTATTCGGAGTAGTGCTGCTGGCTTTAGTTTGTTTGTTGGCAAGGATCACTTATATCAATGCCACAAGCGGAAACAGATATTCCCGTCAGGTGCTTTCCCAGGCGCAGCAGCGGTATGAGAACAGTGTGCTGCCGGCAAGGCGGGGCGATATCTATGATAAGAACGGCAATATCCTTGCCACCAGCAATAAAGTATATAATGTGATCTTGGACTGTAAGACAGTGAATTCGGATGCGGAATACATCGAACCTACCATCCGGGCCCTGACCACAGTTCTGGGGCTGGACGAAGCGGATATCCGCGACCGTCTCACAGACAGCGATACCAAGGAAAGCCAGTATCAGATCCTGAAAAAAGAGCTTTCCATGGATGAGAAGAATGCTTTTGAAGAGTATACTACCGTAACGGAAGACAGCACACTTTCTGAATCTGAGAAGACAGAGCGAGAAAATGTAAAAGGCGTATGGTTTGAGGAAGATTACCTCAGATCTTATCCTTTCAAGGCGCTAGCCTGCGACACGATCGGCTTTACCCTTGCCAGGGATGTGGCGGACGTGGGGATCGAAAGCTATTACAACAGCACCCTGATGGGAACGGACGGACGCCAGTACGGATATGTGAACAGTAATTCCAGCGTGGAACAGACGATTATAGAGCCTACGGACGGCAACAGTGTCGTGACCTCTCTTGATGTGGGAGCCCAGCAGATCGTAGAAAAATATGTGAACGGCTTCAATAAGAGAATGGGCGCCAAGAATATCGGCGTAGTCGTGGAAAATCCCAATACTGGCGAGATCATTGCCATGGACGGAGGCGACCGGTATGATCTTAACGAACCCCGGGATATGTCCAGCGTGCATACCGAGGAAGAGATCAAGGCAATGAACGACGAGGAGACGGTGGACGCTCTGAACGCCATGTGGAGTAATTTCTGTGTGACAGACGCCTATGAGCCGGGATCTGTTGTGAAACCTATCGTTATGGCGGGGGCCATGGAGAAAGGCGCGATTTCAGAGGACGATACTTTTGAGTGCGACGGCGGACAGGCCTTCGGAGCCAACGGCGAGCCCTACATCAAATGTGCGGTGTGGCCCAGCGCTCATGGATCCCAGGGTCCAAGGGAAGTTATCGCCAATTCCTGTAATGACGGTATGATGCAGATCGCGTCAGCCATGGGCGCGGATCAGTTCATCAAAGCCCAGAGTCTTTTTAATTTCGGAACGAGAACGGGTATCGATCTTCCCAACGAGGGAAGCGGTATCATCCATACCACGGATACTATGGGACCGACAGAGCTTGCATGTTCTGCGTTCGGCCAGGGATTTACCTGCACCATGCTCCAGGAGATCAACGCCATGTGTTCTGTGATCAACGGCGGTTATTATTATCAGCCTCATGTGGTGACAGAGATCCTGGACAGCAGCGGAAATACTTTGAGAAGTATCGAGCCGGTACTCCTGAAGCAGACAATATCGTCTGAGATATCTGCCAATATCCGTTCCTACATGGAAGCCAGCGTGCAGGAAGGTACCAGCCGTCATTCCAAGGTACAGGGATACAGCTCTGGCGGTAAGACGGGAACAGCGGAAAAACTTCCCCGAGGAAACGGCAAATATCTTGTTTCCTTTATCGGATTTGCGCCGGTTGACGATCCCCAGGTAGTGATTTATGTTGTAGTGGACGAGCCTAATGCAGAAGAACAGGCTGACAGTAAATATCCTCAGTATATTGCCCAGGGAATTCTCTCCGAGCTTCTTCCCTATCTTAACATTGCGCCGGATGAGGCGGAAGACGGATATGTTCCGGAAACCGAGTTGTGGGAAGGATTCAACGGAGTTCTCGAGGATGTTTCCGGAAGTAGTGTTGACGAAGCAGGAAATCTGGTGGATGCGGAAGGCAACCTGATCGATATGGAGGGAAACCGGATCGATGAAAAAGGCTATCTTCTGGATGAAGAGGGCAATCATATCCTGAATGATGAAGGGGAATATATGATGTCCGAGAATCTGGAGGCGCTTGAGGAAGAGGGCGGCGATACGGCGTTACAGGATGAGGGCAACAGTGTTTCCGAAGATTCTGTGTCGAATCCTGACGCTCCGGAACCTCCGGAGAACGACGAGGATCCCATCGTGGGAAACGATATGGAGAGCGAAGGGATCACTAATGAAGAGGCAGGTCTGGAATAGATCCTGTTCCGAAGAATTCAGTGCAATTCTGTAAGATTCATACCCTGCAGAGAAGTGTCATATACTGTTATGACATTCTCTGCAGGGATTTTTTATGAAAACCACAAAGACATCACATAAAAAGAAAATCTGGGTAGTTTTTTTCGGCTGTATGGCGATCCTCATGGGTCTTCTGGTACGTCTGGTCTATCTGATGGGATTCCGGTCGGATTATTACTATGAAAAAGCGGAGGATCTTCATGAAAGAGAGCGCGATATAAAAGCGGCAAGAGGAGAGATCCTGGATGCGACAGGAAAGGTTCTTGCCGCGAACAGAACGGTGTGTACGATTTCTGTCATCCACAATCAGATAGAAGAACCGGAAAAAGTGATCCGCCTTCTGACGGAACAGCTGGATATGGAGGAGGATGAAATACGGAAAAAAGTAGAAAAGGTTTCCTCCATTGAGAGGATCAGGACAAATGTGGAAAAAGAAACAGGAGACGCCATCCGCAGGGCGGGGCTTGCGGGAGTGAAGGTGGATGAGGATTACAAAAGATATTATCCTTATGGAACTCTGGCGTCGAAGGTGCTGGGGTTTACTGGTGGAGACAATCAGGGCATTATAGGTCTGGAAGTGGAATATGAAGAGGTGCTTGCCGGCACTCCGGGTAAGATCCTGACGACAACGGATGCCAGAGGGATCGAGATAGACTCTGTGGGAGAGAGCAGGACGGAACCGGTGGCCGGGAATAATCTGAGGATCAGTCTGGATGCGGATATACAGGAATTCGTACAGCAGGCGGCGATGAAAGTCATGGAGGAAAAACAGGCGGAAAGAGTGTCCATTCTGCTGATGAATCCGCAGAATGGCGAGATCTACGCCTGCGTGAATGTCCCGGAATTCGATTTGAACGCCCCCTTCACTCTCACTGCGGAATATGGCGGAGATTCTTATGATGAAGAGGAAAAACAGGATCTTCTGAATCAGATGTGGAGAAATCCCTGCCTGAACGACACATATGAACCGGGCTCCACTTTTAAGATCATTACCATGTCGGCCGGACTGGAAGAAGGCGTGGTATCGCCCGGGGACACTTTTTACTGTCCGGGATACAGGCTGGTGGATGACAGGAGGATTCACTGCTCCAACCGGCGGGGACACGGGTCGCAGACTTTTGTGGAAGGGGCGGAAAATTCCTGCAATCCTGTTTTCATTGAAGTGGGGATGCGCCTGGGTGTGGACAGATATTATCATTATTTTACACAGTTCGGTCTGCTGAAAGAGACCGGTGTGGATCTTCCGGGAGAGGCGAGGACGATCATGCATAAGAAAGAGAATATGGGGAATGTGGAGCTTGCCACAGTTTCTTTCGGTCAGTCTTTTCAGATCACGCCCATTCAGCTGGCGGTTACGGTAAGTTCTCTGATCAACGGGGGGATCAGAGTCACGCCTCATTTCGGCGTGGCGGTGGAAAGTACGGACGGGAGTGTTGTGCGGGAATTGGAATATCCTGCCGAAGACGGGATTGTGTCAGAGGAGACGTCAGAGACAGTCCGGTATATCCTGGAGCAGGTGGTATCGGTGGGGTCAGGCAGAAATGCAGGGATTGAAGGCTATTCCATAGGCGGAAAAACAGCCACATCACAGACGCTGCCCCGGAGCGCTAACAGATATATTTCTTCTTTCCTGGGTTTTGCGCCGGCAGAAGACCCGCAGGTGCTCGCGCTGTGCATTATCCACGATCCTCAGGGCGTTTACTACGGAGGTACTGTCGCGGCGCCGGTAGTGCGCGGTATTTTTGAGAATGTCCTTCCCTATCTGGGGATTGCTTTTTCCGGTTAACCCGGACTGTATACAGCAAGGATAGGGTTGCGAAAACGGAGGAAAAGCTTTATACTAAAACGGAATAAAAACAAAAGAATGGATAAGAGGTGTGAGGATGGATTTTCAAGTTGTAATCCCGGTGCTGATCTCTTTTACGATCAGCGTGGTTCTGGGGCCTGTCATCATCCCGTTTCTGAGAAAACTCAAGATGGGACAAACAGAGAGAGTGGAGGGCGTGCAGTCTCATCTGAAAAAAGCCGGTACGCCGACGATGGGCGGGATCATTTTTCTGATCGCGGCGGTTGTGACAGCCCTTTTTTATGTAAAGGATTATCCGGCGGTGATTCCGGTCCTGTTTCTGACCCTGGGCTTCGGTATCATCGGATTTCTTGACGATTATCTGAAAGTGGTCCTGAAGCGTTCCGACGGTCTTCTGCCCTGGCAGAAGTTCCTGCTTCAGGTTGTGGTGACAGGGGTGTTTGCTTATTATCTTATAAATTATACGGATATTTCCTTGTCCATGCGGATCCCCTTCTGGCCGGATCATTATCTGAATCTTGGCTGGCTGGCGGTGCCGGTTCTCTTTATTGCCGTGATCGGCACGGTAAACGGAGTGAACTTTACCGACGGACTGGACGGTCTCGCGTCCAGTGTTACCCTGATCGTGGCGGTATTTTTTACAGTTGTGTCCATAGGACTCGGGGGCGGCGTGGAGCCCATGACGGGAGCCGTGGTAGGCGGACTTATGGGATTCCTTCTGTTCAATGTTTATCCGGCGAAAATATTTATGGGTGATACAGGCTCCCTGGCGCTGGGAGGATTTGTCGCGGGAACGGCCTATGTGCTGGAAATGCCGCTGTTTATTCTCCTGGTAGGACTGATCTATCTGATCGAAGTCCTTTCTGTAATGCTTCAGGTCAGCTATTTCAAAGCCACCCATGGAAAGAGAATTTTCAAGATGGCGCCGATCCATCATCATTTTGAACTGTGCGGATGGTCGGAGACCCGGGTAGTGGCGGTGTTTTCCGTGGTTACGGCAATCATGTGCCTGATCGCGCTGCTGGCTCTGTAGAGGAGGATTCTATATGGATTTAACAGGTAAAAAAGTACTGGTCTTCGGTTCCGGAAAGAGCGGCACGGGAGCTGCCGATCTGCTGGGACAGGTCGGCGCCTGTCCGGTGATCTACGACGGAAACCCGGAAATCGATAAAGAAGCTGTTGTACATAAAATATCACACGCAAAAAATGTGGAAGTCTATGCGGGCGAGCTGCCGGAAGAAGTGCGGAAAAGCCTGGATCTTGTGGTCCTGAGTCCGGGAGTGCCCACAGACCTTCCGCTGGTCAGAAGTTTTTACGGGCAGGGGCTTCCTGTCTGGGGAGAAGTGGAGCTTGCATACCGTACCGGAAAGGGAAGAGTGCTGGCGATCACAGGAACTAACGGAAAGACTACCACGACGGCCCTTCTTGGGAAAATCATGAGCGACGCGGAAGATTCTGTGTTCGTAGTGGGAAATATCGGAACGCCCTATACCTCCAAAGCGCTGGAGATGAAAGAAACTTCCGTGACAGTGGCGGAGATCAGCAGTTTTCAGCTGGAAACTATTGACAGATTCGCTCCTGAGGTCAGCGCGATTCTGAATATCACAGAAGATCACCTGAACCGTCACCATACGATGGAGGAATATATCCGGGTCAAGGAGCTTATCATAAAAAATCAAAAGCCGGAGAATTACTGTGTACTGAATTATGAAGACGAGGTACTCCGCGAATTCGGCCGGGATATCGTTCCGGAAACAGTTTATTTTTCCAGCGTAAGAAAACTGGAAAAGGGAATTTATCTGGATAACGGTGTGATCGTTCTGAAGACGGAGAAAGAGGAGATTCCTGTAGTCCGCACGGATGAACTTAAGCTTCTGGGACAGCATAATTTCGAAAATGTGATGGCTGCAGTGGCGATGGCCTATTACGCCGGCGTCCCCATGGACAGCATACGGAAAAGCATCTGTGAATTTACGGCGGTGGAACACCGGATCGAATATGTGACAGAAAAAAACGGAGTTGTGTATTATAATGATTCCAAAGGAACGAATCCGGATGCCGCCATCAAGGGGATTCAGGCGATGAACCGCCCCACGCTTCTGATCGGCGGAGGATATGACAAAGGATCGAGTTACGATGAATGGCTGAATTCCTTCGACGGAAAAGTGAAGTACCTTGTTCTGATAGGCCAGACAAAGGAAAAGATCCGGGATGCGGCGGAGCGGCTTGGCGTCTGCCCGTGTATCCTCTGTGAGGATCTTGAAGAGGCGGTGAAGGTCTGTGCGGAAAAGGCGGAGCCGGGAGAGGCGGTTCTTCTTTCCCCTGCATGTGCCAGCTGGGGGCAGTTCGATAATTACGAACAGCGGGGAGATATGTTTAAAGAGTATGTAAAAAAACTGTAAACCGCCCGGATATGCTCCATATCCGGACAGGACCGGAGTCTGATATCACGGCGGCCTGCCTGGTATCAGACTCTTTTTGTCATAATATCCCGGCAGCGATTCATAATTATTACTAATGCAGTCCGGGAGGGATCTTCGTGGAGAGGATAAAGCAGAAAAAAACAGGAAAACCGGACCGGATCCTTCTGGCGGCGGTACTGGTACTGACAGTATCCGGACTTGTAATACTGTTCAGCGCCAGCTCCTATAACGGGAGCGTCCGGTTCGGCGACCCGGCTTATTATTTCAAAAAGCAGCTGTTTGCGGCTGCTCTGGGGCTGCTTGTCATGTACGGTGTTTCCAGGATCGATTATCACTGTTTTCTTGCGCTGGCGCCCTGGGCATATCTTCTGTCGCTGATCCTTTCTACGGCAGTTCTTTTTGCGGGGCAGGAAATAAACGGTTCCCGGAGATGGCTGAGCCTGGGTCCCCTTTCTTTTCAGCCGTCGGAGTTTGCCAAAGTGGCAGTGATCCTGTTTCTGGCATGGCAGATCGGGCGGACAAAGGGAGATACCTCTCATATATGGATCATGTGCCGGACAATGCTTACACTTTTTCCTGTTGTCGGCCTGGTAGGTTCCAATAATCTCAGCACGGCGGTGATCATTCTGGGAACCGGAGGCCTTCTTATTTTTGTGTCCAATCCGCGATATCTTCCGTTTGTGGGTATGGGGGCTGCTGCAGCCGCTTTTATAACCGTTTTTCTGGCGGCGGAAAGCTACCGGCTGGAGCGGCTGGCTATCTGGCGCGACCCGGAGAAATATGAAAAAGGTTTCCAGACGATCCAGGGACTGTATGCTATTGGAAGCGGCGGCCTGTTCGGGCGGGGCCTGGGAAGCAGTCTCCAGAAACTGGGCTTTGTTCCCGAGGCTCAGAATGACATGATTTTTTCTGTGATATGTGAGGAGCTGGGACTGGCGGGCGCGGGCTGCCTGCTTATGGTGTTTGCCCTTCTTTTGTGGAGGCTTTGTGTGAACGCCTCCCACTGCCGGGATCTCGAGGGCGCGCTGATCAGCGCGGGGATCATGGGACATCTGGCGATCCAGGTGATCCTGAATATCGCGGTGGTCACTAATACCATACCCAATACAGGGATCACGCTGCCTTTTATAAGCTACGGAGGCACTTCGGTCGTGTTCCTTCTGGCAGAGATGGGGCTGGCGTTAAGTGTCAGTAGTAGCAGAAAATAAACATCTGCATAAGATGTATGTAAGAGCCCTTTCGGGAGTGAACAGCTTGGATGAGATTCAGATTACAGGTGGCAGGGCGCTTGAGGGCAGTGTCATTGTGCAGGGTTCCAAAAATGCCGCGCTGCCCATGATGGCAGCTTCTTTGCTCCACAGGGGGGTCAGTGTGCTCCGGGGATGCCCGCGTATCACAGATGTTTACTGTATGGAAGAAATTCTGAAAAAACTGGGGGCCGTAAGCCGTTGGGAAGGGAAAGACCTTTATCTGGACTGTACACGGGCGGACGGAACGGAGATCTGCGGAGACAGTACCGGGCGTATGCGTTCCTCTGTGATCCTTCTGGGCGCGATGCTGGGGAGGAGCGGGAGAGGGACGGTGGGATATCCCGGAGGATGCGTGATTGGAAAAAGGCCTGTGGATATCCATGTCTTTGCGCTGAGATGTCTCGGAGTGTCTGTGCAGGAAAAAGAAAACGGCATAACCGCCCGCCGTCTGAGGTCCACAGGAGGAACAGTCGTTTTTCCGAAAAAGAGTGTGGGCGCGACGGAACAGGCGGTGCTCTCGTCTGTTCTGTCGGATGGGGAGACCGTGCTGAAAAACTGTGCCCGTGAACCGGAAATTGTATGGCTCTGCAGATATCTGAGAGGAATGGGAGCCTGCATCACGGGAGAGGGAAGCAGCTGTATCCGCATTCAGGGAGTCGGTACCCTGAATGGCGGCGATCTGAGAGTTCCGGCAGACAGGATCGTTGCAGGAACCTATCTCTGTGCCGCCGCAGCGACCAGAGGCAGGATCATTATTGAAAATCCGCCGGAGGGGGAACTGGACGCTTTTCTGGATCTGTACAGGAAAATAGGTGGACAATATGAAGGTAAGAGTGGTAAACTAATAGCGGACGGCAGAAATGTACGGTTTCCGGTCACGTTTCTGGAGACAGAAGCGTATCCGGGATTTCCCACAGATCTGCAGTCGCCGGTAATGGCTGTACTCGCGACGATACCGGGAGAAAGCCATATACGGGAAAATATATTCGAGGACCGTTTCAGGCTGGCTGGCGAACTGAATAAAATGGGAGCCGCTGTACGCGTATCCGGAAAGGATGCGTGGATCAGAGGCACGGAAACTCTGCAGGGCTGTCCGGTGACGGCCTGTGAGCTGAGAGGAGGAGCCGCTCTCGTATTGGCCGCCCTGGCTGCCAGGGGAGATACCGTGATCAGAGGATATTCCTATATCCGGAGAGGATATGAGCATATCTGCAGCGATCTCGCCGGGCTTGGAGCCGTGATCAGAGAAATAAACAGGAACAGTTTTATATGAGAACATCCAAATACAGAAAGAAAATTTCCTTGACAAAAAAACAGAAAAAAATCACGGCCGGATGTGCGGTTGTATGCCTTCTGGGAGCCATTATCTTCTTCTTTACATATTTTCATGTGGAGAACGTGGAAGTTATGGGCAGCGAGCATTACACGGAGGATGAAATCAAAGAGATGATCCTGAGGGGGCCGATGGCAACCAATTCCATTCTGGCCCCTGTCCTTTATTCGAAGGATAAGACGGACGATGTTCCCTTTGTGGAAGCGTTTTCCGTTACCAGGACGGCAAGAGATACGATTGTCGTCAGCATCAAGGAGAAGAAAGCAGTGGGCTGTATTCCCTATCTTGACAGTTTTATATATTTCGACCGGAACGGGATCTTCATCGAAGGGGACAAGATCAGAGATGAAAGCGTGCCTTTTTTTGACGGCATTGAGGTGGATCGGGTGGTGCAGGATGAGAAGCTTCCCATAGAGGACACTGTGCTGAATACTGCCGTGGCCCTGTCTACGATCTTTGCCAAGAACGACAACACGCCGGACCATATCCAGTTTGATGAAAAGGGCAGCATCAGCCTCCTGTATGGAGATATAACCGTGCGGCTGGGAAGAGACCAGTTCCTGGAGGATAAAATGACCCGGGTGATCGCTATCCTGCCTCAGCTGAGCGGCCAGAAGGGAATCCTTCATCTGGAGAATGTAACGGATTCAGTGAAGACAATAACCTTTGAGGCTGAAGTGGAGCCGGTGACGGCGGAGAACTGGACAGGCGGCTATGATGAGAACGGCGATTATACCGGTTATGACGAATACGACGAAAACGGCAACTATGTAGGGCCCAAACCCATGACCGCCCTGGATTATGCCCTGGAAAGCTGGGTGGGCGGCTATGATGAAGAAGGGGATTACACAGGCACCGGCGAGTACGACGTCTACATGAATTATGTGGGACCGCCGCCGACACAGGAGACGATAGACGCCATGGGAGACTGGACGGGCGGCTATAATGAGGACGGCGGATTTACCGGAACCGGCGAGTATGACCGGGAAGGCAATTACGTCGGCCCTAATCCCAATGAAAGCGAATCGGGTGAAAGCGGCGGGGGAGGCGAGGATTCCGAAGAGTATCCGGAAGAATATCCGGAGGACGGTTCCGGTGAAGAGTATTATGACGAATCTGCCGGTGAAGATCAGGAATATTATGATGAAGATTCCGGTTATGACGATTCCGGATACAATGAGCTTTACGATGAAGATTTCTACGAGGAATATTACTGATGCCGGAAGCAGGCGCCGGGGCGCCGTATGTGGCGAAAATTCGTGAAAAAAGTATAAAAAAACGAAATTAGTGGTTGATTAATTCAAAAAAAAAATATATGATATACTATATGCAGGTTTGTATATATACGATAATAATCGGGGAAATAAAGGAGGAAGTACATTGTTAGAGATCATGTCAAATGAAGCCGAGTCTTCTGCCAAGATTATAGTCATTGGCGTGGGCGGGGCCGGAAATAACGCTGTAAACAGAATGGTGGAAGAGACCATCGGAGGAGTTGAGTTTGTAGGTGTCAACACTGATAAGCAGGCTCTGACTCTGTGTAAAGCTCCAACTGTACTTCAGATCGGTGAGAAGATTACGAAGGGCCTTGGTGCGGGAGCACAGCCGGAAGTTGGGCAGAAGGCCGCTGAGGAGAGCATAGAAGACGTGAAACAGATCATGGAAGGCGCGGATATGGTATTCGTCACCTGCGGAATGGGCGGCGGTACCGGAACCGGCGCGGCGCCTGTGATCGCAGCAGCAGCAAAGGAGATGGGAATCCTTACGGTAGGCGTTGTTACCAAACCGTTCCGTTTTGAAGCGAAGACCCGAATGAACAATGCTCTTGCCGGAATTGAGAATCTGAAGAAGGCAGTGGATACACTTATTGTCATTCCCAATGACAAGCTTCTGGAGATCGTTGACCGCCGGACCACCATGCCGGAGGCACTGCGCAAGGCGGATGAAGTCCTCCAGCAGGCAGTTCAGGGCATCACAGACCTGATCAATCTGCCGGCTCTTATCAATCTGGACTTTGCAGATGTGCAGACAGTTATGACAGACAAGGGAATTGCCCATATCGGTATCGGCGAAGCAAGAGGAGACGACAAGGCCATGGAGGCAGTACAGCAGGCGGTATCCTCCCCGCTTCTGGAGACAACCATCAAGGGCGCTACTCATGTGATCATCAATATCTCCGGAGACATCTCTCTTATGGATGCCAACGACGCGGCAAGCTATGTACAGGAGCTGACTGGAGACGATGCGAATATTATCTTCGGCGCGATGTATGATGATTCTGTGGCTGATTATGCCCGCATTACTGTGATCGCAACCGGTCTTACCGATGCGTCATCCAAGCCGGCAGGTCTGGGAGGAAGAAGTTCATCCCCGTTCAGCGTGAGGAGACCGGCTTCCACAGGAAGTACTTCATCTTCTGCGGGAATGAATATGCCTACATTCAATATGCCCACAATGAATTCTTCATTCGGAACCAAGGTTCCGTCCAGCACGGTACAGAAGAAGGATATCCAGATTCCGGATTTCCTGAAAAACAGATAAGATATTCTGAAAAGCACAGGGCGCTGCATCTGCAGCGCCCTTCTGAGAGCTTTCAGGATGATCAGCACCTGCACGCGAAGGTGCTGCATTTCGTATCCTGACAGGAACAGGCATTTGGGCCTGCGATGTCGATGGCGGCTGCGGTGCAGCGGCAGTGTTCGTTGTAGGTACATTCATTTGCCTTGCAGTCGATATCGATCTTTTCGCAGCCGCACTGTTCTCCGGTGGAATTGGTAACAGAATCACTTCCCTGTTCCCGGAAGCTTCCGCAGCATGTCTCGTCCGCGTGGCGGGCTCCGGAACCGGTAACCTCAATGCCGCCTCTGGAGCAGAGCTGGTTTTTGTTGTATACGCATGTTGTAGCGCTGCAGTTCAGAATTGTCATAATCGTTTCCTCCTTATTTATGATCTGCAGAATTAGTATTTACAGATGGAGAGAAACTTATTCAGAAAATGCTTGACTTCCGGCGGGAAGCATGATATTGTAATACAGTACGTTAGAAAATAAAGCAGAGTTCCGCTCTCACCTCAGCGCACTTAAGATGCGACTCGGGTTTATATGCACACATGGAAATATTTTATTTGTTTTCCGTGTATCAGTGGGTATAATCAGGTGTGGATCTCTCCGCACCTTTTTCTTTTGGAAAAATGCGGCAGTCTTTAGTCGGCGTATTTGAGGGTGACAGACAGTCATGGTTTTTTCATTTATCAGGTATGGAGGTGTACTACAATTAGCAATTTAATGATTAACGAACAAATCAGAGACAAAGAAGTACGTTTGATCGGTGCGGACGGCGCCCAGCTTGGCATCATGTCTGCCAGAGAAGCAATGTTCAAGGCCCAGGAAGCCGGACTTGATCTGGTAAAGATCGCGCCGCAGGCGAAGCCTCCGGTCTGCAAGATCATTGATTACGGCAAATACCGTTATGAACTTTCCCGCAAGGAGAAAGAAGCCAAGAAGAAACAGAAGACCATCGATATCAAAGAAGTACGTCTTTCTCCGAATATTGATACCAACGACCTGAAGACAAAGGTAAACGCGGCGAGGAAATTCCTCAGCAAGGGAGACCGCGTGAAAGTCACTCTTCGTTTCCGCGGAAGAGAGATGGCGCATATGGCAAGCAGCAAACATGTGCTGGATGATTTCGCCGAACTGCTGGCAGACGTGGCAGTGGTGGAGAAAGCGCCGAAGGTGGAAGGCAGAAGCATGACCATGTTTCTCAGTGAAAAACGTTAAGCAGTTACTGCAGATCCGGGACAGGGTCCCCGGAGCGGCGGTAGTGTGAAATAAAAACAGAACCATTGAATTAAGGAGGAAATAGAAATGCCTAAGATTAAAACATGCAGAGCAGCAGCAAAGCGCTTCAAAAAAACCGGTACCGGAAAGATCATGAGAAACAAAGCTTACAAGAGCCATATCTTAACAAAGAAATCTCAGAAGAGAAAGAGAAATCTGAGAAAAGCCACTGTTGTTGATTCTACAAACCTTAAGAACGTAAGGAAATCACTGCCTTATTTATAAGAAATAAGAGAAGAAGAACAGGAGGAATTTGAGAAATGGCAAGAATTAAAGGCGGATTAAACGCAAAGAAAAGACATAACCGTACACTGAAACTGGCGAAAGGCTACAGAGGCGCCCGTTCCAAACAGTACAGAATCGCAAAACAGTCTGTAATGAGAGCTCTTGCAAGCTCCTATGCAGGAAGAAAACAGAAAAAACGTCAGTTCAGACAGCTCTGGATCGCTCGTATCAACGCTGCTGCAAGAATGAACGGATTATCTTACAGCAGACTGATGCACGGCCTGAAGGTCGCAAACATCGACATCAACAGAAAGATGCTTGCAGAGATGGCAGTAAACGATGCAGAAGGATTCGCAGCACTGGCAGAGATTGCAAAGAAAGCAGTGGCATAAGAGAGATTATGCCTTATGAGAGGCCGCGGCACCGAAGGGATGCCGCGGTCTTCTGCTATAGAGGAGTGAAATTATAAAGATTATATAAATTTTACTTGCAATCAAAAATACATAATGCTATAATCAAATACATTAAAGCATTAGCAAACGAAAGTCAGAGGGAAAGCCAAAGCCGGCTGGGATTCCAGTGGGCTTTTTTACCCTTATTTATGGTAAGAATAATTACAGAAGAACGGGGAACCGATGGCGGTCGTTAGTATTTTTAAGGAGGAGAATTGTTATGAGAAACTGGAAAAAAGCATTCGGCGTGACTGCCGCAGTTGCCATGGCTGCAGCGGCAATGGTACCCACAACTGTTTTTGCAGAAGAAGAGGAAACCTTCAAGATCGGTGTTATCGGACCTATGACCGGTGACTACGCACAGTACGGTACCAACGTATATAACGCAGCGGTACTTGCTGCAGAGGATGTTAACGCGAACGGCGGATTCAACGGATATCAGATCGAGATCCTGGACGCCGGCGATGATATGGGAGATCCGGAGAAAGCTGTCAACGCTTACAACGATCTTCTGGACAACGGGATGCAGATGCTCTGTGGTACCGTAACCTCCGCACCCTGTATCGCAGTAGGCGCTGAGGCGGCAGAGAGCACTTTCCTGTTCACACCTTCCGGAACAGCAGTAGACTGTATCACAGCAGGAAGCAACCTGTTCCGTATGTGCTTCACAGACCCCATGCAGGGAGAGAAATCCGCACAGTTCATTTCCGAGCATGAGCTTGCGACAAAAGTGGCTGTGCTTTACGATTCCATGGCTGACTACAACGTAGGTATCCATGATTCCTTTGTTGCAGCGGCAGAGGGATACGGACTGGAAGTAGTAGCAGACGAGGCCTATACTACAGACTCCAACACCGACTTCTCCGTACAGCTTTCCAAGATCAAAGACAGCGGCGCAGAGCTTCTGTTCCTGCCGAATTACTATTCTGACAATGCCCTGATCCTTCAGCAGGCGTCTGAAGCAGGCATGGATGATATGACAATCTTCGGTGTAGACGGTATGGACGGTATCCTCAGCGTTGAGAACTTTGATACTTCCCTGGCAGAAGGCGTTATGCTTCTGACTCCGTTCTCCGCGACAGGCGAGGACGAAGCTACCCAGAACTTCGTTAAGGCTTACAATGAAGCATACAACAACGAGACACCGAACCAGTTCGCAGCTGATGCCTATGACGTAATCCAGGCAATGAAACTTGCGGCTGACGACGCAGCCATCACACCGGATATGTCCAACGAGGACATCAGCGCGGCAATGTCCGCTTCCATGCTGAACATCGAGCTTGACGGCCTTACCGGAACAGCGAAATGGACAGAGGACGGCGAGTGTGATAAAGAGCCGAGAGCGTTCGTTATCCAGGACGGCGTATATGTAGAGGTAGAATAATAAGAGGACAGATTACTGTCTGTAATGGGGACGGAGGACGGTTTCCTGCGATGAAGGACCGTCCTCCTTCTCTATGCGGCGATTAATTTACTTAAAGAGGTGCACTATGAGTTTTTTATCCTATCTGAAAGATGGAATCAACCTGGGCAGTATTTACGCGATCATTGCCCTTGGTTATACGATGGTGTATGGTATTGCCAAGATGCTTAATTTCGCTCACGGCGATGTAATCATGGTTGGAGCGTTTGTGATCCTTACAGCGATCACCGGAGCGGGGATGTCTCCTGTCCTGGCAGTGCTTTTATCCATTGTATTCTGTACAGTTCTGGGCGTAGTCATTGAGAAAGTGGCGTACCGTCCTCTTAGAAAGGCGTCCTCCAATCTGGCGGTGCTGATCACGGCTATCGGCGTCAGTTATCTGCTCCAGAATCTTGCGCTGCTCGTCTTCGGCGCGGACGCAAAGAGCTTCGTATCCGTGATCAATGTTCCGGACCTGAACCTCTTCGGGGGTGAACTGGTGATCAAGGGAATCACGATCGTAACGGTGGTGACCTGTATCATTATCATGGTCGGTCTTACTTTCTTCGTGCAGAAGACGAAACCGGGGCGGGCCATGCAGGCGGTATCTGAGGACCGCGACGCGGCTCAGCTTATGGGCGTGAACGTAAACGGCACGATCTCTCTTACATTTGCTATCGGTTCAGGACTTGCGGCCATCGCCGGCCTTCTGCTCTGTTCCGTGTATCCTACTCTGACTCCGTACACCGGGGCCATGCCCGGAATCAAGGCTTTCGTCGCCGCGGTATTCGGCGGGATCGGTTCTATTCCCGGAGCCATGGTCGGCGGAATCCTTCTGGGTATTATCGAGATTTTCGGAAAAGCCTATATCTCTTCGCAGGTGGCGGACGCCATTGTTTTCGGCGTTCTGATTATCGTCCTTCTTGTAAAACCAACCGGACTGTTCGGAAAGAACATCCAGGAGAAAGTATGAGGTGGCCGGTATGAACAGAAAAATAAGCAAAACATCAAAAAACAACTTTATTACTTATGGAATTGTGATCCTGATGTTTGTAGTGGTCCAGATTCTGTCCTCTACGGGCAATCTGTCCAGACTTCTTACAGGACTCCTTGTTCCGCTCTGCGTATATGTGATCGCGGCGGTATCTCTGAACCTTGTGGTAGGATTTTCCGGTGAGCTGAGTCTTGGCCATGCAGGCTTCATGTGCGTGGGCGCGTATTCCAGCGCGCTGTTTTCCCATATAGCGGCAGACGCCATTCCCTCAGTGCCGAGATTTATCCTTGCGATCTTTGTGGGCGCGGCTGTAGCCGGCGTTTTCGGTATTATCATCGGTATTCCCGTACTGAGGCTCCGCGGCGATTATCTGGCTATCGTAACACTGGCGTTCGGCGAGATCATTAAGAACCTGATCAATATCCTCTATGTGGGCGTGGACGGACACGGTATCCATGTGGCTACCACTTCTGCGGGTATTAAACTGGAAGCCGGCGGCAAGCAGATCCTGAAAGGTGCCCTCGGTATTTCGGGAACAGCCACCCTCTATAAAGATATCAAGGATTATTTCTTCCCCATTGGAATCGTACTGGTTCTGCTTACGCTGTTTATTGTGCAGAATCTTGTGAATTCCAGAAGCGGCCGTGCGATCATGTCCACCAGGGACAACCGTATCGCGGCTGAATCTGTGGGAATTAACGTTACGAAATACAAACTTCTTGCCTTCACCGTATCCGCGGCTCTGGCGGGAGTTGCCGGCGTGCTTTACGCCCATAACCTGTCCATGCTGAAGGTATCGGTATTTGACTACAATATGTCGATCCTGATCCTGGTATACGTTGTACTTGGCGGTATCGGAAGTCTGAGAGGTTCCATGATCGCGGCGATCATCCTCTACGCCCTTCCGGAGCTTCTGAGAGGTTTCTCGAACTATCGTATGCTGATCTACGCGATTGTCCTGATCATCATGATGCTCTTTAACTGGGCTCCTGCGGCACGGAACTGGAGAAGCCGCGTGATGGAGAAGATCAGAGGCGGAAATAAGAAAAAGGAGGCGGCTTGATATGGCGATGCTGGAAGTAAATCATCTGTCCATTCAGTTCGGCGGTCTTCGGGCGGTGGACAGCTTTCATGTAAATATTGAAAAAGGCGAGCTCTATGGCCTGATCGGCCCCAACGGAGCGGGAAAAACAACCATATTCAATCTTCTCACCGGCGTATACAAGCCTAACGAGGGGATCATTAAGCTGGATGGCCAGGATATCACGGGAAAAAGCACCATTGAGATCAATAAGGCGGGGATTGCCCGTACTTTCCAGAATATCCGTCTTTTTAAGGACATGCCGGTTCTGGATAACGTTAAGGTGGGCCTGCACAACCATCATCCCTACTCCACACTGACCGGAATTCTTCGTCTGCCGAAGTATTTCAAAGTGGAAAAGGAAATGAATGAAAGAGCCATGGAGATCTTGAAGGTATTCGATCTGGACAAAGAGGCGGACCAGCTTGCCGGGAACCTTCCCTACGGCAAGCAGCGTAAGCTGGAGATCGCCCGCGCCCTTGCCACGGATCCCAAGCTTCTGCTTCTGGACGAGCCGGCGGCGGGTATGAATCCCAACGAGACCCAGGAACTGATGGACACGATACGTTTTGTAAGAGAACATTTCCATATGACCATTCTTCTGATCGAACATGACATGAAACTGGTAGGCGGTATCTGTGAAAGGCTGACTGTGCTGAATTTCGGACAGGTCCTGGCAGAAGGCGAGACATCAGCCGTACTGAAAGATCCTGCAGTCATCACTGCATATCTGGGAGAATAAGGAGGAGCGGAACAATGGCAATGCTTGAAGTAAAAGATCTCCAGGTATATTATGGAGTCATCCAGGCTTTAAAGGGAATATCCTTTGAGGTAAACCAGGGCGAAGTCATTGCCCTGATCGGCGCCAATGGTGCGGGAAAAACAACGACTCTGCAGACACTTACAGGGATCATCCCGTCTAAGGCGGGAAGTATCACTTTTGAAGGAAAAGATATCACAAAAATCCCCGCCCACAAAATCGTGGAGATGGGGATGGCCCACGTGCCGGAAGGCCGGCGTGTGTTTGCGGATATGACAGTATACGAGAACCTGCTTATGGGAGCATATACCCGGAAAGACAAGAACGAGATCGCCCAGAGCCTGGCAAACGTATACAAGAGATTCCCCCGTCTGGAAGAACGTAAGAACCAGCGGGCGGGTACACTGTCCGGCGGCGAGCAGCAGATGCTGGCCATGGGACGTGCGCTGATGAGTAAACCGAGGATCATTCTTATGGATGAACCGTCCATGGGACTTTCCCCGATTTTTGTAAATGAGATTTTTAATATTATCAAAGAAGTAAGCGAAGGCGGGACTACTGTTCTTCTGGTGGAGCAGAACGCGAAAAAAGCGTTATCCATCGCAGACAGGGCGTATGTTCTGGAAACAGGTAATATTACCCTCAGCGGAAAGGCAGAGGATCTTCTGAACGACGAATCTGTCCAGAAGGCTTATCTCGGAGAATAAATCAGGCAAGAGGAGGAGAGAAGATGGATCATATTGTAATTTCAATCGCAAGGCAGTACGGAAGCGGAGGACGCACCGTGGGAGAAATGCTGGCGAAAAAAATGGGGATTTCCTATTATGACAAACAGATCATCCGTATGGCTTCCGATGAGAGCGGGATCGATCTCAGCCTGTTTGGCAAAGTAGAGGGCGGAGTAAAGGTAAAACCTTCACTGTTCAGCAGGACCGGATTATATAAGGGAGACCTGATCCAGCCGGACAGCAGGGAATTCATCTCTGATGAGAATCTCTTTAACTATCAGGCCAAGATCGTCAGAGACCTGGCGGAAAAAGAATCCTATGTGATCGTGGGCCGGTGTGTGAACTATGTGCTGAAAGACCGTCCCAACACTCTTCGTGTGTTCATCCATGCTCCCTGGGAGTTCCGTGTGGAGCAGGCTTCCAAGAAAATATCCGGTTCCAGGGAGGATATTGAGAAGTTCCTTCTGAAGGATGACAAGAGGAAAAAAGATTATTACCGCAAATTTGCCGGCGGCGTATGGAATGACGCCACCAATTATGATCTGTGCCTGAACAGCGGCAAGCTGGGATTTGAAAAATGTGTGGAATCCATTGAAGCACAGCTGAAGATTATGCTGGATAAGTAAAACACTGTACTTTGTCAGGAGGAATATTGATGAACCGCTTTTTCAGTATGGACAATAAATTCTTTGTATTTATGGGAAAAGTGGCGGACCTGTGTCTTCTGAATCTGGTCTGCCTGGCATGCTGTATTCCCATTGTCACGGCGGGAGCTTCCATTACGGCGCTTTACTATGTGACTCTGAAAATGGTGCGGAATGAAGAATCTTATATCTTCAGAAGTTTCTTCAAATCATTTAAACAGAATTTCAGACAGGCTACGATCATTCATCTGATCATGGTCGCTGCGGCCGTTCTTCTTTATCTGGACACAAATATTGTAAAGGTGATGGGAGAACCTATGTCGCAGATCATGTCGGTGATCTTCGCGGTGTTTACGCTTGTATATGCGATGATCCTCCTGTATCTGTATCCGATCCTGGCGAAGTTCTATAATTCTGTGAAGAATACTTTCACCAACGCGATCCTGATGGCGATACGCCATCTGCCGTATACGATCATCATGCTGATCATCTGCGCGCTTCCGCTGCTGATCTTTTTTGTTCCGTCCCTTCAGATGCAGATGACTCTGATCCTTCTGCTTCTTCTGTTCGGGATGGCGGTGATCGCGTATCTGAACTCGTTTTTCCTGGTGAAGATTTTTGATAAATACATACCGGAAAACAGTGAGGAAGATGCTGACGGAGGCAGATCCTGATGGAAATACCGCAGAAAAACTGGAATGGAAAACCTTACCGCTCTCTGGACTATATGCTCAGAGAGCGTTTTGGCGAAAAGGTTTATAAGGTGACGCTGAACGGCGGAATGTCCTGTCCTAACCGGGACGGCACGCTGGGGACAGGAGGATGTATTTTCTGCAGCGCAGGCGGGAGCGGAGATTTTGCCGCGGACGCGGCTCTTTCCATTACAGAACAGATTGAGTATCAGATCAGGATCCTATCTGAAAAAAGACCGATCCGGAAATTCATCGCCTATTTTCAGGCTTATACCAATACCTACGCGCCGGTGGAATATCTGGAAAAGATTTTTACAGAGGCGATCGAACATCCGAAGATCTGCGCCATCTCCATAGGTACGCGTCCGGACTGCCTTGGCGAAGACGTGCTGAACCTGCTGGAAAGCCTGAACAGGCGGAAACCGGTATGGGTGGAACTTGGACTGCAGACGATCCACGAAGAAACAGCCCGGTATATCAGAAGGGGATATCCCCTTTCCTGTTTCGATGCGGCTGTGGAAAATCTTCGGGCGCGGGGAATAGAAGTGATCGTGCACACCATACTGGGGCTTCCGGGGGAGAAGGAAAGAGATATCCTGGCCACCATGGAATATCTGAACAGAAAAAAGGTGCAGGGGATCAAACTCCAGCTTCTTCATGTTCTAAAAGGAACGGATCTTGCATATGATTATCTTGCAGGCAAATTCAGGGTATATGAACGGGAAGAATATCTGGATATTCTGATCGGCTGTCTGGAACATCTGAATCCGGACATTGTGATCCACCGTATCACCGGGGACGGGCCGAAAGAACTTCTCATAGCGCCTTTGTGGGCGTCGAGGAAAAGAGAAGTGCTGAATCTTCTTCATCACCGTATGAAGGAGGAGGGGAGATATCAGGGAAGACTCTATGTCAAAGAGAAAGGGGCGGAATAATGGCAGATGTGTTTACTCTTTATAAACTGATCGTTCTGTATATGGCGCAGCAGTCCAGAGAAGAACTTACAAATTCGCGGATCTCAGAGTTTGTGCTGGATCGGGAATATACGGATTACTTTCATCTGCAGCAGGTGCTCTCTGAACTGGTGGAGACGGGGCTTCTGAAAAAGAGGACAGTGGCAAACAGTTCCCACTATGAGATCACGGAGGAAGGGAACAGAACTTTTTCTTATTTCGAGAAGGATCTTTCATCGGAGATCAAAAAAGAAATAGATGAGTTTCTTGCAGACTGCGGAGTGCAGATCGAAAAAAGGATTCAGACCCCGGCGGATTATTTTACAACGCCGCAGGGAGGATATGCGGTCCGCTGCCAGTATATCGAAAAGGATACCACAATACTGGATCTGACGCTGAACGCGCCGAATCTGGAAGCTGCCCGGGCTATCTGCCGGAACTGGCCGAAGAAAAGCCCGGACATTTATACAGCTATCATGGGAGAATTGATCTAGGATTCTCCCTTTATTTTTTGCATATGTTTTTTCAGTTCTTTTTCATATCCCATATCGCTAAGCTCATAGAAACGGGTGCCAAGGATCTCTGAGGGAAGATACTGCTGTTCCACATAATGATTGGGGTAATCGTGAGCGTATTTATAACCGATCCCGCGCCCCAGTTTCTCATGGCCTCCGTAATGGGCGTCCTGGAGATGGGCGGGGACAGTGGTCCGGATATTGCGGACAGAATCCATGGCGGCGGCGATGGCGTTTACCGCGGAGTTGCTCTTGGGCGCGCAGGCCATATATGCCGCGGCCTGGGACAGAATGATCTGAGACTCCGGCATTCCCACACGTTCCACCGCCTGGGCGGCTGCCGCAGCAATACAGATGGCCTGGGGATCCGCGTTCCCGATATCTTCAGACGCCAGGATCATGATCCTGCGGGCGATGAATTTCACATCTTCTCCAGCGTAAAGCATTTTTGCAAGATAGTAAACCGCCGCGTCAGGGTCGGATCCTCTCATACTCTTGATAAAAGCGGAGATGGTATCGTAATGATTGTCTCCGTCTTTGTCATAGCGGACGACCCGTTTCTGGATGCATTCGGAAGCGACCTCAAGGGTCAGGTGGATATATCCGTCCTCTCCTCTGGGAGTCGTGAGGACGCCAAGTTCTACGGCGTTAAGGGCGTTCCTGGCGTCTCCTCCGGCCATATCGGCGAGAAATTCCACCGCGTCTTCATCTATTACCGCGCGGTAATTGCCCATTCCCTTCTCACAGTCGTTGACTGCCCGGAGGATCAGGGTGCGGATGTTATCTGTGGTAAGGGCCTTCAGTTCAAAAATGATGGAACGTGACAGAAGGGCGCTGTTTACTTCGAAGTACGGGTTTTCTGTAGTGGCGCCGATAAGAATGATGGTCCCGTCCTCAACAAAAGGCAGGAGATAGTCCTGCTGACCCTTGTTGAACCGGTGGATCTCATCGATAAACAGGATGGTCTTACGCCCGTACATACCCAGGGTATCCTGCGCTTCTTTGACTACCGCTTCCATATCTTTCTTGCCGGCGGAGGTGGCGTTGATCTGGGTGAAGCTGGCGCTGGTGGTATTTGCGATCACTTTGGCGAGGGTGGTCTTTCCGGTTCCGGGAGGGCCGTAGAAAATTACAGAAGTAAGTTTGTCGGCTTTGATAGCGCGGTACAGCAGTTTGTCTTTGCCCACAATATGTTCCTGCCCCACGACTTCATCCAGAGTGGAAGGGCGCATTCTGGATGCAAGAGGGGATTCCCTGTCCAGGGTTTTGGTTTTCGCGTATTCGAATAAGTCCATAATAATAGCTCCGTTCTGAATCTCTGTAATCGTACATTTGTTCTATTTCTCAGTATACTTCATTTTTTGCATAAATTCAACTGCAAAGAGTGTATTGTACACTGACGCTGTTATGAAGTGACTTTTGTCAAGAGGTAAATGCCATATCCAACAAACTTTTTCTTGACTATCACATTTGTGTGATCTGTCAGCAGCT
>DSLMC04103__coassemble_314_pt1 | contig 55768 bp, 46 predicted proteins | sample DSLMC04103__metabat2_low_PE_036 | metagenome-assembled genome bin DSLMC04103
GGCGAGTACCAGCGTAAAGATGGGAGGTATCGGTTCCGCTATATTGATGAGGACGGAAAAGAGAAAAATGTATACAGTTGGCGTTTGGACAAGAATGATCCAATGCCAAAAGGGAAGAAGCGGGAGCCTTCCCTGCGTGAGAAAGAAAAACAGATTGAAGCGGATTTGTTTGACCGTATCGTAACCAACGGTGGCAACTATACTGTTTTGGAACTGGTAGAAAAGTATGTTTCATTGAAAACAGGAGTTCGTCACAATACGGTTGCCGGATATAAAACGGTCATCAATATGCTGAAAAAAGAGAGTTTTGGGAATCTGCGAATTGATAAGGTGCGTTTGTCAGACGCCAAGGCATGGTTGATTAAGCTCCAACAAATTGATGGGCGGGGATACAGTTCCATTCATTCTATCCGGGGAGTCCTCAGACCAGCATTTCAGATGGCGGTAGACGATGATTTGCTTCGTAAAAATCCATTTGAATTTGAGCTTGCATCCGTCATTGTCAATGATTCTGTTACCAGAGAAGCGATTACCCGAAAGCAGCAGAGAGATTTGCTAAAGTTTATTCAGGAAGATAAACATTTTAGCAGATACTATGATGCAATCTATATTCTTTTTCACACAGGGCTTCGTATCTCAGAGTTCTGTGGACTGACGGTTTCAGAAATCGAGTTTGGAGAAATGCGTATCAAGGTAGACCATCAGTTACAGCGTACTGCACAGATGCAGTATGTAATTGAAGAACCAAAAACTGACAAAGGCATCCGCTATGTGCCGATGACGGAAGCTGTCGCAGCGTGTTTTCGCAGAATCATTGCCAACCGCAAGACACCAAAAGTTGAACCGATGGTGGAAGGATATGCAGGATTTTTGTTTCTGGATAAAAACGATATGCCGATGGTTGCCCTTCACTGGGAAAAGTATCTGGAGCATATCATTCAGAAATACAACAGGATTTACCGTATCCAGATGCCGAAAGTTACCCCTCATGTATGCAGGCACACCTTTTGCTCTAATATGGCAAAATCCGGGATGAATCCGAAAACCTTGCAGTATATCATGGGTCACGCAGACATCAGTGTAACCTTGAACACTTACACCCATGTGAATTTTGATGATGCAAAGGCAGAAGTATATCGGATAGCGAATAGTTAAAAAAGCCCGTTGGTAAGGACGCTTGCTTTACCAATGGATTTACCAAGATTGCAGGGAAAAACATAAGAAAATATGAGAAGATTTGAGAAGATACCTTGAAAAGAAAGGAAAACTCAAAAGTCGGAAAACCCTGAAACATCAAGCGTTTGAGAAGAAATGCAAGACTTAAATGGAGATATAAAAAGATGATTAGAGTATTATTTATTTGCCACGGCAATATATGCCGTTCGACTATGAGCGAGAGTGTTTTCACTCACATGGTAAAAGAACGCGGGTTGGAGGATCAGTTTTACATAGATTCTGCCGCAACCAGTACGGAGGAGATCGGTAATCCGCCTCATCACGGAACCGTGAGAAAACTGAAAGAAATGCGCGTTCCGCTTGTTCCGCACCGTGCGAGACAGATCACATGGAGCGATTACGGGAAATATGACTATATCATTGGCATGGATTCCTGGAATATCTGTAACCTGAACAGGATGCTGAGAGGGGATCCCGACGGCAAGGTATACAAACTGCTTTCCTTTGCCGGATCGGGAAGGGATATTGCGGATCCGTGGTATACCGGAAACTTTGACGAGACTTATGAGGACGTAGTGGAAGGCTGCGGAGGACTGCTGAAATATCTGCAGGAGCAGGGACTCTGCAAAATTTGTCGATGAAAAATTCTTTACACATCTGTGATGGAAGTTTATACTGAAATCACAGCAACTCTGAGGGGAGCCTGCGCTCCCCTTTCTTTATTATTATCTATTTAATTCTAATAATGTCTTGGGCGTGTCGCCCGTATTTCACAGACAGGACAAGGAGCAGATATGTCAAAAACGTATATGGAATTTGTGCAGGAGCTTCGGAGCGGGCTTCTGGAGGCCACCGGTTATGCGGAAAACCGCATTTATTTTAAAGAAAAGGAGGAATTTCCGCCAACTTCCGGGGACAGGATGATCCTGAAATACTATGAGAATGAGAAACTGAGCGAAGTATGCGCCCTGCATATCAGAGATCTTTATGAGCTTTATCAGAGTGGAAGGACGGTGGAAGAACTGGTTGGAGAGATCATGCGCCGGATGGAAGGACTGTATGATAACAGCTTTATCCAGCGGGTAGGTGATCTTGGGGATTATGGGAAGATAAGAGGAGAACTTTTTATACGTCTTCTGAATGTGGACAGGAATAAGGCGGATCTGGAGAATGCGGTTTACAGGAAACTGGGTGATATTGCCTTGGTTCTCTATGCACGTATGGGAGAAGTATCCGGCTGTATGGCAAGTATGAAGATACGGGAGCCGCTGCTCGAAAGATGGGGTAAGGACAGGGACGAAGTATTTGACGAAGCGCTGGTGAATACCTATTTTCTTTCGCCGCCCAGGATCTACCAGTGGGAGAAGATGCTTTATTCTGAAAGCTATGAAGGCGACAACTTTATGAATCTGTTGTCCGATTATCCACTCCGGAAAGGTGTTATGGGGAACTGCCTGAGTACCACAAAGAGGACGAACGGCGCCGCGGCGATCTTCCTTCCCGGTGTGGCGGAGAGGATCGCGGCTCTTCTGGAGGACAGTTTTTACATGGTGTTCACCAGTATTCATGAAGTTATGATACACCGTGTGTCATGCGTTGATCCGGAAGATCTCAGACTGGTTCTGGCGGATACTGTGAGGGAGACTACGCCGCCGGAAGATTTTCTGACTCTTAATATTTACCGCTACGACAGGGAAAGCGGAACCTTTGCCATGTGCGCGTTTTCCGATGCACATCAGCGTACGTATCCGGAAGAATGAACCGCGGGATTTTGAAACTGCGCGTAATCAGGGAAGCGGCATATATTATAAATAACCTATAAAAGTAATACAGGGAGGAATTGACGATGGCGTACAAAATTATGCTTGACGCGGGACATGGAGGAAACAGTCTGCGCGGATTTTTTCCTAAACCATCATAATGGACAGGAATTGCGGCATATTCTGTCATCAGAAAACATCCTCACTGACAGGGGGAATATACTGTTTTCGCTGTATCAGGGAAGGAAGGGGAGAGAATATGAAGGAAAGATCGCAGGAACCATACAGGATTGAGAGGATATTCCTCGGAGAGATCACAGTCGGAGAAATGATTTCCTATATATATAGAAGCTATGGCGGAGAGTCAGCTTCAGACAGAGGATCCGGCGGAACGGATCCGGCAGGCAGGAGAGGGGATCGGGAGAAGCATTTCACAGAAGCAGAAACCGGGGAGGGAAGATGAGCGGCGCATCGGCATTTCGAAACGGCGGCGGAACAGAAGAGGCTTTTTCGGCGACTCCCTACCGGGCGGCGCTCTATATCCGTCTCTCCAGGGAGGACGGGGATAAAGAGGAGAGCGATAGCGTAGGGAATCAGAAGAAGCTGCTTCTCGGATTTGCTGAAAGAAATGCTGAAATAACGGTTCAGGACGTTTACGTGGACGATGGTTATTCGGGAACGAGATTTGAAAGACCTGGATTCAGGCGTATGATCCAGGACATTGAAGATAAAAAAGTGAACTGTGTGATTGTTAAGGATCTTTCAAGGTTCGGGAGAGATTATATTGAGACAGGAAGGTACCTTGAAAAATATTTTCCTGGGAAAGGTGTTCGTTTTATTTCTCTTACCGACGACATTGACAGCGGGGAAAAGTCCTATGATTTACTCCTTCCGCTGAAAAATATTTTTAATGAGCAGTACGCCCGGGACATTTCTGTTAAAATACATGCCGCGTTAAAGGCAAAACAGGAAGCCGGCGAATTTGTGGGAGCTTTTGCCTGCTACGGTTACAGAAAATGTCCCGGCGCGAGGAACAGGCTGGCGCCGGATCCTTATGCTGCGGGGATTGTAAGGCGGATTTTTTTACTTTACGCAGGGGGGATGTCCAAGTCGGAGATCGCGGAAACGCTTAACAGGGAGTCGGTTCCCTCGCCTTCCGCATACAAAAGGCTGAAGGGCGAGAATTACTGTAATCCCGGAGAAATTCCGGGACGGGGCTGGACGTATTCAGCGGTTCATCAAATTCTGTGCAATGAGACGTATACCGGAACCATGGTGCAGGGGAAAAAGACCCAGAAGATGCGGGGGCGTCAGAGGGCCGTGCCCCGCAGTGACTGGATCCGTGTGGAGAACACCCATGAGCCTCTTATAGACAGAGAACTTTGGGAGACTGTCCAGGAGCAGATGACAGTGAACCGGAGAAGCTATAGCGCTGTGTCAGAGCGAAATGTTTTTGCCGGGCTGGCCAGATGCGGAATCTGCGGTAGTTCCATGATACGGAACAGCTGGCGCAGAGCGGACGGAAGCAGTGCGGCTGTGCTGTACTGCGGAACATACAAGCGGAACGGGCTGGCTTTCTGCAGTCCTCACAGGACGGATTTCAGGATCCTGGAGGAAGCGGTGAAGGCCGATCTCTGCACCCTGCTGGACTGCGCGGGATCGTACAGAGATGAGATCCGGCACATGATGCATGGAGAGGCAGAGCGTAACGGCGGGGAGGAGATCGGGCTCAGAAAAGATCTCGAAAGAGTAAGGAGACTCGGACGCTATGTGTATGAAGACTACAGGGAGGGTCTGCTTACCAGGGAGGAATTTCTGTCCTGCCGTGCTGATTATCAGAAAAAAATGGAATTATACACATCCAGGCTGCAAAGTCTTGAAAAAGAAAGAGCAGACAGAGCTGCCTTGTGCGCGGCAGAATACGCGGTTTCAGGTTCTGCGGCGGAGGATCTGAAAAAACGCATCCGGACGGGCACCCTGAAAAGAGATATCGTGTTGAAAATGATCAGCAGAATTGAAGTACAGGATAAGAGACAGCTGAAAATTTATTACCGGTTTGCGGCGGACGAAGGAAACTGCGGGTTTACGAAAGGCGAAAGAACCAGTATTGACAAATAGGTGAGGTGATGTTATTTTTTAGATAATTGACGGAAAGGAGAAAATACTGTGAACGGGAAATTTCATCACAGCCTGATACTTGTCTGCATGCTGGCTGTGCTCTGTTTACTGATAACGGACAATGCCGTGTTCTGTCCGAAAGAAGCTGTAATGACAGAAGACACCGCGTTGCCGGGATCTGACGGCGGAGAAGATGATGACCTTTCGCTCTGTTATATATCAGAGACTGAGGCGGTGGCGAATTTTCCACTGATACTGTATGTGGGACCTGCCAGGCTGGCGAAGCGTCCGTTTTCCAACGGACTTTTGGGTTTTGCTGTTCTGACAGTTCTTGTGAGCAGGAGGCGGCTGCTTAATGTTCCCAGAGAGGAGCGTTTTTTTACCTGCTTTCAGCCTGCTATATTTCTTTGCGCCCGTTTTTTGCGGGAATTACTGATCCTGTTCAAAAAGGACGGCAAAAATGGATATGCTGTTTTTGCGTGAACATAATAAAAAGTGATTAGTAAGACAGCAAGGACATAAAAAAATGAAAACAATATTCGAAAATTTCATAAACGGACTTAAGAAACAGCCGCCCGGACGTCTGATCACTCTGGGTTTCGCCACAGTGATTATTCTGGGAGCTCTGATCCTGCTCCTGCCGGTATCTGTAAGGGACGGCGTAACGGTAAGACCCATTGACGCGCTGTTTACATCTACCAGCGCGGTCTGTGTGACAGGTCTGATCGCGATTGATACAGCGGATCATTTCACCCCCTTCGGGCAGGGCGTCGTTGCGGCGCTGATCCAGATCGGAGGTCTGGGAGTGACTTCTGTGGGCGTGGGATTCATGCTTGCGATCAAGAAACGTGTCAGCATAAAGACCAGAGTCATGGTCAGCGAGGCGCTGAACGTCAACAGTTATAAGGGTATCGTTAAACTGATCAAGGCGGTGCTTCTCACGACACTGTGTTTCGAGGGCGCCGGCGCAGTACTGAGTTTTATTGTATTTGTACAGGATTATCCGCCTGTACATGCACTGGGTATCAGTATCTTCCATTCTATCGCAGCCTTTAACAACTCGGGCTTCGATATTCTGGGAGGACTTCAGAACCTGATCCCGTACAGGGACAATGTGCTTCTGAATATGATCACCTGTATCCTGATCATTTTCGGCGGTCTGGGATTCCTGGTAATCCGCGACATTATCAGCAACAGAAGATTCAAAAAACTGATGCTGCATTCCAAGATCGTTATTACCACAACGGCAGTGCTTCTGGTTGTCGGAACGCTTCTTCTGAAAGCAACGGAGGACGTTACCTGGCTGGGCGCCTTTTTCCACAGCGTATCAGCCAGAACGGCGGGATTTTCCACATATCCCATTGGAAGCTTTACCAATGCCGGACTGTTTGTGCTCTGCGTGCTTATGTTTATCGGCGCGTCCCCGGGATCTACCGGTGGAGGTATCAAGACGACCACATTTTTCGTCCTGCTCCAGGAAGCGAGAGCCATGTTCAATAAGAAACAGGTAGGCGCGTTCCGCAGGGCGATTTCCAGGGGAACGGTAGCCAGCGCTTCCATCATCACACTTTTATCCATGTCGGTGGTGTGTGTGGGAAGTTTCCTGCTTTGCGTCATGGATCCGCAGTACAGTTTTATGCAGGTTCTGTTTGAGGTGGTCTCCGCGTTTGGTACCGTGGGACTTTCCACCGGAATCACGCCGGATCTGTGCGACGGAAGCAAGCTGGTGATTATCCTGATCATGTTTATCGGAAGACTTGGCGCGGTTACGCTTCTGTCCATGTGGATCGATCATCCGGAACCCCGTGCTCATTTCACGGAGGAAACAGTATCTATCGGCTGATAAGATAAGAATATTTATTCAGAAAGGAAATATGTGCAGGACACATACAGGTAAATAAAATGAAAAAGAATAATGAAGCCACTTCTTTTGGAATCATCGGACTGGGCCGTTTCGGTACGGCGCTTGCGATTTCTCTGGCCGAGGCCGGCAAGGAGGTAATCGTCGTGGACCGGAGCGAGAGCAAGGTCAAAGAGGTGCGCCAGTATACGGAGTATGCTTTTGTATCAGATGATCTGAGTCTGGAAACCCTGAGAGAGATCGGGTTACAGAACTGCGATGTGGTGATCGTCTGCATTGGCGAGAAGGTGGATATTTCCATCCTCACGACCATGAGAGTGGTGGAGCTGGGCGTTCCCAAAGTAATCGCGAAAGCCATCAGCGAAGAGCAGGGAGCTGTGCTGAAGAAGATCGGCGCGGAAGTTGTCTATCCCGAAAGAGATATGGCTCTTCGCCTCGGCAAAAGGCTGGTTTCCAGGAACTTCCTCGATTATGTATCTCTGGACAACAGTGTGGAGATACGTCAGATCAGGATTTCGGATAAGATTATCGGCCACAGTATTGAGGAACTGGGAATCCGTCCGAAATACAACCTGAACATTATTGCGATTGAGAATGACAGGACTACAAATATTGAAATCTCGCCGTCCTACCGCCTGCAGCCGGATGATATCATGGTAGTGATCGGAAAGGTAAACAATATTGACAGGTTTGAGAAATCACTATAATTAAAATACAGGGAGATAAAATTTAATGGACATATCATTTTCATATTTCTGGCAGCAGATTACGTCTAATCCTGCGCTCTGTATCACAACGCTTCTGACTCTGGGAGTTATTTTTGTAAACGGATGGACAGATGCGCCCAATGCCATTGCCACCTGTGTGACTACCAGATGTATGGGGGTACGCAGCGCTATCTGGATGAGCGCGGCCTTCAATTTTCTCGGAGTATTTGTAATGACCAATATCAACAGTGCCGTTGCGTCCACCATAAGCAACATGGTGGATTTCGGGACCAGCACCAACGACGCGATGATCGCCTTGTGCGCGGCCCTGTTTTCTATTGTGGTATACAGTGTGGGTGCTTCTGTTTTCGGTATTCCCACCAGTGAGAGCCACAGCCTGATCGCAGGTCTTACGGGAGCGGCGATCGCTATCCAGCAGGGAATCGGCGGCGTTAATATGGGCGAGTGGGTCAAGGTCCTTTACGGTCTTGTTCTCAGCCTTGCTCTCGGTTTTGCCAGCGGCTGGGTGATCTGTAAACTGCTTACTGTTTTATGTCAGAATCTTGACCGCCGGAAAGCCAACGGGTTCTTTAACTATGCGCAGATTGTCGGTGCGGCGGCTATGAGTTTCATGCACGGTGCGCAGGACGGCCAGAAATTTATCGGCGTTCTGTTTCTGGGGATCGCTTTTTCCAACGGACAGAATGAAGTTTCAGGCATGCAGATCCCGGTCTGGCTGATGCTGCTCTGCAGTGTTGTCATGGCTCTGGGAACCAGCGTCGGCGGAGAGAAGATTATTAAATCCGTAGGTATGGATATGGTTAAACTTGAGAAATATCAAGGATTTGCCGCAGACCTTGCGGGAGCTTTCTGCCTTCTGCTTTCCAGCGTATTTGGTATCCCGGTATCCACCACACATACGAAGACAAGTTCTATTATGGGTGTGGGCGCGGTGAGACGTCTTTCGGCAATTAACTTTTCGGTTGTCAAGGATATGATGCTCACATGGATCTTTACCTTCCCGGGATGCGGACTGATCAGTTTTGTAATGGCCAAGCTTTTTATGTACATCTTTTAAATTACGGAGGATTAAACAATGTCAAAGAAACAGGATATGTTCTATTTTGAGAAATTTATCGAAAGCGCGGAGGCTTCCTGCGAGGCTGCCCAGCTGCTGAAGCGTTCCCTGGAAAACTTCAGACCGGAAGATATCAGTAAGTGTATGGATGAGATTCATAAGGTTGAACATACGGCGGATCAAAAAAGACATCAGATCATGGACAATCTGGCGAGAGCGTTTATCGTTCCCATTGAGAGAGAAGATATCGCTTCTCTGGGAGACAATATCGACGAGGTGGTTGATAAGCTGGAGGACGTCCTGCTCCGCCTTTATATCAATAATGTTCAGGAAATCCATGAGGACGCGGTGGAACTGATGGACGTGGTGTCCAGATGCTGTGAGGAAATGAAGAATATGATGAAAGATTTCGCTGATTTCCGTCATTCCAAAACCCTTAAGTCGAGGATCATCCGCATCAATGAACTTGAGGAGGAAGCAGACCGTCTCTTTGTCTCCAGCATGAGAAAGCTTCATGAAACAGAGCCGGATCCGCTTAAGATCATCGCCTGGAGAGAGATTTATAATTACATGGAAAACTGCGCGGATGCCTGCGAGCATGTGGCCGACACTGTGCAGAACGTAGTAATGAAAAATTCATAACGCCGGAGTATGGGATTTGCTCAGAATATCATACCCGGAACAGGGAAGCAGTCTGTGCGTTTTGCGCAGACTGCTTCCTGCACATGGAGGAACAGATCCGGGGGCCGTCTACAAGGGACGGCAGGAAAAAGACGATAATCTGGAGCTTACCCTGGAAGTAGGGAAGATCCTGGAAGAGAACGGAATCGATGTGGTCTATACAAGGACCACCGACGTTTATCAGACGCCTTTTGAAAAGGCGAGGCTTGCAAACGAGTCGGGAGCCGATTATTTTATTTCTTTTCACAGGAACAGCAGTCCGTCCGATAATCAGTATGAAGGAGTGGAAGTTCTGGTCTACGATAAGAACGGGATCAAATTCGACATGGCGGAAAATATCGTAGGCGCTCTGGGCGAACTTGGTTTCAGGGAGCTGGGAGTGAAGGAACGGCCCGGGCTTGTGGTCCTTCGCAGAACCAAAATGCCGGCGCTTCTTGTGGAAACCGGATTTATAAATTCTGACGGTGATAATGATCTGTATGACGAAAACTTAAAAGAAACCGCACAGAGTATCGCCGGAGCGATCCTCGGCACGTTGACGGAGGAAACCATAGAGGCGCCGGTTTATTACCGCGTGCAGACCGGAGCTTTCCAAAACAGGGAAAACGCGGACCGTATGCTGTATCAGCTGATGGATCAGGGATATCCGGCGTATCTTCTCCATCAGAATGATCTGTACAAAGTGCAGGCAGGAGCGTTTCAGCAGCTGGGGAATGCCGTAAATATGGAACAGCGTCTGAGAGACGAGGGATACAGTACAGTAATAGTTACAAAGTAGGGGAGCAGGAGTGTACAATGGATTATAATGATTTTTTGAAAAAAACAGAGGAATTTATTTTTGTTGAAAACAGACCGGAAAAGGCGGATATCATATTTGTTCCGGGCAACGGTTACCCCCATATGGCGGAAAAAGCGGCTGAACTTTACAGAGAAGGTTATGCGCCTGCCGTCCTGCCAAGCGGGAAATACAGTATCACCACGGGCCGTTTCAGCGGGGTACTTTCCGAAAAGGAGAAATATCATGGATCTTATGAGACAGAATGGGAATTTCTCCGGGATGTTCTGGTAAAAAACGGGGTAAAGCCGGAAGATATCTTAAGGGAAGACAGGGCGACCTATACGTATGAAAACGCTCTTTTTTCCAGGGAGGTTACCGAAAAGGCCGGGTTATCCGTAAAAAAGGCCATTCTCTGCTGCAAATCCCATCACGCGCGGCGCGTCCTGATGTATTTTCAGTATGTCTATCCGGAGACAGAATTCCTTGTCTGCCCTTCTTTTCCCGATGGGATAACGAAAAGCAACTGGAATCAGACGGAACTGGGAGTTGACGCTGTTACCGGTGAAGCGACAAGAATTATCAGACAATTCTCGCTTATGATGGATAAAAAATGATAATCAATAAAGAGATGTATTATCGAAGAAATATTATTTTAGGGGTGTCGAAAAAAAGGGAACTGTGTTATAATATGGGCGTCGTAAAAAGAAATAAAATGTTACAAAATATTTACAAAACGATAAAGCTTTGATATATTAAAAGTCGAATGATAGATAATCAGATTGTTTGAATATAAACAGAGGTGTGGATATGATGAGGAAAAGAAACAACAGAAAGAGGAATGTACAGTTTTTTGCCGCTGCAGCACTGAGCGCGGCCCTGCTGGCCGGGCAGATACAGCCGGCTTCTGTACATGGCGACAGTACACAGATCCAGGTCAGCAGCCTGATTCCGGATAATGTAACGATTGACCAGCCGGTTCCCCTTTCTGAGATATCCCTTCCGGGCAGCGATTATGGAACGCTGTCATGGGTGAACAGTTCCAGTGTTCCCTCTGAGAGAGTACAGTCCTATGATGTCGTGTTCCGTCCCTATAATTCAGCGGATCTTGCGAAGATCTCAGGCTGGGACGGCGTTTCTGACGCCATTTACGGTACAGTGACGGTTGTTGTCAACGGACTGGACAATGAATCCCAGGAGAATGAAGAGGAGTGGTCCGAAGAGGAATCTCAGGATGATTCCGGAAGCAATGGAGAGTGGATGGAAACAGAGACGGATGAGGAGACAGAAGAGCCTGACGCAGAGGCAACATCTGGTGCAGAGGAAACGCCTGAACCGACAGTAACGCCTGCTGAAACGGAAGAAGACGTGACAGAAGAAGACAAGGCGGAAACAGAGACGGATGAGGAGACAGAGGAGCCTGACGCAGAGGCAACACCTGGTGCAGAGGAAAAGCCTGAACCGACAGTAACGCCTGCCGGGACAGAGGAAGAAGGAACAGAAGAAGAAGGAACAGAAGAAGATAAGGCGGAAACAGAGACAGGTGAGGAGACAGAAGAAGCTGACGCAGAGGTAACACCCGGCGGAGAGGAAGCACCTGAACCGACAGTAACGCCTGCTGAAACAGAAGAATCCGATACAGAGGAAGTTCCCGGGGTTACCGTAACACCGGAAGCCACCGTGACAGCGACGCCGACACCTACTGTAACACCGGAAGATATCTTCGACCGTGAGGAAGAAGAGACGGATGAACGTCCTGTACAGGTGGAAGAGGAAGAAGAATTTACAGAAGAAGAGACGGCTGCAATGGCGGAAGCCAACCATAGCTGCAACGGCATTTATGTGTCAGGCATCAATCTTCCCTGGTATGTACAGTTCCGTGCCACCAGCGGCGAGGATTATGAATTTACCAACGAAAATGAAGCAAATATCTTCAAATCCTACGAATTTGAACTGTGGGATCTGAAGAATAACACAGAATATGAGATTCCAGACGGCGAATATATCAGTGTGACGGTTCCTGTGAAAGAGGGATATGAATATACGATTGAGCATCTTCTGGACAACGGTGCAATGGAGACTATTGTACCCAGCGTGAACGGAAGCACGATGGTATTCAGCACACATTCTTTCAGTCCTTTCGGCATTGCGGGAAGCAAACCGTTGGTAGGTGAAGAAATCGCAACGGACGGATATGAAACAATGCCGGCTGCAACAGCGACGCCTGCCCCGTCATCTTCTGATGGAGATAATGGAAACAGTGCATCTTCTGGTACTGTTACCCCGTCCGCATCTTCTGGAAACAGCGCTGGAAGTACGGACAGCAGAAATACTGATGGAAGCAGTCAGGACAGCGCTAATGAGAACACGGACAGCAGCGGTGAATCCACAGATGCCGTGAATACCGGCGATACCACACCGATCGCACCGTTTGTAGTTCTTGCTGTGGCGGCGGTTGTGATTATTGTTGTGATCATATATCTCAGAAAAAGAAAAAAATAAATCAGATGTAATATGAAAAACACCCCTCCCATATATTTTAACGGGAGGGGTGTTTTATGAAATTAAAAACGATTTTAAAATCCCTGTTTCTGGCTTACGCGATTACAGGAGCATTCCTTTTCCTTCTGGCTTTTCTGGTATTCCAGCTGGATCTTGGCAGGGCTCCGGCAGCCGCCGGTATAGTGGCGATATACGTGGCCTCCTGTTTCGCCGGCGGTTTTATGGCAGGAAAGCTGATGCGCCGGGATAAATATTTCTGGGGGATCCTGACAGGGCTGACTTATTTTATCCTGCTTGCAGCGGCATCATTTGTAGTGCAGGGAAAATGGGATATGTCTTTTCAGCATCTTATCACCACATTCTGTATGTGTCTGGGAGGCGGCGCGCTGGGCGGTATGCTTGCGTGAAAATGTGGAAGCCCGGCAGTAAAAAAACTCTTTTATTTACCGGAAAAATATGCTATACTATCCGGAGATAACGATACATAAGGAGGACTATAGCATGGAACATATCAAAACCTTAAATACAAAGAACTTACAGAACACTGTTAAGAAAGGCGGATGCGGCGAGTGCCAGACTTCCTGCCAGTCAGCATGTAAGACTTCCTGTACAGTAGGAAATCAGAGCTGCGAGCATAAATAAGCGCAGGACAGAAGAACAGTTAAGCAGCGGGGTGAAATCCGCTGCTTATTCTTATGCTGTACAGATCAGGATATCCTGTACGCAGTTTAAAAGCCAAAACTGACAAATGAAAGGATTTTGAAGACATGAGTCTGATTCACAGATATCAGAGCAATGGGTATAACATTGTTCTGGACATTAACAGCGGATGTATTCATCTGGTGGATACGGTCACCTATGAAGCGCTTCCGTATATTGAAGAGGGACTTTCTGCTGATGAAATCGTGGAGAAGCTCGGCGGCAGATTCCGCCCGGAGGAGATCCGGACTTCTGCCGCAGAATGTGAGAAACTGAAAGAAGAGGGGATGCTCTTTACAAAGGACATTTATGAAAATGCCATTGATGAGTTTACCAAAAACCGCCAGACGGTGGTGAAAGCCCTTTGTCTTCACATTGCGCATGACTGTAACCTTGCCTGCCGTTACTGTTTCGCCGAGGAGGGAGAATATCACGGAAGGCGCGCGCTGATGTCTTTTGAGACGGGGAAGAAAGCTCTTGATTTTCTGATCGCCAATTCCGGTTCCAGAAGAAACCTGGAAGTGGATTTCTTCGGCGGCGAGCCTCTGATGAACTGGGATGTTGTAAAAGAACTTGTACGTTACGGAAGAGAGCAGGAGAAAGCTCATAATAAAAAATTCCGTTTTACACTGACTACCAACGGCGTGCTCCTTAACGACGAAGTGATGGAATTCTGTAACAGGGAAATGTCCAACGTGGTGCTCAGCGTTGACGGGCGGAAAGAAGTTCACGATTATATGAGGCCGTTCCGCAAAGGCGCGGGAAGCTACGATCTCATTATGCCGAAGTTCATTAAATTCGCGGAATCCAGAAATCAGGAGAATTATTATGTGAGAGGTACCTTTACCCGCCATAATCTTGATTTCTCGAAGGATGTGCTCCATCTTGCGGATCTGGGATTCAAACAGATTTCTGTAGAGCCTGTGGTGGCGGCGGATACGGAAGAGTATGCCATCCGGAAAGAAGATATTCCGAAGATCCTGGAGGAATACGATATTCTTGCCAGAGAGATGATCAGAAGAGAAAAAGAGGGAAAGGGATTTAATTTCTTCCATTTCATGATCGATCTTACCGGAGGCCCGTGTGTGTACAAACGGCTTTCCGGATGCGGATCCGGCACGGAATATCTTGCGGTGACCCCATGGGGCGATCTTTATCCCTGCCATCAGTTCGTGGGAGAAGAAAAGTTCCTTATGGGAAATGTGGACGAAGGAATTACCCGTCCCGCAGTGAAGGATGAATTTAAGGACTGCAACGTTTATACCAAGAAGGACTGCCGGGAGTGCTTCGCGAGATTTTACTGCAGCGGCGGATGCGCGGCGAACGCATGGCATTTCCAGAACGATATTAAAGGCAGTTATGAGATCGGATGCGAACTTCAGCGGAAACGAGTGGAGTGCGCGATCATGATAAAAGCCACTTTGGCTGAATAATGAAAGTAAGAAGGGATAGAACATGAAGAAAAACAGAGGAATCGCGGTACTGGTGCTGACTGTGATCATCACAGCCTTCCTGTGTTATACGGCGGGCTTTGGCATCGGACCTACCGGAACAGGATCTGCAAAGAATATCAAAACAGGTCTTGATCTGGCGGGCGGCGTCAGCATTACATATCAGGCGAAAGAAGAAAATCCTGACAGCGAGGATATGAAAGATACTGTCTATAAGATGCAGAAGCGTGTAGAACAGTACAGCACGGAAGCTCAGGCGTATCAGGAGGGAAGCAACCGTATCACGGTAGAGATTCCCGGAGTGACAGACGCGGACCAGATCCTGAATGATCTCGGAAAACCGGGATCACTGTGCTTTATTGAGCAGACAGATGCGGATGGCAATACGAACTTTGAGTATGACGGAACAACATATGTGCTTTCCAGAAGTCTGGACGAGATCCGGGAAGCCGGTTCTGTTGTGCTGGAAGGAACGGACGTGGCGGACGCGGAAGGCGGCGCCTACCAGAATCAGGACGGCAGCAGCAGAGAATACGCGGTAAATCTGATCCTTACAGACGAGGGATCAGAGAAATTCGCGGAAGCGACAGAGAATAATGTGGGAAGCCAGATCGCCATTGTCTATGACGACGAGATCTTGAGCGCGCCTACCGTTCAGGAAGCGATTACCGGCGGACAGGCGCAGATCAACGGAATGGCTGATGTGGAGGAAGCGCAGAACCTTGCTTCCTATATCCGTATCGGTTCACTGAGCCTGGAACTGGAGGAACTGCGTTCCAGTGTGGTAGCGGCCCAGCTTGGCGAGGAAGCTATCACCACCAGTGTGATCGCGGGCGGGATCGGTCTTGTGCTGGTGATCCTGCTGATGATCATCGTATACCGGGTTCCCGGCGTTGTGGCAGGTATTGCCCTGATCCTCTATACAGCCATTGTGCTGATCGTGCTCAACGCCTTTGACATTACACTGACACTGCCCGGTATCGCGGGTATCATTCTGGGTATCGGTATGGCGGTGGACGCCAACGTGATCATATACGCCCGCATCAAAGAGGAGATCGCGGCGGGGATTTCTGTGAGGGGAGCGATCAAAGCCGGATTTTCCAAGGCTTTTTCCGCGATCTTTGACGGAAATATCACTACGCTGATCGCCGCTTTTGTACTGATGTGGCTGGGATCCGGAACAGTAAAAGGATTTGCATACACTCTGGCCATCGGTATCGTGGTATCCATGTTTACGGCCCTTGTGATCTCCAGATTCGTGGTAAACGCGCTGTATGCGGTGGGCGTTCAGGATGAAAAATTTTATGGAAGAGCCAAAGAGCGCAAGGCGTTTAACTTTGCGGGAAAAAGGAAACTGTTCTTCCTGATCTCCATCCTCCTGATCCTTTCCGGACCGGCGGCGATGCTGATCAACAATGTATCCAAAGGCAGCGTGCTGAATTACAGCCTGGAGTTCTCCGGCGGTACGGCGACAACGGTTACCTTTAACGAGGATATGGACATCAAACAGATCGACTCAGAAGTGACGCCTGTAGTGGAGAAAGTAACAGGGGACAAGAACGTGCAGCCCACCAAGGTGGTGGGGACCAATCAGGTCGTGATCAAGACCCGTACCCTTTCCCAGGAGGAGCGCGAGGCTCTGAATCAGGCCATGGTGGAGAATTTTGACGTAGATGAGACTCTGATTTCCACAGAAAGTATCTCCGGAACTGTAAGCGCTGAGATGAGAAGAGATGCTCTTGTGGCGGTTGCGGTAGCTGCGGTATGTATGCTGATCTATATCTGGTTCCGGTTCAAGGATATCCGTTTTGCCAGCAGCGCGGTTCTGGCGCTTCTCCACGACGTGCTGGTAGTATTCGCGTTCTACGCGATTTCCAGAACATCTGTGGGAAATACCTTTATCGCCGTTATGCTGACGATCCTTGGATATTCCATCAACGCCACGATCGTTATCTTTGACCGTATCCGTGAGAACCTTCACGAAGGACAGAGCAGGACGGATCTGGCTGAGATCGTGAACAACAGTATCACCCAGACGCTTACAAGAAGTATTTATACATCGCTGACAACCTTTATCATGGTGGCGGTTCTCTATGTGATGGGAGTATCCTCCATTAAGGAATTCGCGGCACCTCTTATGGTAGGTATCGTATGCGGAGCATATTCATCTGTATGTATTACCGGTCCGCTGTGGCTGGTAATGAAACGCCACTTCACAAAAGCGGGTACTCAGACGGCCGCACTGGCCGGAGCACCGGCAGGCGCGCTGACAGGCGGGAATACGGCTGCCTCAGAAGATAAGAGCGGCAGCACTCAGGGAAGAAAAAACAGTAAGAACCAGCCCAAAAAGAAAAACCGTAAGAGAGTTGCGGAGCGGCTGGAGCGGGAAGCGGCTGCGAAAGACCCTTCTCAGGAAGAAAAGTCTGAATAATATGAACCAGCATCCCGGGGCACGGATTTTGTCCCGGGATTACTGTTTATCAGGAGGAATTATGGAAAAGTGGGTTGTGACGGCCAAAAGGGCAGATTTTCAGGAAATTGCCGGGAAGTTCGGGATCGATCCTGTGATTGCCAGACTGATCAGGAACAGAGATGTTGTGGAGATGGAAGATATCCGTACCTATCTGTACGGTACACTGAAAGATCTGCCGTCGCCCTGGCTTCTGAGGGATATGGACACGGCGGTGGACATCCTTTCAGAGAAAACCGCCCGCAGAGCCAGGATCAGGATCATCGGAGATTATGATATAGACGGCGTATCGGCCACATATATCCTGCTGAAAGGGCTGAAACGTCTGGGGGCGGATGTGGATACCTATATTCCGGATCGGGTGAAGGACGGTTACGGGATCCACCGTCAGCTGATCGAACAGGCGAAAGAGGATCATATTGATACCATCGTGACCTGTGATAACGGGATATCCGCCGCCGATGAAATCGCGGAGGCAAAAAAGTACGGGATGACTGTGATCATTACAGATCACCATGAGGTTCCGTACAGGGATACGGAAAGCGGACGAGAGTGGGTAATACCTCCCGCGGACGCGGTGATCGATCCCAGGCTGCCTGTCTGTTTATATCCAAATAAAAAGCTCTGCGGCGCGGCGGTCGCCTGGAAACTGATCTGGGCGCTGTACGAAAAGAACGGGATCCCGGAGGAAGAAATCCTGGAATTTGCCGAGATCGCAGCCATCGCCACTGTGGGGGATGTGATGGATCTTCAGGGAGAAAACAGGATCATCGTAAAAGAAGGCCTAAAGAGACTTCCCCATACTGCCAACAAAGGGCTCAGAGCCCTTATCGCGGCAAACGGGCTGGAAGGGAGCAGGATAACCGCCTATCATGTAGGGTTTGTCCTGGGCCCCTGTATCAACGCCAGCGGACGCCTGGATACGGCGACCCGTTCCCTGAAGCTGCTCTGCGAGACGGACAGTGACAGCGCGGCGAAAAATGCGGGAGATCTTCTCGCCCTCAACCAGAGCCGCAAAGCCCTGACGGAGCAGGGAAAAGAAGAGGCGGAACGACTGGTGGAAGGTACAGATCTCAAAAACGACAGGGTACTGGTTATATTTCTTCCGGACTGTCACGAAAGTCTCGCCGGGATCATTGCGGGAAGGATCCGGGAAAAGTATTATAAGCCGGCATTTGTGCTTACAAGGGGCAGCGGGGGAGTCAAGGGCAGCGGCCGCTCCATCGAGACATATTCCATGTATGACGAGCTTGTAAAATGCGGCGATCTTCTGGAACAGTTCGGAGGCCATCCCATGGCGGCGGGACTTTCCCTGAAAGAGGAAAATGTGGAAGTATTCCGGCGCCGGATCAACGAATGCTGCACTCTGACAGAAGAAATGCTTACCCCGAAAGTCACCATAGACGTTCCCATGCCGGTATCCTATATTTCCAGAAAACTGATCGAAGAACTGTCTCTTCTTGAACCTTTCGGAAAAGGCAATACGAAACCGCTTTTCGCTCAGAAAGGACTAAGAGTTTTAAATCTCAGAATTCTTGGCAAGAATCATAATGTGGCGAAAATGACACTCATGGATCCGGAAGGGACCGCTGTAGAAGCTGTGTATTTTGGACAGGCGGAAGAATTTGCCGGCTATGTCTCCGGACATGAGACAGTTTCTGTTACATACTATCCGGAGATCAACGTATATCAGGGAAGAGAAACTCTTCAGATTGTGATCAGGAATTACTGCTGACCGTGAAAAAGGGCGGTTTTTAGCATACCCTGACGGGTTTTGCATTGATTCCGGAACTGAAAAGTGCTATACTTATTAAGATTTCATGTATATTGGAGCCCGTGTCAGCGGGCCTTGGATTATATCAATGCGGAGGTACGGAACAATGAAGAAACTAGAAGAATATGTGAGGAGTATTCCGGATTTTCCGGAACCGGGAGTGATTTTCCGCGACGTTACCAGCATCCTTCAGGACGCCGACGGACTGAATCTTGCCATAGATTCCATGCAGTCGTATCTGAATGATATGGATCTGGACGTCATCGTGGGACTGGAATCCAGAGGATTTATGTTTGGAGTTCCCATTGCCTATAATCTTCACAAGGCTTTCGTGCCTGTGCGCAAGAAAGGAAAGCTTCCCTGTGAGACGATCTCTCAGACATATGATCTGGAATATGGAAGTGAGGAGATCGAAATCCATAAGGACGCGATCAAACCGGGCCAGAAAGTTGCGGTTGTGGACGACCTGATCGCTACAGGCGGCACAGTCGAGGCGGCGGTGAAGCTGATCGAGAGACTGGGCGGAGAGGTTGTGAAGATCGTTTTTCTTATGGAACTTGAGGGCCTGAAGGGACGTGAGAAGCTCAAGGGATATAATGTGGATTCTGTAATCCGTTATGAGGGAAAATAACTGTGACCAGATGATGTGATATCAGGCAGGTGGGAGATAATGGAAGAGACGAGGAAAGATGTACAAGTGGAAAGCAGCCCCGTACAGGAGGAGCAGGAAAAGCTGAAATCTGTACAGCGGGCAGACGCAGCGGTGAAATCCATGAGCGATTTCACCAGTCCGGAAGATCTGTATCAGGAACTGATCTCCAGTGTGAGAAAATATCATCCATCCGCAGACATTTCCATGATACAGAAGGCCTATGAGGTGGCCAGGGAAGCGCATAAGGATCAAAAGAGAAAATCGGGAGAACCCTATATCATTCATCCCCTTTGCGTCGCTATCATCCTGGCGGATCTGGAACTTGACAAAGAGACCATTGTTGCAGGGCTTCTCCATGACGCTGTGGAGGACACCTGGATGACCTATGAGGAAGTGGAGAAGGAATTCGGTTCCGAGGTAGCCCTTCTTGTGGATGGGGTAACCAAGCTGGGACAGCTGAACTATTCCAAGGACAAGGTGGAGCTGCAGGCGGAGAATCTGCGGAAGATGTTCCTCGCCATGGCGAAGGACATCCGCGTGATCCTGATCAAGCTGGCGGACCGGCTGCACAACATGAGAACGCTCCAGTATATGAAGCCGGAAAAACAGCTGGAGAAGGCACGGGAGACCATGGATATCTATGCCCCGATCGCCATGCGTCTCGGTATTTCAAAGATTAAGGTGGAGCTGGACGATCTGTCCCTGAAATATCTGAAACCGGAGGTTTACTATGATCTGGTTGACAAGATCGCCCTCCGCAAAAGTGAAAGAGAAGATTTCGTCAACAGTATCGTCCGCCAGGTAAAGCAGCACATGGACGACGCCGGGATCAAATCCCAGGTGGACGGAAGGATCAAACATTTTTTCAGTATATACAAAAAGATGGTCAATCAGGACAAGACCATCGATCAGATCTACGACCTTTTTGCTGTGCGTATCCTTGTGGATACGGTGAAAGACTGCTATGGCGCCCTGGGCGTTATCCACGAGATGTACAAGCCCATTCCGGGCAGGTTCAAAGATTATATCGCCATGCCGAAGCCCAATATGTATCAGTCTCTTCATACGACGCTGATCGGGCCCAACGGACAGCCTTTTGAGATCCAGATCCGTACTTACGAGATGCACAAGACGGCGGAATACGGTATCGCCGCCCACTGGAAATATAAGGAGTCTTCCGACGGCAAGGTGCCGGTGGGAAAACAGGAGGAAGAGAAGCTTAATTGGCTGCGCCAAATCCTGGAGTGGCAGAGAGACATGTCTGACAACAGGGAGTTTATGAGCCTTCTGAAAAATGACCTGAACCTGTTTGCGGACAATGTATACTGTTTTACGCCTCAGGGCGATGTGAAAACTCTTCCCACAGGTTCCACTCCCATAGATTTTGCCTATTCGGTACACAGCGCGGTGGGAAACAGAATGGTGGGAGCCCGTGTAAACGGGAAACTTGTGCCTATTGAGTATGAGATCCAGAACGGAGACCGTATCGAGATCATTACGTCTCAGAATTCCCAGGGACCCAGCCGCGACTGGCTGAAGCTGGTGAAGAGTACTCAGGCGAAAAACAAGATTAATCAGTGGTTCAAAAAGGAACTGAAAGAAGACAATATTCTCAAAGGCAAGGAAATGCTTGCCCAGTATGCAAAGACCAAAGGGTACAAGATCGGAAATTATATGAAGAATCAGTACCTGGACGTGGTAATGCATAAATACGGTTTCCGCGACTGGGATTCCGTTCTGGCAGCCATCGGACACGGCGGGCTTAAAGAGGGCCAGGTGTTCAATAAACTGCTGGAGGCCTATGAGAAGGAAAACAAAAAGAAGATTACAGATGAAGAAGTACTGGAGGCTGCGGCGGAGGCTCAGGAGAAGCTCCATATCGCCAAATCCAAGGGCGGTATTATCGTCAGAGGTATCCATGATGTGGCGGTGCGCTTTTCCAAGTGCTGCAGTCCGATTCCGGGCGACGAGATCGTGGGCTTCGTCACCAGAGGACGGGGTATCACCATCCACCGTACCGACTGTGTTAACGTCCTGAATATGTCCGAAGCGGACAGGACCAGGCTGATCGAGGCGGAATGGCAGGAGACTGACAGCCGCGCCGCGGAGAAATATACGGCGGAACTTCAGATCTACGCGAATAACCGTACAGGACTTCTTGTTGATCTTGCGAAAATATTCACGGAACGGAAGATAGATCTTAAGAATATCAACAGCCGTATCAGCAAGCAGGATAAGGCGACGATCTCTGTAAGCTTTGAGGTGGGCAGCAAAGAGGAACTTGCTTCCCTTGTAGAGAAGATCCGCCAGGTGGAAAGCGTTCAGGATGTAGAGCGTACTACCGGCTGATCCGGTACAGAAAGGAACGGATATGAATAATCTGGAATTACAGAAATGCACCCTCGGTCCGGTGATGACCAACTGCTATTTCCTGAAGAACAGGGAGACAGGCGAGATGCTGATCGTGGATCCCGGAGACAGTCCCGAAACTGTCATCGCCAAAGTGCGGGAGATGCAGGGGAAACCTGTGGGCATTCTTCTGACCCACGGACATTTCGACCATATACTTGCCGTAGAAGAAGTGAAGAAAGAATTCGGCATTTCTGTCTATGCGTGGGAAAAAGAAGTTTCCACCCTGGAAAAACCCATGGCGAACCTTTCCGCATATCAGGGAAGAGTCTGTTCCCTGAAGGCGGATGTGGAACTTTCGGATCTCCAGGAGTTCGAAGCGGCCGGATTCACTGTTAAGATGATCGGGACACCGGGACATACGGAGGGGAGCTGCTGCTATTATCTGAAGGATGAGGGCGTGCTTTTCAGCGGAGATACACTGTTTTACGGCTCGGTGGGACGGACGGATTTCCCGGGAGGAAGCACCGCGGAGATCGTGCGGAGCCTTCACAGGCTTCTGGATATGCTTCCCGAGGAGACAGAGGTTTATCCGGGGCATGACAGTTCCACTACCATCGGATATGAAAAGAGGTATAATCCCTTTGTTTAAAATCAGTATTTTATTTCTGGACAGAGAATTTGAACATGATATTTATGAACTGATCCGTGCTTTTTATCCGGAAAGCGAGATCAACGTCTCTTATGAGAACGAAGAACAGGATGCTGCCGGCACAGATCTTCGCTTCCGGGTAGAAAAACAGGATCAGAACTGTCTGATCCATTACGACAGTGAAGAGCGCAGAGGTGTGATCAGCGCGGAATTCATACAGGGGCAGTCTTCGGATGCCCTTCTTTGCTGTAAGGATCCCCATGAGATACGAAAAGAAAATAAAGACAAGATAAAGTATGCCCTCTATCAGCTTCTGGTGAAACTCACAGGAAGAACGCTTCCCTGGGGAAACCTTACCGGGATCCGGCCGGCCAAGCTGGCGATGGGTATGATCGAATCGGGAATGAAGAATACTGAAGCGGCGAAAGAAATGCGGGAACGATATCTGGTAAGTCCGCAGAAGACCGCCCTTGCCATTACCATAGCCAACAGGGAGAGGGAGATCCTGAAAGATATCGATTATGAAAACGGGTACAGCCTTTATGTGGGGATTCCTTTTTGTCCCAGTATCTGCCTGTACTGTTCCTTCAGTTCTTATCCCCTGAAGCAGTGGCAAGACCGTGTGGATCTGTATCTGGACGCCCTTGTAAAGGAAATTCAGGCGGTTTCCCGGATGATGAAAGCAAAGGGCTGCGTCCTTGATACCATCTATATCGGCGGAGGAACGCCAACCACACTGGAACCGGATCAGCTGAAACGCCTTTTTGACGCGCTGGAGAATTCTTTCGGTTTTGACGGACTTGCGGAGTTTACAGTGGAGGCGGGGCGTCCGGACAGCATTACGGCAGAAAAACTTGCGATGATCCGGAACTATCCCGTGACCAGGATATCTGTGAATCCCCAGACCATGAACCAGGAGACTTTGGATATCATCGGCAGACGGCATACTGTCCAGGAGACCAGACAGGCCTTCCTTCTGGCGAGAGAGCATGGATTTGACAATATTAATATGGACCTGATCGTCGGCCTTCCGGGAGAAGATATCTCCATGGTGGAAAACACTCTGAGAGAGATCCGGGAGCTCGCGCCGGACAGCATGACAGTTCATTCCCTCGCGGTGAAGCGCGCAGCCAGGCTGAATATTTTTAAAGACCGGTATCAGGAGATGACTTTTGAAAACAACCAGCAGATCATGGATCTCACCATGAAAACTGCATACGAAATGGGAATGGGACCCTATTATCTGTACCGCCAGAAAAACATGAAGGGAAATTTTGAAAATGTAGGCTATGCAAAGGTTGACAAAGCCGGCATTTACAATATACTAATTATGGAGGAAAAGCAGCCCATCATCGCGGTGGGCGCCGGCGGTTCCTCCAAGCTGGTCCATGACCGGGGAAAACGGATAGAGCGTGTGGAAAACGTAAAAGACGTATGGAACTACATTACCCGTATTGACGAGATGATCGAACGAAAGAGAGCAGGTATAGAAGCCTGGCTGTAAGAGATGGGGAGGTGTACACCTTGGGAGCGGCACGCATAGATGCGGTAAGAGCGACGGAGAGGATCCTGGAATTTGACCTTTCTGTTGAACTGAATCACGGAATTGTTGTGAGCAACCTGGCGTATGCAGTGGCTTCAGAGATGGGACTGGAAGAAAGTGTCTGTTATGAGCTGGCAATCGCCGGAATGCTTCATGATATCGGGAAGCTGAAGCTTACCGGATATATTGACGGGAGAGAGCAGGATCCTCTTCTGATCGAGGAACTGAAATATGTGCGTATGCATTCCACTCTGGGATACGAGGAGCTGAAAGGACAGGGGTATTCTGATTTTGTCCTGGAAAGTATCCTTTATCACCATGAGAATTATGACGGAAGCGGCTATCCCTCGAATCTTGCCGGAGAGGAGATACCTCTGGGAGCGAGGATACTGAGGGTGTGCGATGTGTTTGCGGCGCTCAGCTCCGACCGGCCTTACAGGAGCGCTTTTGACATACATACGGTCATGGAGCTGATGATCGACGAGATCAAGAATTTTGATATGGAAATTTTCCTCGCTTTTCAGCGGGTGATACATAATACAAGAATAGCAGGAGGTCCAAATGGCGTTAAAGAAAAAACCGGTAACCGGTATGAAAGACATTTTACCAAAGGAGATGGAAATCCGTAATTATGTGATGAACATGATCCGTGAGACATACGGGAAATTCGGCTTTTCCTCAATCGAAACACCCTGTGTGGAACACATTGAGAATCTTTCCAGCAAGCAGGGCGGAGAAAACGAGAAACTGATCTTCAAGATCCTGAAAAGAGGAGAAAAACTGAAACTTGATACCGCGAAAGAGGAAGGAGACCTTGTGGACTCCGGCCTGCGTTACGACCTGACAGTGCCTCTTTCCCGATATTATTCCAACAATGCCAACGAGCTTCCGGCTCCTTTTAAGGCATTGCAGATGGGTAACGTGTGGAGAGCGGACCGTCCCCAGAGAGGACGTTTCCGTCAGTTTATGCAGTGCGATATCGATATCCTGGGCGAGCCGACTTACCTTGCGGAGATCGAACTGGTGCTTGCCACCACGACGCTCCTTGGAAAACTGGATTTTCATAATTTCACGATCCGCATCAACGACCGGAAGATCCTGAAGGCCATGGCCCAGTACAGCGGTTTTCTGGAAGAAAGTTTCGATACTGTATTTATCATTCTGGACAAAATGGACAAGATCGGCCTGGAGGGAGTTGCGGCGGAACTTGAAAAAGAAGGATTTTCAAAGGAAAGCATCGACACCTATCTCGGACTTTTCCGCGAGGTTACAGGGGATATCCAGGGCGTACGCTATCTGAAAGAAAAACTGAAAGACGTTCTTGCTCCGGAGGTGGCGGAGGACCTGGAAACCATCATCACTTCCGTGGACGCTGTAAAGACGGCTGATTTCCGGATCGCCTTTGATCCCACCCTTGTGCGGGGAATGTCCTATTATACAGGACCGATTTTCGAGATCGCGATGGACGAGTTCGGCGGTTCTGTGGGAGGCGGCGGACGGTACGATGAGATGATCGGCAAATTTACCGGCCAGAACACTTCTGCCTGCGGTTTTTCCATTGGTTTTGAAAGGATCGTCATGCTTCTTCTGGAAAGAGGATACGAGGTTCCGGGAACCGCGGAGAAGAAAGCCTTCCTCATAGAGAAAAACATGCCGGCGGACAAACTTCTCACGATTCTGAAACAGGCTGAAGAGGAGAGAAGCCGCGGCGTACAGGTGAATCTTTCCATTATGAAGAAAAATAAAAAATTCCAGAAAGAACAGCTGGCCGCGGAAGGCTATACGGAATTTGTAGAATTTTTCCGCGACAGAGTATAACAGGTATATAACGAAAAAGGAGACACAAGCAATGGCTGAAAGTATGAAGGGACTGCACAGAACCTGCCGCTGTGCGGAAGTGACAAAGGAAATGACAGGCAGCAGTATCACGCTGATGGGATGGGTGCAGAAAGCCCGCAATAAAGGCGGTATCGTATTTGTTGACCTGAGAGACCGCTCCGGGATCATGCAGCTGATCTTCGAGAACGGCAGCATCGATGAAGCCGGATTTGAAAAAGCTGGAAAGCTGAGAAGTGAATTTGTGATCGCTGTAACCGGCGTGGTAGAGAAACGAGGCGGAGCGGTGAACGAACATCTTGCCACAGGCGAGCTGGAGCTGCGCGTAAATTCTCTGCGGGTGCTTTCTGAATCAGAAGTGCCGCCCTTCCCCATTGAGGAGAACAGCAAGACAAAAGACGAGATCCGTCTGAAATACCGTTATCTGGATCTGAGAAGGCCGGACCTTCAGAGAAATATCATGCTGAAGAGCAAAGTGGCAATGCTTACCAGAAAATTCTTCGCGGACGAAGGATTCCTGGAGATCGAGACTCCCATGCTGGGCAAGAGTACTCCGGAAGGAGCACGGGATTATCTGGTGCCCTCCAGAATTCATCCCGGATGTTTCTACGGACTGCCCCAGTCTCCCCAGCTGTATAAGCAGCTTCTGATGTGTTCCGGTTATGACCGCTATATCCAGATCGCCCGTTGTTTCCGGGATGAAGACCTTCGCGCGGACCGTCAGCCGGAGTTCACCCAGATCGATATGGAGCTTTCTTTCGTGGATGTGGACGACGTTATTGATGTGAATGAAAGATTTCTGGCATATCTTTTCAAAGAAGTGCTGGATGTGGACGTGAAGCTTCCGATCCAGAGGATCACATGGCAGGAAGCCATGGACCGTTTCGGATCAGACAAACCGGATATGCGTTTCGGTATGGAGCTTCATGATGTAAGCGAAGTTGTGAAGGACTGCGGATTCGCGGTATTTAAAGGCGCCCTTGAGGCAGGCGGAAGCGTCCGCGGCATCAACGCCGAGGGACAGGGTTCCATGCCCCGCAAGAAGATCGACAAGCTGGTGGAATTTGCGAAAGGATATGGTGCGAAAGGTCTCGCCTATATCGCCATTGCGGAAGACGGGACCAGGAAATCCTCTTTCGCGAAATTCATGACCGATGAAGAAATGGACGGACTTGTAAGCGCCATGGACGGAAAGCCGGGAGACCTGCTTCTCTTTGCCGCTGACCGCAACAAAGTTGTTTATGATGTTCTCGGCGCGCTCCGTGTGGAGCTGGCAAAACAGATGGAGCTCCTGGACAAGAATGAATACCGTTTCGTATGGGTGACAGAATTCCCGCTGCTGGAGTGGAATGAAGAAGAGAACAGATTTACAGCCATGCATCATCCCTTCACCATGATGATGGACGAGGATATCCCTCTTCTGGATACAGATCCCGGCAAAGTGCGGGCGAAAGCTTACGATATCGTGCTGAACGGAAATGAGATCGGAGGCGGAAGCGTCAGGATCCATCAGAACGATATCCAGGAGAAGATGTTCGAGATGCTGGGCTTCACAAAAGAAGCCGCCTACGAACAGTTCGGTTTCCTTCTGAACGCATTCAAATACGGCGTTCCCCCTCACGCGGGACTTGCCTACGGACTTGACCGTCTGGTGATGCTCATGGCCAAAGTGGACAGCATCCGTGACGTGATCGCGTTCCCCAAGGTAAAAGACGCTTCCTGTCTGATGACAGAATCTCCCAGCAGGGTAAGCCAGGCGCAGCTGGAAGAACTCGGACTGGAGACAGCCGCAGAAGTGGAGGAATAACAAAGCATAACACAAAACAAAAAGAGCACAGCCGGAACTGTTTCGCGGCTGTGCTCTTTGTTTTACTGTAAATCCAGGAGATCACTCCTCATAGGAAGAATCATCTTCTTCATAAGAATCGTCTTCGCTGTATTCTTCTTCTGAACCGTCCTCATATCCGTCCATATCTTCCGCGACAGGAGTGCTGACAAGATTGCCGAAAATTCCGGAACTTAATGACTGGCTTTCGTCTGTCAGTTTCCAGGATACCCCGTCGTTGATAAGATAAAAAGATACCGGAGAGGTTACAGTGGCCGTGTTTTCTTCAATGTTCTTCAGAAGAAGTTCCAGAGAATGTTCATACCGCTTCTGGGAACCGTCAATTACGGCATCCGGTGAATTCAGGTATTCGGTCAGTTCATTCTGATATGTCTCCAGGATCGTACTGCTGTCAAAAGTTGTAAGCTCTGTATTTACAGTGGCTTTGTAACTCTGAATATCAGAACCGGAGATTTTAAAATCAAAATTATTGTGGACCTGTTCTACCAGAGCGGCGGCAATGGAACTCTTGGCTTCATCGGAAGTATTGAGAAGGCTTTCGATGCCCAGATAGTTGCTCATCTGATTCAGATCCATGGTTTTCAGGGTGTTTAAATAGACGGTCAGTGTTTCCTCCGGTGTAAGAAGGTCACTGTCAGACAGATATGTCATAAGACCGCCGACAAGATTATTTTCCAGATCGTATGTCCGGACGATTTCCCATTCCTCGGTGTCTGTGCCTGTGTTCTTAAGTTCCATACTGCAGTCTGTTTCCACAGTATCGTATTGTCTGTTCTTAAGAAGCTCATTTAAGATCAGGTACCGGGATTCCAGAGAATCAGGATTCTCATCGGAACCGGAAGCAGCACTCAGGATAGCATCTTCCAGATGCGCGGTGTCGTAATCTTTCGCCAGAGCCTTCGTATCAAGCGTAGAGAGCTTTAATCTGGCAGTTGCCGACATTTTATCTTGACCGACGTCGATTTCGAGGATCTTGTAATCAAAATCCTTGAAAAATAAAGAAAAGACTTCTTCTACTTCATTAGAAAGTTCAGCTTTTCCTTTGACGTCCGGAAACAGTTCTTCGTAGGCAACATACTTATGAACGGTGTCAGAATCGAGATTTTTTAAAAGGTTCAGCTCATTTGTGATGACTCCTTCCACATCTGTCTTATCCACGTGGGAACAGCCGATACAGACAGTAACGGCGAGGATGAGCAGAAGGAAGGAAATCCATGCTTTTGCCATCTTCATAAGTTTCTTTCCTTTCCAAAATATTCTTTTCTATTCTACCAGATAATGCCTGAAAAGTCAAAAAAACGGAAATTTCACGGCTTTTTTCTAAATAAAACGTGAAAAAAATGTGAAAATAACAGCTGCTTCTGGCCGGGACTTTTCTTTTACGTTATAATCTGATATGATAATAAGATCAGAAACAAGGAACAGATAAGACCTTATGCTCGGGAGAGGTGAGGAAGCGGCGCGGATATGTCCGCCTGTGCAGGAGGTTGTATAATATTATGAAAAAACGTATCTTAATCCTTTTGGGAATAATTATAATCGCGGGGGCTGCGGCAGGCGTATGCTGGAAACTGGGAGTGTTCGGCGGCGGCAGCGACAGCGGACCTGCAGCTTATGTATCTCAGGTGAGTGAGATCACCGGCGACGTTGCCGGCGTGTCAAACAGATATGCAGGAGTCGTGGAGCCTCAGGAGACGGTGGAGGTAGAGCTTGAGAGCGGAAGAACCGTAAAAGAAGTCCAGGTGGAAACCGGGGAAGAGGTAAAGCAGGGTCAGCTCCTTTTTGAGTATGACCTGAGCAGTATCCAGGAAGATCTGGCAGAAAGCCAGCTGGAACTGGACAGACTGAAAAACGAAGCGGCCAGTCTGACAGAACAGATAGCCACCCTGGAGAAAGAAAAAAAGAAAGCGTCCCAGGACTCCCAGCTTTCCTATACAATAGAAATTGAAACAAACCGGATGAATCTGAAAAAAAATGAATACGATCAGAAAAGCAAGCAGGCAGAAATCACGAAACTTCAGAACGCCACAGGAAACACGGAGGTCAGAAGCTCTATTGACGGCGTGATCCAGAAGATAGATACTTCCCAGCTGACTACAGACGACGGAGACAGCCTGGATTCCGCTGTGGATTATTCCACGCTTTCCGGGGATGATTCCAGTCATGCGTTCATAACGATCTTAAGTACCGGCGCATACAGGATCAAAGGTACGGTAAATGAGATGAATGTGGGCAATATTATCGAAGGTTCTCCTGTGATCATCCGGTCCCGTGTGGATGAAGATGAGATCTGGCGGGGAACTATGGGTACTGTGGACAGAGACAGCGCCAATACGGAAGACAGCAGTTCCATGTATTACGGTATGGTAGACACCAGCGGATCGCAGACGTCATCCAGTACATATCCGTTTTATGTGCATCTGGACTCTTCAGACGGTCTGATGCTGGGGCAGCATGTATATATTGAGATGGATGAGGGCCAGGAGGACAAAAAAGAGGGTCTGTGGCTCAGTGAATTTTATATTGTGGATGCAGCTACCGACAGTCCTTATGTATGGGCTGCAGATGAAGACAAAAAGCTGGAGAAGCGTCCGGTCATCCTGGGTCAGTATGATGAAACACTGGGAGAATACGAGATTGCCGACGGTCTGACCAAGAATGATTATATTGCATTTCCGTCTGATACACTGACGGAGGGAATGGCGACGACTGTCAGCAGCGCAGCTCAGACAGAAAGTGTGGAGATGGTTCCTGTTGACGACGGTATGAGTTCCGGAGACGCTGTCATGGATGACGGAATGATGATGGATGACGGAATGACGATGGACGACGGAATGACGACGGACGACGGCATGATGATGGAAGATGATATGCTTCTGGATGACACGGGAATGCCGGAGGACGGGATGATCGTAGACGATACGGCTTCCGGCTGGGACGACGTGGCTGACGATACAGGAATGACGGACGCTGACGCATCCATGGAAGCCGGCGGAGACGAAATGTTTGACGATTCCCAGATGTCGGACGGGACAATTCTTGACGATGAGCTGGTGCCTCTGGAATAGGGGAGTACGGAACAGATGCACTATCGGACAGTATAACAGAACACGGAGGCGGAAATGATTCTTGAACTGAAGGGGATATATAAAGAATATCAGCAGGGCAAACTGAAGGTACCTGTGCTGAAAAATGTGGATTTCTCCATGGAAGAAGGGGAATATGTGGCCATTATGGGGCCTTCCGGCTCCGGCAAGACCACACTTATGAATATTATCGGCTGTCTCGATCAGGCAACGGAGGGGAGCTTTATCCTGGACGGGCAGGATATCCGTTCCTGTTCAGAGAATACGATGTCGGACATACGCCTGAATAAAATCGGCTTTGTATTTCAGAGCTTTCATCTCCTTTCCAGGCAGTCTGCCCTGGCAAATGTGGAGATGCCGCTGAATTATGCAAAGGTGCCCCGGAAAGAAAGGAGAGAGAGGGCGCTGAAGGCGCTTGACAGAGTGGGACTTTCCGACAGAGTGAATTTCCGGCCGAATCAGCTTTCCGGCGGGCAGATGCAGAGAGTTGCCATTGCCAGAGCGATCGTGAATAATCCGAAGATCCTTCTGGCGGATGAACCCACAGGTGCGCTGGACAGTAAATCAGGGGCACAGGTGATGGAACTTTTCCAGAAGCTGAATGATGAGGGAGTTACCGTTCTGATGATCACCCATGATCCGGACATCGCAGCTCACGCCAAACGCGTGGTGCTGATCCGTGACGGTGAGCTGACAGAAAAAGGGGTGAATAAATGAGTAAGATAAAGATTGCTGTCATTGGCGTCCTGATTACGGCGCTGGTTGTAGGCGGAGCTGCCGGCGGAATACTGTACTACAGGAACTCCAGACAGGATACAGTCCCGGTGGTGAGTGTTGACAGTATTGCTACAGATTATTATACAGATGAAATGATGCTGGAAGGCAACATTGTTACCAATGTAACTCAGAACATCAATGTAGATAAAGATATGATCATTGATGAACTGTATGTGTCTGAGGGAGATTCCGTAAAGGAAGGGGATCCCCTGATCTCCTTTGACATGACACTTGTACAGATGGAACTGAATATAGCGCGGCTTAAGCAGCAGCAGCTGGAGCAGGATCTCAGCAAGGCGCAGAAACGTCTTACCAGCCTGAAAAACGGCGGTCCGATAGATGAGATACTGAATGATTCCTCACTCCTGGAGACTTCCGGAGTAGGTGTCTCCACATCAGATGATATGGAGGAGATAGACGACGATCTTGCCTATGCGGGCGGGAATGTCCAGGGGAGTTATCTGGCGGCGGTCATGCGCCCGATCCTGGCAGCTGCCGGACTTTTTGGCGACGGAACAGGAAATGATTTTTCCGGAAGTACACAAGCTGCCGGCGATGAGAATGCAGGTACGGATTTTGCCGGACAGAAGGGAACACAGCAGACAGAATTTCCGGAAATCACGGAAACTCCGGATTCCGGTTTTACGGATCAGGAGGAATCCGGCGAGAGTACAGGCGGAAAAGGAGATATCACAGCTGATCCGGGCGAAGAAGAACCGGACTCTGGCGAAAATGACCCGAGTATGGAACCTACTCCGACGCCCAGTCCCGCGCCTTCCGGCGATCCTGTGGACAACGTGGAGATCATAGATACGAATCCGCAGGAAAAAACAGACGACCTCACCGATGGAGAACCGGAGTTTTATCAGAAGATAGACGCGGACACAGAACCTTTTACCGGAACGGGAACAGAAGAAGATCCTTTTGTTTTTCTCTGCAGTTCGGCGAAAGGCAAAGTCGTTGTCACCGGCGCTTTTCTCAACAAAATGGCCGGATTTTTGGAAGACGGGACGAAGGAATTCGGTTTTAACGGCTATTGGTATCAGCTGGAATTCCATTTAAATGATACTGTTACGAATTTTCAGGACAGAAAAGAATCCTGCACAGGATATTATCTTATAGACGGCAGTCTGCTTGAAAGCATGGCCGACGAATTCTCGGAAGTGGAGTTTACTCTTGACGGCGCATCGCAGTATGAAGAGGATCTTCCTTATCTGGACGGAGGTTATGATCCGGGAGGAAGCGGAGAAGAACTGACGCCTTCCATGTCAAGAGAAGAGGCGATCAAAATACAGGAAACAAGAATAGAGAGCCTGAAACTTGACATCCGTGAAAGCGAGATCTCAATCGGTAAACTGGAGAAAAAAGTTCAGAATGAAGTGATCTACAGCAGACTGGACGGAACAGTTGCGAATATAGGGGATCCGGACACCGGAACATCTGACGGCAGTTCCTTTATGAGCATTAAAAGTAAAGAAGGCTACTATGTGCGTGGAACAGTCAGTGAACTCATGCTGGATCAGGTGACGGAGGGAACGATTCTGAACTGTTCAGGAAGCAGCGGTAGTTTCGAGGCCGAGGTTGTGGATGTTTCTGAATATCCGGTAAATTCCAGCAGCTATATGGGAACGGGTAATCCGAATGCATCTTACTATACATACAGCGCGACGATTCTTGGCAATGCCGAAGTCTCAGAGGACGACTGGCTTTCAGTAACGCTTCAGAATCAGGAAAGCGCCTCCGGCGCCATTGTTCTGGACCGGGCGTTTGTACGGTCAGACAACGGTGTGTATTATGTATACAAAGATGTAAACGGCGTGCTTGCCAGACAGGAACTTACTACCGGCGGCAATGTGAACGGCGGATACAGTGTATTGATCACGGGCGGACTTTCCAGAGAGGATAAAATTGCCTTCCCATATGGGGATACTGCCAGAGAAGGCATAAAAACAAAAGACAGTACACTGGAAGAACTGTACGGATACTAGAAGAAAGGCGGAAATTTTATGCTTGAAAATTTAAGGATATCCATTCAGGGAATCTGGTCGCATAAAATGCGTTCTTTTCTGACCATGCTGGGTATCATTATCGGAATCGCTTCCATTATTGCCATTGTCTCTACGATCAAAGGCACAAGTGAACAGATCAAAGAGGATCTGATCGGAGCGGGAAATAATACGGTGACGATTAGTCTGTATGACGGTGATACCACGTATGACGCGGAATATGGAATGAGCAGCAGTTCGCCTCCGATTCTGACAACGGAGCAGAAGGAAGAAGTTATGGATATGGAACATGTGGAAAATGCCACATTCTTTTACACCAGGACCTATTCCAGCAGTATATATTATCAGAATTCTGCTTTTCAAGGAGGGACTATTTACGGGATCGATATGAACTATCTGGATACCTGCGGGTACATGGTCCAGTCGGGACGTGGATTTATCCGGAAAGATTACGACGATCTGAGAAAAGTTGCCCTGGTAGACTCTAATGCGGCGGAGAATCTCTTCGCAGGAGAGGACCCGGTGGGCAAAACCATAGAGATTGGCGGAGAACCGTTTGTGGTGGTAGGCGTTGTACGTCTGAACGACAGTTATCAGCCCAACATTGAAGATATCAATGAATTTTATGAATATTATCAGACGGTTATCGGAACAGTGATGATCCCCAACGACTGCTGGCCGATTGCATTTAAGTTTGATGAGCCTGAGAACGCGGTGATCCGTGCGGATTCCACCGATAACATGAGTAAGGCGGGAAATGACGCGGCCAGTATTCTGAACCAGGGGATTGGGGAGGAATCCAGCTTTAAATACAGGGCGGATGATGTAATGGAACGTGTGAGAAGCCTTCAGCAGCTCAGTGAAAGCACGAATCAGCAGCTTCTGTGGATCGCCAGTATTTCTCTTCTGGTAGGCGGTATCGGCGTAATGAACATTATGCTCGTCTCCGTAACAGAGAGGACCAGTGAGATCGGTCTGAAGAAAGCGATCGGAGCCAGGAAAAAAGTGATCCTGTTCCAGTTCCTTACGGAAGCGTCCATGCTTACCAGTATTGGAGGCATTATCGGCGTGATCTCGGGAATCGCCCTTTCCCGGGTGGTCGCCCAGGTTTCCGGAGCGCCTACGGCGATCAGCGTTCCGGCTATCATAGGATCGGTGTTGTTTTCCATGCTGATCGGCGTTGTTTTCGGTCTGCTGCCCTCAGTAAAAGCGGCAAACCTGAATCCGATCGATGCTCTGCGCAGCGAGTAATGGTTACTTCAGAGGCAGCCGCAGTGTAAACACAGCTCCTCCTTCGGGAGCGTCGGACACGGTAAGGCTTCCTCTGTGGAGAAGGGCGATTTCCCGGGCGATACAAAGTCCCAGCCCGAAATGCTGCTTATCGTTGCGGGAATTATCGGAACGGTAAAACCGTTGAAATACAGATTCTTTTTCGGAATCCGGGATACCGGGACCGTTGTCAGTTACAGAGATGGCAGCGGCTCCCGGTTCTTTTTTCAGGGAAAGGGAGATTTTCCCGCCCGCGGGCACGTAACTCAGCGCGTTATCCAGAAGGATAGACAGCAGCTGAGCGATTTTGTCGGCGTCCAGCATTATGGGGGCGAAGGGTTCATCCGGGAGGGAAATGTCAGATTTCATCCCTTTTTCCCGCATCAGCGGTTCATATTTCTCATACGTCTCCAGGAGGAGGGTATCAGGTTCACATGGCTTCAGATCCAGTTTCCATGTATGATTGTCGGCTCCGGAGAGAGACAGCATATCCTGGATCAGCCGCGCCATCCTGTCGCATTCTTTCAGCGACATATGGATAAATTCTTCAGCCTGCGCCGGGGAAGCCTCCGGAACCGCGGAAAGCCCGGAGCGGATCACGGCCAGAGGGGAACGGAGCTCATGAGATGCGGCGGCGATAAAGGCGGTCTGTTCTCTTCGGCTTTTTTCCAGAGGGCGGATCATTCTGCCGGTGAAAAACCAGGAAAATACAATGACAGCGGCAATACCGGCAAGGACGGCAGCGCCGAAGGCGAGCCGCTGCATATTTAACTGTGCATGAAGCCCGGACAACGGGTGGAGAATGATCATACTCAGTACGCCGTTTCCGTGAGGGATCAGGGCGGTGCAGGCGTAGTAGCCGGCAAACCGGAAGTCGGCGCTTCTGGTGAGTTTCTGATCCGGACTGAAGTTCTCCAGATCAAGACCGCAGGTGTCCCGGGAAAGAGCTGCCGCCTGATGGAAAGCTTTGGAATCTCCGGTATGGCCGGTGAGTTTATAAAAATAGAGGGGTTCTCCGTTGTCCCGGATCTGTATGCGGATTCTGTTTGTATCCATCACAGTCTGCAGCCATCGGTGGGAGATCGCGTTCTGTTCTTCCAGATGGGTAATGCAGGACTGCGCGTTATTGAGAAAAGAGACGTAGCTGTTTCTTTTGGCGGAAGATACCGCGATCATGAGACAGGCAAAAGCCATTCCGATAAGAATGGCGCTGGTGATCAGAGCGGAAAAAACAGTCATCTGGATATGGAGTTTTCGGAACATGGCAGAGCCCTCCAGTTTTTTTGTATTTTACATATTATAGCACGGATTTCTCTACGGAATCTCTAAAGAATCTTTAAAAAGGATTAGAGATTGTTTAAAGATTAAGCTGTTATGATGGGAAAACCAGATGGAAAGGCAGACTGTTTTTCTGACAGGCTGCCTGAGAACTATATCAACAGCAGGAGGAAACAGAATGATAAGACGTCATATATGGAAACAAGGACCGGCCGCTGTAATGGCAGTAACGCTGGCTTTTGCCGGTATTCTGGGGATGACCGGATGCAGTGTGGAGAATACGGAAAACGGAAGCGGCGATTCGGAGCGCAGTTCAGGATCAGCAAACGCCGGTTCAGAAGAAAATTCCGAAAACGCCGCTATGGGGCGGTATCTTGAGGAAGATGTTTCTGTCCCGGAAAACTGTGCGCAGCTTCTGGCCATGCGTTTTCTGGAAGACGGCGCGCTCAGAGTCTGCTACACTGATGAAAACTATATGTTTTATTATGCGGATTCCCGGGACGGCGGCGCATCCTGGAGTGAAGGGATTTCCCTGCTTGCGCAGACCGGGCTTGACGGCGATGTTTTCAGTGTGAGTTATCCCCAGCTTTCCGGAGACGGAGGAATTTTTCTTACAGTGACAAACAGCGAAGAACAGGATCTGGAGAGCGGTGAATATGGACTTCATCTTTACTATATCGATCCTGAGGGAAAAGCCGGAGAACTTCCGGGGTCGTCAGAGCTTGTCGGAGACGGTTATGTGACAGAAGCGAAGTTTACGGATCAGGGCACCATTATCCTGAACCTGATGGGCAGAGGTCTGGCGGAAGTGAATCTCGCGGACGGCAGTGTGAAAGCAGAATATGAAAAAGGAACCTTCGTGAATTATTTTACAGTAGACAGGAACCGTCTGATCACTGTGACGGATACGGTTCACTATTATGATCTGGAAACCGGAGAACCTGTGGAAGACGCCGCGGCACTGACGGAGAAGATCACTGCGGATGAAAATAACCTGCAGCTTTCCAGCACGACCTCTTTTCCCGTGGTATTTGTGGAAGGAGATGAGGAGGACAGCCTGTTTTTCGCGGAAAGAGACGGACTTTACCGCTATTCTTTTGGCGGCAGTATCGTGGAACAGGTGATAGACGGAAGCCTGAACAGTATTGGTTCTCCCGATACGGCGCTTGTGAGCCTGGCGCGGGATGAAGAGGGGAATTTTTATCTTGCTTCCATGGACAGCGCTACAGGGAAGGGGAGACTCCTGAAGTATGTATATTCTCCGGATACGCCCGCCGTGCCGGAAACGGAGCTGACGGTGTATTCCCTGAGAGAAAATTCCTATATGAGCCAGATCGCGGCTCTGTTTCAGAAAAAATATCCTGAGATTTATCTGAATCTGGAAACAGGCATGAGCGAAGAGGACGCGGTGACCAGCACCGACGCTCTAAAAAACCTGAATACGGAGATCATGGCGGGAAACGGGCCGGACGTGCTGATTCTGGACGGGATTCCGACAGATACTTATACAGAAAAAGGTATGCTGGCGGATATCAGCGGTATTCTTGATAAAACAGAAGAGGCAGACGGATTGCTTCAGAATATCCGAAACGCCTATGTTGAGGAGGACGGCAGCCAGTATGTCATGCCGGTACGCTTCGCCATTCCTATGATCCAGGGAACCGCCGAAGATGTGGAAAATATAGTGGATCTTGAGACCCTGGCGGACGCGGCAGAAAAATACCGGTCCGAGTACAGCGAAAACTGTCTGCCCATGACAATGATGACATACGGATCGGAAGCTTTCCTTAAGGCACTGGCGGATGTAAACGGACCGGCATGGCTGAAAAACGACGGGACATTGGATGAGAGCGCGGTGACAGAATATCTGACACAGGCAAACAGGATCTATCAGGCGGGAAAAGAAGGCGTGGACGCGCTGAGCAGGATGATGGAGGAGGCCGGAATGTCGGTATCCTATCTGAGCGACACCGATATGGATTTACTGAAAGAACTCAGCGGCAGCGCTATATCTCTTCTCAGCGGCGCCTACAAACTGTCCGCCGGAAGACTTACATCTCCGGATGCGCTGGCGCTTGTCTCCAGTGTGGAAAAGACAGACAGCCGTTATCAGGACGCGCTGTGGAACGGTCAGGCAGAGAACTGCTTTATCCCTGTCCAGACTGTGGGGATCAGCGCCAAAGCCGGAGAGCCGGAGGCTGCGGAGAAACTGGTGGAATTCCTGTTCAGCCAGGAGGGGCAGATAGCAGGATCCTCAGCGGGATTCCCTGTGAATGAAACCGTCTACGACAGCGAGGAATACTGGGCGGTGGGTGATTCCGACGGACTTCTGGGAGTAATGAGTTCCAGCAACAATCAGACAGGAGAAACTGTAGAAATCAGTATCCGCCGCGCGGATGACGAGAAAACAGAAGAGATCAAAGCCCTCGGAAAGTCGTTGGTGACGCCTTCGGAGACGAATGAGATCATATTAAATGCAGTGGCAGAGGCAGGAGGGAAATATCTGGACGGAGAGACCGGACTGGAAGAAGCCGTGCGGGCAGCGCTGCAGGAGGTTAATCTCTATCTGGCCGAGTAGTCGGGGACAGATATCTGTTATTTTCACAGTTTTGCAATGCGCAGAGAAAAATGTCTGTCGCAAACACGCTCCGGTTCATGATTTTGTTCCGCCGCCTGTTGTATGTCAAAAATCAAAACTCACTGCGTTCAGACAATGATTTTTGCCATACGCTATGCTCACAAAATCTATGAACCTCGGGCTATCGTTTGCGACATAACATTTTTCTTGCCGCTGCCTGTAGCAAAAACTGTCCTGATATCCGATGCCGCAACTCTTTTTTTGGCAAACGGTTCCATTTCTATTACAGATATCTGTTGAACCGATCAGAAAAAGTAAACCGCACTGTGTGCGGGGAATTTTCAGTAAATGTCTAGAAAATGCGGGCAGAGGATTGAGATGCTGCTGTGATTTTTGAAGAGGATGTTTTGTTATGAATAAACAGGATGCAGAGTAAAAATGCTGCGCTGCAGATAGTTGTCAGAGCGACATGGATTTTACGAGTATAGCGCAGTCCGCAGACCATCTGTGTGAGCGGAGCGAGTTTATGGTCTGCGGGCTGCAATCGGCGGCGGAGTAAAATCATGGAGCGAGACATATCTGCAGCGCAGCATTTTATCCTGCATCCGTAATACATACGAAACAGATATCTGGTACCATCACCCGATCTGATAACCAACCCCTCTTACAGTGCGAACACTCAAACCACTTTTTACGGTCTTCAGTCTCCGGCGGAGGAAATGGATATAGTTGTCCAGATTTCCCTCTTCCACATCGCTGTCCGGTCCCCATACGCGGTTCAGAAGCAGTGTTCTCGGCAGTGTCTGTCCGGGATTCCTGAGAAATATTTCCAGAAGATTTCCCTCCCGGTTGGACAGCGTACATTTCGTGCCGTTTCCGGACAGGCGGCGGGTGGCGGGGTCATAGGTGATATCCTCCAGTTTCAGGACAGGAGAGGAATCATAGGTTCCAGGCCGGCGGAGAAGGCAGTGGATGCGGGCGAGAAGTTCTTCGAAAGCAAAGGGTTTCACCATATAATCATCCGCGCCGCAGTTCAGTCCGGTCAGCTTGTCATTCAATTCTCCCAGAGCGGTCAGAAAGATCACAGGAGTTCGGATCCCGCGTTTCCTTGCTTCTTTCAGAAGCGTGATCCCATCCATGTGAGGAAGCATCCGGTCGAGGATTACCAGATCATGGATACCGTCTTCCATGTAGTACAGTCCTTCCTCTCCGTCGTGACAGACGTCGACAGAAAAACCTTCCTGTCTCAGACTGAAAGATACGGTTTCACAGAGGTCTTTATCATCTTCTATCATTAAAATATTCATATCGTCCCTTTCCGGATCGGCAGTTTTAATGTAAACACATTGCCGTGTCAAATCGCCGATCCTGATATTACAATATATCATATTAGTAAAAAAATCTTTAAAATGTCTCTAAAATATTCTGTATATTACCTCTATTTCTTCTTCTGCGTCAATCCCGTAAATTGTAAACTTCAGCTAAATTTCTTCCATGATCTGCTTCCCGGCGTTTTCGGTATTTAGAGATTTCCTAGAGATTCCCCTGTTATCCTTATATCAGATGTGGGATGACTCCTGCTGTGCGGATGTGTGCAGAGAGGGAGCTTTCCGGAACAGATAAGGAAGTGCGTCTGACTTGAAAAGCAGAAAACGTGAATTAAAAGGATTATTGTTTCTCCTCCCCAGCCTGATCGGGGCGGGGATATTCTGGATGATCCCTTTCGGCGATGTGGTGAGGAGATCTTTTTTCAGTGCAGTGAGCGGGACTTTTACCGGATGGAAAAATTATGCCACGGTAATAGAAAACCAGGCTTTTCGTCTGGCCGCCGGAAATACGCTGCGCTTTTTTGCCGTATGTATTCCCATTCTGGTGGTTTTATCCCTTCTGATCGCCGTTCTTCTGACAAAAAGAAAAAAAGGAATGCAGCTTCTGAAAAGCATGTTCCTTCTTCCCATGGCAATTCCTGTTGCCTCTGTGGTGATTCTCTGGAAGGTACTGTTTCATGACCAGGGACTTCTGAATCATCTGCTTTCGTTTATTTCTATTCGCGGTACGGACTGGATGAATACAGACGCTTCTTTCGGCGTGCTGGTGTTCAGCTATATCTGGAGGAATCTGGGGTACGATATCGTGCTCTGGGCGGCCGGGCTGGGCGCCATTCCCGGCGCGCTGTATGACGCGGCCAGGGTAGACGGCGCGGGAGAGTGGAAATGCTTTTTCTGCATTACGCTTCCCAATCTCCTTCCCGCCATGTTTACAATCGTGGTGCTTTCTCTTCTGAACGGCTTCAAGGTGTTTCGGGAGGCATATCTGGTCGCCGGGGATTATCCGCAGAACAGCATGTATCTTCTGCAGCATCTTTTTAATAACTGGTACAGGGATCTTGCGCTGGATAAAATGGCAGCGGCGGCGGTGATGACGGCGGTCCTCATCCTGGGACTGATTCTGATTCTGCAGAAGCTGTGGGACAGAAACTGAGAGAAGCGGGAGTTCCCGGTAAGTAAACGCCAGGATGCCGGCGGGGAAGTGTGACGGAAAATGCAGATACATCTTATGAGAAAAATTATAAACGGATCTCTGATCCTGGCGGCAGCGGCGGCAGTATTTCCCATATGGTTCCTGATATGCGGATCCCTGATGGGAAACGGCGAGCTTGCGGGGCTGCTGGCGCCTGTAATGGGAAATGCGGAGGGCTTTGCCTCGTGGAAGTTCCTGCCGGAATATCCCACTTTACGGTCCTATATCAGAATGCTTCTGGATTCACCGGAATTTTTTGTCATGTTCTGGAATTCTGTGAAGATCACGGCCGCAGTGCTGGCAGGGCAGATCCTGGTGGGTACTCCGGCCGCCTGGGGATTCGCCAGATTCTCTTTTCCCGCAAAAAAACTGCTGTTCACGGTTTATATCGCCTTAATGATGATGCCGTTCCAGGTGATGATGCTGAGTAATTATCTGGTACTGAACAGACTGAAACTTCTGGATACACTGACAGGGATCGTTCTGCCGTCAGTGTTTTCCACTTTTCCGGTATTTTTGATGTACCGCTTTTTCACCGGGCTGCCGGAGGCGCTTATAGAATCCGCGCGTCTGGACGGGGCGGGGGAATTGAGAATATTTTTTGAGATCGGAATCCCATTGGGTTCGCCGGGGATCATATCCGCTCTGGTACTGGGATTTCTGGAAAACTGGAATCTTCTGGAACAGCCCATGGCGTTTCTGAAAACGAAAGAAAAATGGCCGCTGTCGCTGTACCTTCCCAATATTACCATGGATCAGGCGGGAGCCGCGTTTGCCGCTTCCGTGCTGGCGCTGCTTCCGGCCGTACTGGTGTTTCTGGCCGGGCAGGACTATCTGGAACAGGGGATTGTGTCCGCTGCGGTAAAGGAGTAGACAACATGAGAAGAGAGAAACTGATAAAATGGATCGTGATGTTTTTTGCAGCCATGCTGCTTTTTACTTTCCTTTCACGGGCGGCCGATTCCGTTACCGTGGCGCAGGTGCAGGCATCGGGAGTACAGAATCAGCTGATCGTCCACGAGGTTTCCGGAAACGGGACGATCGAAGGAACGGAGGAACAGGCGGTTTTTACCCTGGAGGGTCAGAAGGTGGAACAGGTTCTGGTTCAGGAAGGGGAGGCGGTAGAAGAAGGCCAGGTGCTTCTTACCGTGCTGGATTCCTCCATTCAGGAATCTATTGACGCGAAGCAGGATGAAATTGAGGAAAAAGAACTGGCTGTCAGTGATTTGGAAAGCCAGAAGGCCGTTGAAGAACAGAAAAAAGCAAATGAGGCGCTCCGCGCGCAGCAGGATCTCGATACCGCCGTGGGAAACGGTGACATCAATATAGCGAATGCCCGGAATGAACTGAATATCGCCCGGCAGCGGCTTGCGGATTACAGAGCGGCAAAAGCAGCGGCGAAGAAAGCGGAAGAGCAGAGAAAAAAACAGCAGAACGAAGATGAGTTTTCCGATTCGGCGGATTTCACGGACGGTTCGGATCTTAAGGATGGAACAGGAGAAAGCACGGAAAATCCTTATCTGGACAGCACAACAGAACAGGCCCTGGCAGACGACGTCCGGGCAAAGCAGGACGCGCTGAATCAGATCATCATGAGCAGGAACCAGGAGGTAACCGCGGCGGACCGCGCCCGTCAGGACGCCGCTCTTCCGACGCCTCAGGACAGTACGGGCAGCAACCTGGAAAGAGAACTGGAGAATCTGAAAGAAGAACTGGGACAGCTTCAGACCCTTCTGCAAAACAGGGGAGAAGTAAAAGCGCCTGCGGACGGCGTCGTGAAATCTCTCTCTGTCAGCACAGGCGGGCAGACAACAGGGGAAGCGGCGGCAGTCCTCTATAAACTTACAGGAGAAATGAGAATGACGGGTATTATCCAAAAGGATGATCTGGAATATGTTGACGCCGGAACGGAGGTTACGCTGAAAAACAGCAGGGGTCTGACAGAGGAAAACGCCCGGGTGCTTTCTGTTCAGGAAGACGCTTCCGCCCCGGGGAGTTTCATTATTACGGTATCCGTACCGGAGGGGGACTTTGCGGTGGGAGAGAATGTGGACTTCACGGTAAAGAAAGAAAACGGCCCCTATACATGCTGTGTGCCTCTTTCTGCTCTTTACGGGAATCCGGGGCAGCAGTACGTGTTTGTCCTTGATACGGAAGATACGGCGCTGGGGGAAGTGCAGACAGCCCGGAAGGTGGATGTGACTGTAAAGGAACAGAACGAAACCAGGGCGGCCCTTCAAGAAGGGACGTTGTCGGCGGATCAGAAAGTGATCACAGGTTCAGACAGGGAGATTGAAGACGGCAGCCGTGTAAGGCTGAGGGACTCATGACCGGGAGGATGCGGATGTTTGCGCGGGGCGGGTGGAAACGTCCGGTTCTCGGATTTGTTATAATTTTTTTATACTGGAACAGCATACTGGCCTGGACAGATATCAGAGAGGAGCCTTCGGTCTCCATATTTCTGTCAGGCGTCTGTCCGGACGGCCGGAAAGCGGAGGAAATCCTGGAAACGGAAGCCGGGTCGGAAAATCCATCCGGGATATGTTTCTATCAGGACGCCGGCCTGAAAGAGCTGAGCGATACACAGTACGGAAGAACGTCGCAGGCTCCCGCAGGCGGGCTGTATGGAAACGCGGCGCTTTATGACAGCCGGCTGAACGGTTTTTCTGAAGAAGACAGGACGGGATGTGTGATCGATGAAAAAACGGCTCTGGATCTTTTCGGGACAACGGAAGGGGAAGACAGACCGCTCAGTTTCGACGGCAGGGAATATACGGTCAGGAAAGTCATTCCCTGGAAACAGCAGATGATACTTTTTCACCCGGAGGAGAGAGAAAACACATGTACCAGAGTTTTCCTGGAGGTTACGGGAAACAGCAGAGAGAACAGCGCCCGGCAGTTTATGATAAAATATGGACTTACAGGGGTCCTGACGGACGGCGGTTTTCTGAAAGCGCCGGTATCCGCGGCGCTGATGCTTCTGCCCGGCATGATCTTCGTCTGTCTTTTTAAGGCGATGGCGTCAGAACGAAAAAAGTATGGGTTCAAAAACTCCTCGTACTGGCTGTGGACGGCGGCCGGATTTCTGCTGGCGGGGACTGTGGTGGTGTTTTTGTGGAGGAACGTGAGGATTCCGGGTGATTGGATCCCCGGGAAGTGGTCGGATTTTGCTTTCTGGCAGGAGAAACTTAAGACAGAAGCCGAAAGGATGAAGCTGTACCTGATGTTTCCAAAATCAGTTCTGCAGACCGAAAATATCATGTCCGGACTCATATCTGTTTTTTATTCCATAACAGCATTTGTTCTTTCTTTTTTGTGGAAGAAAACCTGAAATTATTATTTAAGAATGTTTGATTTTCACAATTGTGATACTGGCAAAAATGTGTTACACTACAGGCAGTGAGTCTTGAATTCTAAGGAGAATATGTATGGGAAAAATTGCGATTGTGACGGACAGCAACAGCGGTATCACGCAGGATCAGGGCCGGGAACTGGGAGTATACGTTGTTCCCATGCCCTTTTATATTAACGATGTAATGTATCTGGAAGGAATCACACTCAGCCAGGAGGAATTCTACAAACGCCTGATGCAGGATGAAAAGATTTCCACTTCTCAGCCCAGCCCGGGCGAGGTGTGCGGGCTGTGGGATAATCTTCTGAAAGAATATGACGAAGTTGTGCATATCCCCATGTCCAGCGGACTGAGCGCTTCCTGTGAAACGGCGATGAGTCTTGCGAGAGACTACGACGGGAAAGTTCAGGTGGTGGATAACCAGAGGATTTCCGTGACGCAGAGACGTTCTGTCCTGGACGCTATTGAGCTTGTGAAGGCAGGACGCAGCGCGGCGGAGATCAAGGAGATCCTGGAAAAAGAAAAACTGGAATCCAGTATTTATATCACACTGGAAACTCTGAAATATCTGAAAAGAGGTGGAAGGATCACCCCTGCCGCGGCGGCGATCGGCACAGTGCTCAACTTAAAGCCGGTACTCCAGATCCAGGGAGGCAAGCTGGACGCCTATGCCAAGGTCAGAGGCAAGAAACAGGCGAAACGTGTGATCATCAAAGCGGTGCAGGAGGATCTTGAGAACCGTTTCGCGAAGTACGTGCAGTCCGGGGAGATGCGCCTGGATATGGCGTATACCGGAAATCTGGAAGAGGCGGAAGAATTTAAGAAAGAAGTGGAAGCGGCTTTTCCGGGCTTCGATATCCACATGGATCCTCTTTCCTTAAGCGTGGCCTGCCATATCGGGCACGGAGCGCTGGCGGTTACCTGCGCGAAGAAAGTTACAGTCTGAAAATGGACAAGAATATAGATACGAGGTGTGACAGAACATGAAAAAGTTTATGGAAATTATGGCAGAGGAATTGTCCTCTGCCTTTGAAAAGGCCGGATACGCGCCCGAGTACGGCCGCGTGACAGTATCAAACCGTCCGGACCTCTGCGAGTTTCAGTGCAACGGGGCCATGGCGGGAGCGAAAGCATATAAAAAAGCCCCGTTCATGATCGCTGAGGATGTTGTGGCGAATCTGGGCGAGAGTTCCGTGTTTTCCAAAGTGGAAGTGGTGAAACCCGGTTTTATCAATCTCAATGTGAAAGGGGAATTTCTGGCCTCCTACCTGAAAGAGATGGGAGAGGATCCGAAGTTTTCCGTGAATGAGGCGGAGAATCCCAAAACGGTGATCATCGATTACGGCGGTCCGAATGTGGCGAAGCCTCTTCACGTAGGTCATCTGCGCTCCGCTATTATCGGCGAGAGCATCAAACGTATCGGAAGATATGTGGGAGACAAAGTGATCGGTGACGTGCATCTGGGCGACTGGGGCCTTCAGATGGGTCTGATCATCACAGAACTGAAACACAGGAAACCGGAGCTTGTATATTTTGACGACAGCTATCAGGGCGAATATCCTTCCGAGGCTCCGTTTACCATCGGCGAACTGGAGGAAATCTATCCCTGCGCCAGCGCGAAATCCAAAGAGGATGAGGAGTACCGCAACGAGGCTCTGGAGGCGACTCACCTTCTTCAGCAGGGGAAACCGGGTTATACGGCGCTCTGGAATCACATCATGCAGGTTTCCGTTACCGACCTGAAGCGGAATTATGACAATCTGAAAGTTTCCTTTGACCTGTGGAAAAAAGAATCCGACGCCCAGCCTTATATCCCGGACATGGTGCAGGCTATGAAGGATCAGGGATACGCCTATGAGGATCAGGGCGCTCTGGTGGTGGATGTAAAAGAAGAGACGGACACCAAGGAGATCCCGCCCTGTATGCTTCTTAAATCAGACGGGGCTTCCCTGTACACGACTACGGACCTCGCTACTATTGTAGAGCGGATGAAGCTTTATCATCCTGACGAGATCCTCTATGTGGTGGATAAGCGCCAGGAACTCCATTTCATCCAGGTATTCCGCTGCGCGCGGAAGACCGGTCTGGTGGAAAAGGACACGAAGCTTTCCTTCCTGGGATTCGGAACCATGAACGGCAAAGACGGCAAGCCTTTCAAGACGAGAGAGGGCGGCGTTATGCGTCTGGAAACACTGATCGCGGACATCAACGAAGAAATGTACCGCAAGATCGTGGAGAACAGAAGCGTAAGAGATAAGGATGCGGAAGAGACGGCTAAGATCGTGGGTCTTTCCGCCATCAAGTACGGAGACCTGTCCAATCAGGCCACCAAGGATTATGTTTTTGATATCGACCGCTTTACTTCTTTCGAGGGAAATACAGGTCCGTATATTCTCTATACTATTGTCAGGATCAAATCCATCCTGAACCGTTACAGAGAAGAGGGCGGAACAATGGAGAACGCGCAGCTTCTGGCGCCGGTGAACGACAGCGAGAAGAATCTCATGCTGGAGCTTACGAAGTTCGGAAGCACTGTGGAGAACGCTTACGAAGAGAAAGCGCCTCATAAGATCTGCGCTTATATCTATGAGGTGTCCAACGCCTTTAACAGTTTTTATCACGAGACCAGGATCCTTGGCGAGGAGAACGCCGCACAGAAGAAATCCTTCCTCAGTCTTCTGGAACTGACAAGGAATATTCTGGAGACGGCCATCGATCTTCTGGGATTCTCCGCACCGGAGAGGATGTAAGAGAAAACGGGGCAGTTCTGTCAGAGGACAGGCTGCCCTTTATCTATGGAGGAACGGAGATCCGGCGTATGAAAAACAGTTTATAAAAATTTCAGAAACAGACGGCTCACAGTGTGATATAATCTTTTTATCTTATCAGTTAATTCTTCAGCCGGGATTCTTCCGGCATTAATCCCATTTATAAAATCAAATTTCACAGGGAGGCGGTTTTATCAGTCTGACAGGAATAATTTTAAAAGGCCGTTACTGTATCGTCAGCCGGATCGGAAAAGGCGGAGAAGGTTCCATGTATCTTGCCAGAGATCTGGAACTGGGCGTTTACCGGGCGGTAAAGGAACTTCCACTGAACAGAAAAAGAGAAGCGAAACTTCTCCGTCTTCTGGATCATCCGTTTCTGCCTGCAATGACAGATTACACGGAGCAGGGAGATCACTGCTATCTGGTGATGGAATATATCCGTGGGAAATCGCTCAGGCAGTATCTGGAGGATGGGAGGATATTTACGGCGGAAGAGATCATAGAGACCGGCCGTAAAGTGCTTCAGATCTTCGGTTATCTACATTCCAGGAAACCGGCGGTCTATTACGGAGATCTGAAACCGGACAATCTGATGATGACGGAAGAGGGGGAACTGTATCTGGTAGATTTCGGCAGCGCGGTTCTGGGATATGAAAGGCAGTATCAGGACTGTTCGGGTACGAAGGGGTACGCTTCGCCGGAGCAGTATCAGGGACAGATCGGCTCCGCCAGCGATATTTACACACTGGGAAGAACGCTGGAAGCGCTGTGCGGCAAAAAGAAATTCCGGTATTTTATCCAGTATCCCGGACTGAGAAGATTTATCGGAAAGTGCTGCAGAAGACAGCCGGAGAAACGCTGGAAAAACGCTTCGGAGGCGGAACAGGCGCTGAACGCTCTCCGGCCTCTGACCGTAAAACTCTGGAATATTCTGATCCCGGCCATGGGGGCTCTTCTGCTTTTTATCGCTGTTTCCATGAAATTTCAGGAACGGCCGGGAAATCCGGCCCCTCTGCCAGAGCTTGATCAGGCGCTGTCTCCGGTGACTGCCTGGTATTATTCCATGCCTTTCCGGAGCGGAGGCGTCGGAGTGAGAGAAGAGATGATCCGTATTATCGAGGATTCTCTTGCGAGACTGGAAAAAGAATATAAAGACAGACAGTCACAGGAACGGATCAGGCTTATGATAGCAAGAAACCGGCTGGCGGAAGAGAACATAATGTTTGCAGAGGCCGGAGTCTGCCGGTTGAATACAGAGGAAAGGAAGGGGCAGGAAAGATGAGCGGAAGATTTGCAGAAATAATCCTTTCTGTCTGTATGCTGCTGGCTGTGGAACTGGGAGGATTTGATGTGGAAATAGGTACGGGCGGATATACAGAGACGCCTCCCGGATGGGACCAGGAACTTCCCTCCGGAGAGACGGCGGGAGGAAACACACCGGAATCGGAAGGCGACACGCCGGGATCGGGAGGAGACACAGCGGAACCAGAAGGGAACCTGTCCGGATGGACCGGGCCGGAAGGAAACCAGGGCAGCCAGTCCGAATCAGGCGGAAACTGGAGCAGTCAGACAGGATCAGGAGGAGCCTGGAGCGGCCAGACAGAATCAGGAGGAGCCTGGAGCGGTCAGACAGGATCAGAAGGAAGCGGGAGCAGTCAGACAGGATCGGAAGGAGCATGGGGAAGTCAGACAGGATCAGATGGAAACGGGAACATTCAAGCCCCGCCGGAGGACGGAGGCAGCGCGGGACAACAGGATAATCAGGAATCGTGGAATTCCGCGTTCCCAACTGCGGCGGAACCATCTGACGCTTCTCTGACGTCAGTACCTGAACCATCTCCCATCCTGACACTGTCCCCTGAACCGGCTTCGTCACCGACGCCGGAGCCGGATCCAACGCCGACACTGACGCCCGAACCGTTCAGCTCTCCGTCTCCTGAATCTTCCCCTGCAGCAGATGTGAATGAATCTCCGGATCTTTCGCGATCCGCCGTCCGGCCCGGGAGACTGATGTACTGGAAAGGCGAAACAGAGGCTGCCGAAGAACTTTATCTGGTTTTTCGTTTCATAAAAGAACCGGAGATATTATCTCTCCGGGTAAACGGTCTGGAAGCAGACTGGGAGAGGAAGAACGGCAGGATCGTGATACGGACCTGTTCCCGGGAAAACAGAAATCATGTGGAACTGGCAGTGTTCACGGAATATCCATGGACGGAAGGAGGGAACCGTGTTATACTAACCGGTAACAGCCCGGCGGCGGAGAATAACTGAATCCGGAAGGGAACGGAGAGTCTGCCGCGAAGGGGAAATTTATAGATAAACCGGAGGGATTTATGTATAAAGCAATCTTATTTGATCTGGACGGAACCCTCACAGAATCCGGCGAGGGTATCACGAAATCCGTGCAGTACGCGCTGGAGAAGATCGGGAAACCGGAGAGCGACCTGGAGAAGCTTAAAGTGTTCGTAGGTCCGCCTCTTCTGGATCAGTTTATGAAATACGCGGATCTTGATGAAGAAACAGCAAGAAAGGCTGTGGAATATTATCGGGAACGGTATGCGGATACGGGGATTTTTGAGAATCAGGTGTATCCCGGCGTGGAAAACATGCTGAATGTACTGAAAAACAAAGGCTACCGTCTTGCCGTAGCTTCTTCCAAACCGGAATATTTCGTGAAGAAGGTGCTGGATCATTTTCATCTCACAGATTATTTTGAAGTGATCGTAGGGAGCGAGATGAACGGCGCCCGCACAGGCAAGGCCGAAGTTATCGAAGAGACGCTCCGGAGGCTGGGCCTGTCAGGACATGCAGGAGAAGCAGTAATGATCGGCGACAGAGAGCACGACGTACTGGGAGCGGCAGCCTGCGGGATGAAATGCGTGGGAGTGACCTACGGCTACGGATCAGAAGAGGAACTGACAACGGCCGGCGCTTTAAAGACCGCGGATTCCGCTGACGGAGTCCTTGATTTTTTCGCCTGACCCCTCTGCGCAGACAATCTCTTTTGTACAGGGTGTGGAGGGTGATATATCCCTGCGGGATACATTTCCTGATCAGTCAGATTGTGGCGTATTTGGCCGTGAACTATCTGCTGGCGTCGGGAGGAACTTATGAGGATTATCAGAGCCAGGTGCTCATGCTTACCGGACTTACGGGGCTTCTTGTGCTGATCCCCTGCGCGTATCTGTACAGCAGGGACAGACGCGCCCGCGTTTCCGGCGGATTGCTGCCGGTGAAGAAAGTCAGGCGTCTTTCTCCGGGAGAGGGGCTCCTGCTCTTTCTGATGGGACTTGGATTCTCACAGTTCGCCAATATCCTGGTGGGGCTGTTCCAGAATGTCCTTAATTATCAGCAGTATCAGCAAACCATGGATCAGATCACCTTGGGGAAAAATATCCTGACCATGATCTTCTGGATGGGAATCGTCGCTCCCATTGCAGAGGAAGCGGTATTCCGGTGGCTGATCTACCTGCGGCTTCGGGATTATGTGAGAACAGGCGCGGCGATCCTGATATCCGCCGTTTTTTTCGGAATTTACCATATGAATCTCATACAGGCGGTATATGCGGGCATTCTGGGCGCTGTGTTCGCATATTTTCTGGAGATCACAGGAAGCATCTGGGCCAGCGCCCTGCTCCATATGGCTGCCAATATCTGGTCGCTGGTATTTACGGAGGCGGCGCCATGGCTTCTGGAGAGAAATCTTTCCTGGATACTGCTGATCTATGTGACGCTTTTGTGTATCATGATCGCGGGAACCGCATATTTCCAGCGGAAGCAGGAAATGAGAACCTGAAAAGGACAGGGGGAGAACATGAGTAAAGCAGTGCGGCTTGATAAGTTTCTGGCAGACAGCGGCAGAGGGACCAGAAGCGAAGTAAAGAAATATATTCAGAAAGGCCTGGTAAAGGTCAATGACATGACAGTAAAAAAGCCGGAACAGAAGATCGATCCGGAGAGGGATTCTGTTCTTCTCAAAGGAGAGCGGGTTGAGGCGGAACCGGAATTTGTCTATTACCTTCTTCATAAACCGGCGGGATGCGTCAGCGCCACAGAAGACAGGACCGACAGGACCGTTATGGACTATGTCCCTTCCGGCCGCAGAGGCCTTTTTCCAGTGGGGAGACTGGATAAGGATACAGAAGGCCTGCTTCTGATCACGAATGACGGGATGCTGGCGCACGAGCTTCTTGCTCCCGCCCGCCACGTGGAGAAGACCTATTTTCTGCGCGCGGAGGGGATCGTAACCGAAGATGACAGGGTCCGGCTGGAACAGGGCGTGGATATCGGTGAAGAGAAGTCGACGCTTCCAGCCAGGGCTGAGATCCTGAAACGGACCGGCGGAGACGGTGGAGACCCCGGGCCGGGCTGTACAGAACTTCTGCTTTCCATCTGCGAGGGGAAATTTCACCAGGTAAAGCGTATGATGGAGGCTGTGGGGAAACCGGTCATCTATCTGAAGCGTGTTTCCATGGGGCCGCTCACACTTCCGGAGGATCTGAAAAAAGGCGAATGCCGTCCTCTGACGGAACAGGAAGTGACGGAACTGAAGCAGGCGGGGAAGAAATAAGCGCGGAACCGTAAAATACAGGTAAAGATTGCCGATAAAATGTGAAAACCCTCTTTACACGGAGGGTTTTTCTATGCTATAATTCAGAAGTTGCAGGCCGGAGAGAACTTTCCGGCATAATAAACACGCGCAGAGATTCTTATGGAAGGTGCCCGGACAGAACAGGCCGGGTCCGGATAGAACATGATCTGCGCGGAAGAATTTAACCAAAAAGGAGACAGAAACATGAGTGTAATTTCAATGAAACAGCTTTTGGAAGCAGGTGTTCATTTCGGACATCAGACAAGAAGATGGAACCCCAAAATGGCTCCCTACATCTACACAGAGAGAAATGGTATCTATATCATCGATCTTCAGCAGTCTGTAGGAATGGTTGACGACGCATACAACGCAGTTGCAGACATCATCGCCAACGGCGGAAACATCCTTTTCGTAGGAACCAAGAAACAGGCTCAGGACGCTATCAAGACTGAGGCAGAGCGCTGCGGACAGTTCTACGTAAACGAGAGATGGCTGGGCGGTATGCTTACCAACTTCAAGACAATCCAGAGCCGTATCGCAAGACTGAAAGAGATCGAGGCTATGGAAGCTGACGGAACATTTGATGTGCTTCCGAAGAAAGAAGTTATTGAGTTAAGAAAAGAGCTGTCCAAGCTGCAGAAGAACCTTGGTGGTATCAAAGAGATGAAGCGTCTTCCGGATGCGATCTTTGTAGTTGACCCGAAGAAAGAAAGAATCTGCGTACAGGAAGCTCATACACTGGGAATCCCGCTGATCGGTATCTGCGATACCAACTGCGATCCGGAAGAACTGGATTATGTGATCCCGGGCAACGACGACGCTATCCGTGCCGTTAAGCTGATCGTTTCCAAGATGGCAGACGCTGTTATCGAGGCAAACCAGGGCGCGGCAGACGCTGACGGCGAGATCGAAGCAGAATCCGAAGAGTTTGCTGAGGAAGCAGCAGCTGAGGAAGAGTAATTATTTCGATTATTCAGGAGGAAAATGAAAATGGCTATTACAGCAGCACAGGTAAAAGAATTAAGAGAAATGACCGGCGCCGGAATGATGGACTGCAAGAAAGCTCTTACAGCCACAGAAGGCGATATGGACAAGGCAGTAGAGTTCCTTCGTGAAAAAGGTCTGGCAACAGCTCAGAAGAAAGCCAGCCGTGTTGCAGCCGAGGGTCTTTGCAAGACTCTTGTTGCGGACGACGCTAAGAGCGCGGTTGTTGTTGAAGTTAACGCAGAGACAGACTTCGTTGCCAAGAATGAGAAATTCCAGAGCTATGTGGCTGACGTTGCGGCACAGGCGCTGACAACCACAGCAGCTGATATCGACGCGTTCCTGGCTGAGCCGTGGGCGCTGGATACCACCAAGAGTGTGAAAGAAGCACTTGCAGCTCAGATCGCTGTTATCGGCGAGAACATGAACATCAGAAGATTCGCTCAGATGAAGGAAGAGAACGGATTTATCGCTTCCTACACACATATGGGCGGAAAGATCGGCGTTCTTGTTGACGTTGAGACAGACGTTGTAAACGACGAGATCAAAGAGATGGCTAAGAACGTTGCCATGCAGGTAGCAGCTCTGAAACCGCAGTACACAAGCGACAGCGAAGTTGACGAAAGCTACATCGCACATGAGAAAGAGATCCTTATGGCTCAGATCATGAACGATCCGAAAGAATCCCAGAAGCCGGAGAAGGTTATCCAGGGTATCGTTACCGGACGTATCAAAAAAGAGCTGAAAGAGATCTGCCTGCTTGACCAGGTATATGTAAAGGCTGAGGACGGCAAGCAGTCCGTTGGCGCTTATGTGGCTCAGGTTGCAAAGGCTAACGATGCGAACATCACCATCAAAGGCTTTACCCGTTACGAGACAGGCGAAGGAATCCAGAAGAAGGAAGAGAACTTCGCTGAGGAAGTAGCAAAACAGATGGGAATGTAATTTCATAAACCGTAAGGTGCTTAAAGCCCTTGAAGATCCCGTAAAACGGGCATTTTCAAGGGCTTTTTTGCGTTCTGGAGCGAATCCGTAAAGTATCATAAATTATCGCTTTTTACGGGCAAATTTGGGGGATTTTTGGGGGAAGAGTTGGGGGAAGGCTATCCCCCAAATGCCATGTGAAACTTCGCCTCTTTCTTCTGAAATGAACAGGAGAAGTTTGCGTATCGTTTCTTTTTGGGGGATAACGCTATCCCCCAAATTTGAACGTGAGTGAGTGTATCTTCCCCCAAATTATCATAAGTTATCAGCAGAAGAAACAGGCAAACTCTGTTTATGAATAAGTGAATATGGATAGATTTTGCAAAAGGCCGTTTGTTCTTTATAGTAGAGAGCAGGCGGCTTTTTTGAGTTCTATAAATATATGGCTTTTGCCAGATTTAAAGAAAGAGAGGAAATGTCAATGAAAAATGATGACAACAAGATCAAAGATGTAAGAAACACTGTAAATCTGATTTCCGGAGCCTATACACTGCCCTTGATCGAAAAACTGTTTTCCAATAGCCAGAAAATCTCGGATATGGATGATATTTATTTTGCCATAGCTGCGCTGGTTGATACCGGCAGAATCAGCGAGGCTTTCCATATGATGAGAGGATTGTTTGCCATTGCAGGCATGGAATGGTCGCAGGAAATCATACAGTTGGAAAAGTCGGAAGAGCTACAGGACGCTTTTGTATCAGAATTTATTTTTGATTTTTATGATGTGATTGAGGATAAAAGATTAGAAACAGAAGAGGAGGAAATTCCCGTTTAAAGGGCGGGAACCATACATAGCCACACTGCTTTTAGATACAGAGACAATCTGTTTATAGGAAGTTTTAATGAGAATATAAATTCATAATTATGGAAGTGGTATATTGCTTGATGAAAAAAGATAATTTATAATTATTTTGGGATAGAGATTAGAATATTCAATAGAATATTTTGTCTCCTAGTGTGCCGGAGTCGGAAAATGGGGGATATCTGGTGCTTTTTCGTGCTGTTTCGTCCAGATTTTGTGGACAGAACGATACTAGACGGACTGGATGATACCAGGCGGACAAAATGTTTTTGTGACTTTTTAAGTACTGAAGAAATATGATAGTATGAGAATAGGAAGATGTAGGGTATAATATGAATTGAAATTAGATGCTTTTTATGATATTTTAAAATATAGGAGTTTAGCCTATGGGAAGGTCTATAATTTGGGATTGGAATGGAACATTATTGGATGATGTTCAATATACATATAGTATTGTTAACGAGATGTTAGTAAAAAGAGGAAAACCGGCATTATCATACGAACAGTATAAAAATGTTTTCTCTTTCCCTATAAGAGAATACTATAAAAAAATAGGATTTGAATTTAAAAATGACGAAGAATATTATTCTATTGTCGAGGAATTTAATTGTTTGTATGAAAGAAATATTCAAATATGTAAACTGCAACAAGATGCCATATCCGTTATGTCTTTTTTTCAAGTGCAAGGATATTCACAATTTTTGTTGTCAGGTTTAAATCATAAAGATCTAATTAAAGCAGTAAATAGATTTAAAATTGCTAAATATTTTGAAGAAATAGTAGGTTCTAAGAGTTCAGATGCCAATGATAAAGTTTTAAATTGTAAAAAGATGTTTCGTAGAA
>DSLMC04103__coassemble_318_pt1 | contig 55501 bp, 48 predicted proteins | sample DSLMC04103__metabat2_low_PE_036 | metagenome-assembled genome bin DSLMC04103
CGGGTTCCCCAATGAGTGCCAATTTATTGAGTGTCAATTTTTTTGGAAGTCCAGACAGATCTTAATTACCTGGATCTGATCCCCAGAAGAAATGAAGCCCTGAGATGGCACAGAGATCTGAAAGAAAGAGTGATCCTGGAAATCGAAAACACCGGGATCATGAACACTATAGCCCAGAAGGTTTTTGGCAAGCCGAGGTTTACCAAGGTGCATCTGGACGCCCAGGGGACTTTTATCTGGCCCCTGATCGACGGAGAGAAAACAGTGGCGGATATCGCGGCGCTGGTGAAGGAGGAGTTCGGCGAAAAGGCAGAGCCTCTCTACCCCAGGATCGTGAAATATTTTCAGATTGTGGAAAGTTACAATTTCATAGAGTTTATCAATAAACCTGAAAAATAGGGCAGACTAAGAACGGGAAACGGCCAGAGGCCGCGCCCCGTTCTTTTCGTGTATATAAAAAAACTTCAATATAGCATAGCGTTAATGTACAAGGGGCAACACGCTCCAAGCCGCAGAGATGAACCTGCCGCGGCGCTGTGAGGAAGTGAGAAAATATTACGGACAGGAGGAATTCATATGGCGTTTACAGGGAAAAAACCATGGTATATGGAATATCTTTTTATTTTGGCGGGAACCGGCCTGATGGCCATGGGAATCAGTTCCTGCTTTGATTCGGCCGGCCTGGTCACAGGCGGATTTTCCGGCATCGCCATTCTTGTGAAAGCCGGATCCGGAGCTCTTTACGGATGGGAAGTACCGCTGTGGATGACCAATATGGTGCTGAATATCCCCATGTTTTTACTGGCGATAAAGCTAAAAGGAATGACTTTCGCGAAGAAGGCGCTGATCGGCGACGGTTCGCTGACTCTGTGGCTGGCGGTGCTTCCCGCGTGGGAGCTTGCTCATGATCTTCTGCTCTCGGCCGTTTACGGCGGCGTCCTGATGGGCGTGGGGATCGGTCTTGTGTTCCTGGGCGGCGGGACCACAGGAGGAACAGATCTTCTGTCGGCGCTGATCCAGAAATATCTGAAGCATTATTCCATCGCGCAGATCATGCAGTTTGTGGACGGCACGATCGTGCTGATCGGCGCTTTTGTGTTCGGTGTGGAGAGAGCTCTTTATGCCATCATTGCCGTATTCCTGGTGACGAAGGTATCCGACGGACTGATCGAGGGCCTGAAATTCTCCAAATCAGTCTATATCATCACAGACAAACCGGACAGGATCGCTTCCATGATCATGAACGATCTGGACAGAGGCGTTACGGGGATTTCGGCGAAAGGCATGTACTCCGGGCAGGAGAAACTGATGCTTTACTGTGTGCTGGCAAAAAAACAGCTGGTATATCTGAAGGAAAAAATCGATGAGATCGATCCCCAGGCTTTTGTGATCGTGGGCGATGTGAGGGAAGTACACGGAGAGGGATTTATAGAAAGATAGGAATAATACACAAAAATTTGTAAAAAAGTTCAGTTTTCCTCTTTCATTTTTGGTGAATTTGTATTAAAATATCCCTATGTATAGGTTTTTATGGGGAAAACAGCAGAAACATACACAAGAAATGGGAAGGGATGTTGACAGATGATATCAAATCAGGTACTTCAGAATACCCTGGAAGGGTTAAAAGAAATTTCCAGAACAGAGTTCTGTATCATTGACACAGAGGGTAAGGTTCTGGCGTCTACATTTTCAGACTTTGTCATTCAGCCGGGAGATATCCAGGCTTTCGTGGAATCTCAGGCAGACAGCCAGCTTGTTAAGGGATTTCAGTATTTTAAGGTGTGTGATGATTATCAGCTGGAATATATTCTGGTAGCCCATGGAGACGATGAGGATACCTATATGGTAGGCAAGCTGGCGGCGTTCCAGATCCAGAACCTGATCGTTGCCTATAAAGAACGTTTTGATAAGGACAGCTTTATCAAGAATCTTCTTCTTGACAACCTGCTCCTTGTGGATATCTATAACCGTGCCAAGAAGCTTCATATCGCCGCGGACGTGCGCCGTATTGTCCTGATCCTTGAGATGCAGCAGGAGAAGGATCATAACGTGATGGAGAGCGTTAAGAGCTTCTTCGGCGGCAAGACGAAGGATTTTATCACAGCTGTGGATGAGAAGAGCATTATTATCGTGAAGCAGCTGGAGGAAGGCGAGAACTACAGCGACATGGAGAAACTCTCCCATGCCCTTCTCGATACCCTGGGATACAGCCAGGACGGAGAGACTCATATCGCCTTCGGAACGATCGTAAATGAACTGAAAGAAGTGTCCCGTTCCTACAAGGAAGCAAGGATGGCTCTTGATATCGGCAAGATTTTCTTCGGGGACAGGGATGTGATCGCATACAGCACGCTGGGAATCGGACGTCTGATCTATCAGCTGCCCATCCCGCTGTGCAAGATGTTTATCAAGGAGATCTTTGAGAACAAGTCTCCGGATGACTTCGATGAGGAGACTCTGGTGACTATCGATAAATTCTTTGAGAACAGCCTGAATGTTTCCGAGACTTCAAGACAGCTTTATATCCACAGGAATACTCTTGTATACAGACTGGATAAGCTTCAGAAGAGTACAGGACTGGATCTGAGAGTGTTTGAGGACGCGATCACTTTCAAGATCGCGCTGATGGTTGTGAAGTATATGAAGTACATGGAAACACTGGAATATTGATCCTGTTTATATGAATTTTCTATGAAAAAAAGAAAAATGCTTGCAATCTGCCCTGGAATATGTTACAACATTGTTACAAATGGGTTAATATTTATGGCGCAGATAACGGAGAAATGCTGCCGGAGCCTCTGGCAGCATTTTGATTGTTTTAATACAGGAAACAAGTTTGTTTTATCCATGAAACAGGAAGAAAACAGAGGAGGATATTATGATTGATCTGATTGATGTAAGTAAATCCTACGGGAAGGGGCTTCCGGCTGTGAATCATGTGAATCTGCACGTGGACAAGGGTGAATTTGTCTTCGTTGTGGGAAGCAGCGGATCCGGTAAAACAACCCTGGTCAAACTTCTGATGAAGGAGCTGGACAGCACCAGCGGCCAGATGATCGTCAGCGGGGAGAGACTGGAGACAATGAAGCACCGCCGTGTGGCGAAATACCGCAGGAAGCTTGGCGTAGTGTTCCAGGACTTCCGTCTTCTGAAAGACCGTAATGTATATGAGAATGTGGCGTTTGCCCAGCGGGTGATCGGAAGGCCGGGCCGTGTGATCCGCCGCCGTGTTCCCGAGGTCCTTCAGGAAGTGGGCCTTGCCGAAAAATATAAGTCATATCCTGACGAGCTTTCCGGAGGCGAGCAGCAGAGAGTCGCCCTTGCCAGAGCGCTGGTGAACCGTCCGGACATTCTGCTGGCAGACGAGCCTACCGGTAACCTGGATCCTAAGACTTCAGAAGAGATCATGCAGCTTCTGGAGCAGATCAATGAGCGCGGGACAACGGTGCTTGTGGTAACGCACAATAAAGATATCGTTAATACTATGAAGAAGAGAGTTGTTACCATGGATGAAGGCGTCATTGTCAGCGACGAGAGAGAGGGAGGATATCATGAGGCCTAGTACGATTTGGTTTACCCTGAAACAGGGAATTGTTAATATTAAACGGAACTGGATGTTTTCGCTGGCGTCGATCCTGACCATGGCGGCCTGCATCTTTCTGGTAGGAGTGTTCTATTCCATCGTTAATAATGTGGACAATATCGCTCATAAGGTAGAGCAGGAAGTCCCTATCACAGTCTTTTTTAACGAGGGAACCACCCAGGAGCAGATCGACCAGATCAGCGCCATGATCAGTCAGCGGCCGGAAGTGGAGAAAGTGGAGTTTACCTCCGCGGATCAGGCATGGGAGGATTTTAAAGAGGAGTATTTTCAGGGCTCCGACGCTGCGGAAGGTTTCCGGGACGATAATCCGCTTGTTAATTCCGCCAACCTTGCGGTGTACATGAATCAGATCGAGATGCAGGGAGAGCTTGTCTCCTATATTCAGGGACTGGATCAGGTGCGTGAGGTGGAGCAGTCGGAGGAAGCCGCCAATACACTGGGAAGCTTTAACCGTCTGGTATCTTACGCGTCCCTGGTGATTATCGTACTTCTCATCGTGATCTCCGTATTTTTGATCAGCAATACTGTTTCTGTAGGTATTGCCGTCCGTAAGGAAGAGATCGGAATCATGAAATATATCGGAGCTACAGACGGTTTTGTCCGGGCGCCCTTTGTTCTTGAGGGTATGGTCCTGGGGCTGATCGGAGCGGCGATTCCGCTTACGGCGCTGTATTTCCTTTATAATACGGCAGTAGAGTATGTCCTGACCCGGTTTAATGTCCTTACCGGTGTGGTGGAATTTATTCCGGTGGCGAATATCTATCGCGTTCTGGTGCCCATCAGCGTGGCTCTCGGGATCGGAATCGGCCTGATCGGAAGTTTCTGGACTACCAGAAAACACTTAAGAGTATGATATAATGTACGGCATAAAGCAGAAGGCTTTATGCCGTTTCTCATTTATCCTGAGAAACAAGGCGACAGCAGAGAGACAGACAGGAGGTTGTCATGAAAAACAGTGCATATATCAAGGGAGTCGTTACAGGCGTCCTGGCCGCCGCGGCGGTGGCTGCCGGTGTTTATGCGGGATATTCCATGCAGAACAGGGGCGTTCTTTCCGATCCGGACCACGCGCGGAAACTGAATTACCTGGAAGCGCTGATCGATCAGGAATATCTCGGAGAAATAGATGGAGACAGTCTTGCGGAGGGGGTATATACAGGCCTTCTTTACGGTCTGGGAGATCCGTATTCCTGTTATTATACCGCCGAGCAGTATGAACAGACGAATTCCACTACCGAAGGCTCCTATGTGGGGATTGGCGTTACCATACAGGAGAATCCGGAAGGCGGCGTAAGGATTGCGGAGTGTTATGAAGAGGGACCGGGCGATCTGGCCGGGCTTAAGGCGGAAGATGTGATCAGCGCAGTAGACGGAACAGACATTACGGAAAAAGAAGCGTCTGAAGTGGTGGAAATGATCAAAGAAGCGGAAGGCCGGGAAGTAAATCTTACCGTTCACAGGCAGGGAGTGGAGGAGCCGTTTGAAGTATCTGTAAACGTACAGGATGTGGAGCTTCCCTCCGTGTTTGAGGAAATGCTGGACGAGGATACCGGGTATATACGGATATCCCAGTTTACCGGCGTCACGCCGAAACAGTACGAAGAGGCTTTTGCCTCTCTGGAAGAACAGGGAATGCAGCGGCTGGTGATCGATCTCAGGAATAATCCCGGCGGCCTTCTCACGTCTGTGTGCGACGTCCTGCGCAACATTCTCCCGGAGGGGATTATTGTGTATACGGAGGATAAATACGGCAACCGTCAGGAGGAAACCTGCGACGGGGAGAATCCTCTGGAGATCCCGCTGGCGGTACTTGTAAACGAAGGGAGCGCCAGCGCCGCGGAAATATTTGCAGGCGCTGTCAAGGACTATGGCGTGGGGACTGTCGTGGGAACAGTGACATACGGCAAAGGAGTCGTCCAGGCAGTCCATAAGCTGGATGACGGAAGCGCTGTGAAGCTGACAGTAGCGGATTATTATACGCCCGGCGGGAATTCCATCAACAATACAGGGATAACGCCGGATGTGGAAGTGAAACTGGATACAGCCCTTCTCAATAAAGCGGAGATCAGCCATGAGGAGGACAATCAGCTTAAGGAGGCGCTGAAAGTACTGGGAGAAAAGGTTGCACAACCGGTTGGCGGGTGATATGATACATTTATATGAATCTGTCCGGCAGTACAGAGATTCTGACAGGGAAGACGGACAGTGATAAATAAGAAATGCCTGCAGACCGGAAGAGCTTTAGGTATGAAGCTTAAATACAGGCGCGGGCGGGAAGGAAAAATCATGAACGAATATGTGATCACAACAGATAACAATGCGGATCTTCCGGAGAGCTATTATATGGAACATGGCGTGGGATGCACTTACCTCAGTTATTCCATGGACGGGAATCATTATTCCCATGAGAATTTTCTGCCTGTAGAGGAATTTTACGCAAAGATGCGCAGCGGTTCCCTCCCCACCACAGCTCAGGTGAATCCCAATGACGTTAAGAAACTGTTCGAGCCATACCTGAAGGAGGGTAAAGACATTCTCCATATAGCATTTTCCTCAGGTTTGAGCGGAACCTATAACAGCTGCCGCATTGCCGCGGAGGATCTGGCGGAGGAGTATCCGGAACGCCGTATTGTTGTGGTGGATTCTCTTGCCGCCTCTCTGGGTCAGGGGCTTCTGGTATATCTTGCCCAGAAGATGAAAGAAGAGGGCGCGGATTTCGAGACAACAGCAAAATGGACAGAAGACCATAAGAAAAATATCGCCCACCTGTTTACCGTGGACGATCTGAATCATCTGTACCGGGGAGGCCGTGTCTCCAAAACCACAGCGGTTCTGGGCGGTATGCTGAACATCAAACCCGTCCTTCATGTGGACGACGATGGCAAGCTGATCCCTGTGGGCAAGGTGAGAGGAAGGAAGAAGTCCATTCTCGAGCTGGTATCTTTGATGGATCAGAAGATCGGAAGCTATAAGGACACCTGCGATACCATATTTATCAGTCATGGAGACTGCAAAGAGGATGCGGAGTTCCTTTCCGCTAAAATAAAAGAAAAATATCAGATCAAAACAGAGATTATCAACCATGTGGGCGCCACCATCGGGGCGCATTCCGGCCCGGGTACGCTTGCACTGTTCTTCCTGAGTGACGTAAGATAAATGTAATAATTATATAATATATCGTAAAAAACACTTGATTTTTCTTCAACTTTTCTTTAAAATGTAAAAAGAGCCTTGTAAATCATGAAAGGGAGAGTTGAATGAAAGAGAAAAGAACAGGAAGACGCGGGATTTCTATTATACTTGCGCTGGCAGTTATGCTTACCACAGTTTTCTGCATGGAGATTCCGGTAAGCGCGGCGGCGTCCATCCGCAATAACAGGATCGCGGCAACTGTACAGGCGTCCAGTACGGCGGCGCTGAGGATCAGCTGGAACAAGTCCTCCATTGCGCAGGGTTATGTGATCTACAGAAGAGAATCCGTGAAACTTCCCTGGACGAGGATCCGGGTCGTAAGCAAGGGAGCGACTTCCTACCTTGACCGGAATCTTACAGAAGGCAAGCCTTACCAGTATGCAGTACGCGCATACCGCAAAGAAGGCGGAAAGAACGTTTACAGTATCTTTACTCCTGTCACAGGAGCCACACGTCCTCTGACGACAGCCGCTACAGCCAAGGCTGTTTCCAGCAGCAGAGTAAACGTACAGTGGACAAGAGTGACAAGATGCGACGGATATTACATATACAGAAAGACATCCGGAAACAGCTGGCAGGTAATTGCCACTCTGGACCGGACGAAGACGTCCTATGCAGATATCAACGCAGCGGCAAATACGAAATATGCCTACTGTGTACGTCCGTATAAACGCGGCGGCAATGTGAACTATCTGGCGGCAATGAGCAATACTCCTGTCGTAACCACGCCCGGGATACCTGCTGCATCCAACAGCTATTCCAAATTCAATACAACACAGATGGATGTTATGAAGAAAATCCTCTATGCAGTGGAGACAGGCGGACAGGTATACGGCAATCAGGCGTATGATGATTTCACCGAGGCGTATACCAACAGCGGCGCAGAGCATGCGATTACTATCGGAGCAGGTCAGTGGTATGCTACGGAAGCCCAGAGACTGCTGAAGCTGATTCGTGACAAATATCCGTCGATCTGGAGCAGATATGATTCTAATAATCTTGTCTGGAATGACGTTGTCAATGAGAACTGGTCCAGCTATAAGCTGACTCGGTCAGCCTCCTACAAAGAAACCGGCGTGCCGAAGACCAGCGATGATCTGAAGATCTACAGAATCAAGCTGCTGATCGGATGTCAGTACGGAAGAGCATGCCAGGACCAGCTTATGTACGAGCAGATCCGCGAGTATGAAACTGAGATCCGTAGTCTTGGCATTACAGAAGTAAGGTCGGTAGGTATGCTGATCAATGTACGCCATCAGGGCGGATATGGAGCAGTTACCAGAATTCTTGGCAAAACAGCGAAACCTGTTACACTGGACAGCATCTATGCTGCTCTCAACACAGATACAGGCAATCAGGTAGGCGCATACAAAACAAGACAGCAAAAAGTATATACCTGGCTGAAAACTTATATGAATTAGTTCATGATCAGGAGCCGGTTCCTTCAGGAGCCGGCTCTGTTTTATTTGCGCGCCGCTGAGGAAAATGCTATAATTGCTGTATCGGAAACAGATTATGATAAGAGAACAGAAGAGGTTATATTATGATCTTGACAGAAGACAGAAATTATACTATTTCACTGGAGCTGGAGGACTGTGAGAATCAGACGGGGCTTTCCAGCGAGACGGTTGAACTGGAATTTACCAATAAAGAACTCCTGCACGCGGTGATCACCTGCGGAATGCCGCTGCAGAGGCTGACTCCCGCCTGGTTTTCCAAGAGAAAATCCGAACTGCTTTATAAGATATTTCTCGTGGAGACTGCGCTCGATACGGAAGGGGACAGACTGAAAAAATCTAAAAATATCGCTTATCTGGATTCCTCGGAAAAAAGTGTGATGTCCTATTATCTCGGTATGTTTTTTACAAAACTGATCAGCCGCAGACTGTACGGCGTGGACTATCTGACTCATCTGAACCTGATCGAAAAAGCGAACGGGGACGGTTTTATAGATTTTTTTGCCGGCGAATGGAGACCGGATATGATCGGGTACCGTATGGCGGACGATTCCTGGAGCGTATGGGAGGCAAAAGGAGGAAGCAACCGGAGAGAACAGGCCTTAAGGAAGGGAAGCCAGCAGGTGGAAGCCATCGCTTCCGTGAACGGAGTCAAACCGGATCCGGCGGCAGTGTGTATGACTTATTATGAACGCGGCTATCTCTGCGGCGTTGTGAGAGATCCCGATCCGGATCAGAATAAAGGAGAGCAGCTTGGCTTCGGGCAGGAACAGTTCTGGAAAGCCTATTACAGGCCTGTTTTTGAGACGTTTCTGGAATGCGGCGCGGGAACAAGCTTCAACGGAGCCAGGGCGGAAGTGTCCCTGTCGCTGCCCTGTTTTACCCAGAATGAAAAAGCAGGGGAAGAACGCAGGATACTTTTCGGTATGCCGAAAGCCATGTTCCGCCATCTTATGGAAGACGACTACGGATTTCTGAAAGACGAGAACAGCGATCTCTGGAGAGAGTGCTGTCCCGCGGGCGGATTTATGGGAAAAGACGGTATTTATATACGGTAACAATGGAAATAAAGGAAAAGGATGCGATGAAGAGATTCATGGCATCCTTTCTTGTTCTATATTATCGTCTTACCGCATTGTCATAGAACCGGAAATAATCCGGGCGATGGCGGGACTGGGTGTACTCAAACATAATCCCGTCGCTGTTGTAGGTCTGGCTGCTGACCACCGCCATACAGTTGTAGTCGTCCACGTTCAGCTTCAGATATTTCTCATCAATTTCTGTGATCTTTTCCACGGTCATCACACGTTTGCTGTTTACGATTGTCATGTGCAGCGTATTTTCCAGATAATCGTAGATAGAATTCTCGGCAATTTCTTTTGTAAGTCCCGGAACGGCCTCCTTCAGAAAATAGTTATGATTAATGATCAGAGGGAGATCGTCCAGATAATGAAGCCTCTGGATATAATAAACCTCTGTTCCCGGGGAAAAACCTGTATATGAAGCCTGTCTATCACTTACGGCCAGCTCCACGAATAAAAGTACGCGGGTGCGGGGCGTCAGGCCGTTTCTTTTTGCAGATTCGCGGAAACTTTCAATCTCTCCAATCGTAAAAGAGGTCTGCTCAATGGGGCGGTATATATTGCGGACGCCTTTTCCCTGCATAGTCTGGACGTATCCGTCTGTTACAAGACAGCTAATGGCGCGCCGGAGAGTATTCCGGGAACAGTCGTACTTTTTCGTCAACTGATGTTCCGGGGGAAGTAATTCCTGATAGGCAAATTCATTCTGTTCAATCTTTTCTTTTAAGTCTCTGTAAATAGTCTGGTAGATTGCTTTTGGCATAAAACATCACTTCCTTCGGAATATAGTTGTAGTTTCTGGGAATATTCCAGATATCTTTATTATAAAACCTCAGGTGTGATTGTCAATAGATTTTTAAAAAGTTGTTTAAACAAATTTTGATGAAATCTGTTGACATGTTTAAACAAGCGTGGTATATATAAAGCATAGCAGATGTCCATAAAAATACGAGAGCGAAATGGACAGAATGGCAGCTTAACCAAATATAAATCAGGGAGGAAAGGAAAATGGGTAAGTATGCAGAAGATGCAAAAGAACTGCTCCGCCATGTAGGCGGCAGGGAAAACATTGCGGCCGTATCGCACTGTATGACAAGAATGCGTTTTGCTCTGGTCGATTCCGGCAAGGCGGATATCAAAGCGATCGAGGCCATGAAAGTGGTGAAGGGAAGCTTCACCCAATCCGGACAGTTTCAGGTGATCATTGGAAACACAGTCTCTGATTTTTACAATGATTTCGTGAAAGAAGCGGGAATCGAAGGTGTGTCCAAGGATGCGGTAAAGCAGGCGGCGAAGAAGAATCAGAATCCATTGCAGAGGATCGTTACCGCTCTGGCGGAGATCTTTGCTCCGCTGATCCCGGCGATCATCACAGGAGGTCTGATCCTGGGCTTCCGTAACTGTATCGACAGTCTGTATCTTTTTGAAAACGGCACGAAGACTTTATGTGATATCAGCCAGTTCTGGTCAGGAATCGACAGCTTTCTGTGGCTGATCGGCGAAGCTGTGTTCCATATGCTTCCGGTTGGTATCTGCTGGTCTGTGACAAAAAAGATGGGTACTACACAGATGCTGGGTATCGTTCTCGGCCTTACCCTTGTTTCCGGTCAGCTTCTGAACGCGTATTCCGTAGCGACGACGGCTGCGGCAGATATTCCGAAATGGGATTTCGGATTCATTAAAGTCAACATGATCGGATATCAGGGACAGGTGATCCCGGCGATCCTGGCGGCCTTTACTCTGGTGTATCTGGAAAAATTCTTCCGGAAGATAACGCCTCAGGTAGTGTCCATGATCGTGGTTCCATTCTGCAGCCTCCTTCTTGCGGTTATGGCGGCACACTTTATTCTGGGACCCATTGGCTGGAAGATCGGAGATGTGATCTCCACTGTAGTATTTGCAGGAATTACAGGCCCGCTCAAGGTAATCTTCGGCGCAATATTCGGCCTTGTTTACGCGCCGCTTGTTATTACAGGACTTCATCATATGTCCAACGCCATTGACTTACAGCTTATCGCTGATTACGGCGGAACCATGCTGTGGCCGATGATCGCTCTTTCCAATATCGCTCAGGGTTCCGCAGTGCTGGGTATGATCATCCTTCAGAGAAAGAATGAGGCGGCCCAGGAAGTAAACGTACCCTCCTGCGTATCCTGTTATCTGGGCGTAACAGAGCCGGCTATCTTTGGTGTAAATCTGAAACATGGATTTCCGTTTATCTGCGGTATGATCGGTTCCGCTCTGGCAGCCGTCGTCTGTGTGGCGACATCCACAACAGCAAACGCTATCGGCGTAGGCGGGCTTCCGGGAATCCTTTCCATCCAGCCGCAGTATATGGCAAGCTTCGCCATCTGTATGGCGATCGCTATTGCGGTGCCCCTTGTTCTTACATTGATCGTAGGTAAGAAAAAGCTTGCGGAAGAGACTTCTGTAAACACAGAAACAGCCGCGGAAATGGCAGAGATCGCAGCAGGGGCAGGCGCAAGCGCGGCGGCAGGCGTAACGGCTTCTCTTATGAAAGAAAAAGAAAAATCTGAAGAAGGCGAAAAAGTATTTAAAGCATTTCTGACAGGAAAAGTGATTCCTCTGAAAGAGGTAAACGACGGCGTATTTTCTGAGGGTGTGATGGGGGACGGACTGGCCATCGTACCGGAAAACGAAACCTTATATTCTCCGGTAGACGCGGAAGTAACAGTGCTGATGGAGGGATCCAGACACGCCGTAGGGCTGTCCATGACAAACGGTATGGAAGTTCTTCTGCATATCGGTATCGATACGGTAGATATGAACGGCGACGGATTTGAGTATCTTATTTCAGAGGGACAGAAAGTAAAGGCAGGAACTCCGCTGATCCGTTTCAGCAGAGAAAAGATCAAAGCGGCCGGACATCCGGATGTAACAGTGTGCATTATCACAGAGGAAGGCAATGCGAAGAATATCCAGTTTACTACCGGCATACAGGCAAAAGCAGGAGAAACGGAAGTTGCGTCCTTTGAATGAGAAGTTTTAAACCGAATATGACAGAAAAGGAGAATTCCAATGGCAGATTTCAGCAGTAAAGTGGTTTATCAGATTTATCCCAAGTCTTTTATGGATTCCAATGGAGACGGACTGGGAGATCTGAAAGGAATTATTGAGAAACTGGATTATCTGAAAGAGCTTGGGCCGGATTACCTGTGGCTTACCCCGGTGTTTGTTTCTCCTCAGAACGATAATGGGTATGATGTTGCGGATTATTGCAGCATCGACCTCAGATTCGGTACGATGGAGGATATGGAGGAGCTGATCCGGGAGGCGGACAAAAGAGGAATGGGACTGATGCTGGATATGGTGTTTAACCATACCTCCACAGACCATGAATGGTTCCAGAAAGCCCTTGCCGGAGACGAAAAATATCAGAATTACTATATTTTCCGGGAGGGAACACCGGATCAGGTTCCTACGAACTGGCAGTCGAAGTTCGGCGGACCTGCATGGGAGTATGTGCCTTCTCTTGGAAAATGGTACCTTCACCTGTTCGATGTGTCGCAGGCGGATCTGAACTGGGACAATCCGGAAGTGAGAGACGAGCTGAAAAAGGTGATCCTGTACTGGAAGGAAAAGGGCGTAAAGGGCTTCCGTTTCGACGTAGTGAATCTGATCTCCAAACCGGATACTTTCGAGAACGATTATGAAGGCGACGGCAGAAGATTTTATACAGACGGTCCTCATGTCCACGAGTATCTGAAAGAGCTTACAAGAGATACAGGAATCGACGATATGATCACTGTAGGGGAAATGTCTTCCACTACATTGGAAAACTGTATCCGCTACTCCGCTCCGGAAGAAAAAGAACTGTCCATGTGCTTTAATTTCCATCATCTGAAAGTGGATTATAAGAACGGGGACAAATGGGCGCTGATGGAGCCGGACCGGATGGCGCTGAAGAAGCTGTTTGAAAAGTGGCAGACGGGAATGCAGGAAGGACATGGATGGAACGCCCTGTTCTGGTGCAACCATGATCAGCCCCGCACAGTATCCAGATTCGGCGATGAGGAAAAATACTGGAAGAAATCTGCCAAAATGCTGGCCGCGGCCATTCATCTGATGAGAGGAACCCCGTATATTTATCAGGGCGAGGAACTGGGAATGACCAACGCCCACTATACCAATATTTCCCAGTACCGTGACGTGGAAAGTCTGAATTACTATAAGATTCTTCTTAAGCAGGGAAAAACAGAGAAAGAAGCGCTGGAAATTCTTGCCGCCCGTTCCAGAGACAACGGACGTACGCCTGTGCAGTGGTCCGACGGCAAAAACGCCGGATTTACGGAAGGAACGCCATGGCTTGAGGTAACGGCAAATTATAAGGACATTAACGCGGAAAAACAGATAAAAGATAAAGATTCCATTTATTCTTTCTATAAAAATCTGGTTGCCCTGCGCAAGGATAAAGACGTGATCTCAAAAGGAACCATTGAGTTCTTTGAGAAGGAAAATGAAGACGTCCTTGCCTATCGGAGAACCTGTGGGGAAGAAGAACTGATCGTGCTGAACAATCTGACCGGAAAAGAGATCGCTGTTCCGGCAGAGGCGGCGTGGACGGAATACCGCAAACTTGTGGGAAATTATGAGGGAGTTCAGAGCGGCAGCGGATGTATTACGCTGAGACCTTTTGAGACAGTTGCCCTGGAAAAATAAATAATATAGAATGCATTACTCTGGAAGGAGAGACTGTAGGAGATCCCGCAGTCTCTCTTTTTCGATTTGCAGTCTCCAACTGTATGAATTTCAACAATCTGCAGGCGGACAATGGAGAAGCGCATGTATACGGCAGAACAGGGACGACGGTAAAAATCCAGATAAAAAGATATATTCTATGATTCAATAAAATGTATCTCATAAATGTATAAAACACTATATCTTGTGAAAAAGATAAAAATATACCCTCCGGATAATTGACGCTCCGGGGCTGGAGCGATATAATAAAAAAGGCTGCGGCGAAAGACGCGGCTATGAAAAAACTGGAACTTTGAAAAGAAGTTCCAGAGACATAAAAAATACAGGAAGCGGAGGAATCGGCATGAAGGTTAGAAAGAGAAACGGGGCGGTTGTCCCTTTTGACAAAAAATATATTTTCCGCGCCATCGGTCTTGCTGCTGCGGCGGCAGGAGAGCAGGACGAGGAGATGGAAGAAAAAACGACGGACGTGATCGAACAGAAGCTTCTGGCTTTGAAGGAAGATATCGTAGGCATTGAAACCATCCAGGATATGGTGGAGGAATGCCTTTTTGAGCAGCAGAGATTCCGTACAGCCAAAGCGTATATTCTGTACAGAAGAGAAAAAGAACATACAAGAGAAGAGTGGAAGTCCGGGCTTCTTTCCAGAGAATTTTTAAGCGCTTACAAACATACGCCCAATCCCATGGAGCAGCTTGGGGCCTTTGTATATTCCAGAACTTATTCCCGCTATATCCCCCGGTATGGCCGGAGGGAATTCTGGTGGGAGACTGTCCGCCGGGCGGTGGAGTATAACTGTTCGCTGGCTCCTACCACAAGAGAAGAAGCGGAAACCCTTTACGACAATATCTATCATCTGCGTCAGTTTCTTTCCGGACGTACTTTCTGGGTGGGAAACACCAAGGTGGCGGACGCCTATCCTATGGCGAACTATAACTGTGCCTTTGAAGTGATCGATGATTTTCACGCTTATCACGATCTGTTTTATCTTTTAATGATCGGAAGCGGCGTAGGAGTCCGTGTGTTAAAAGAGGACGCCCGGAAGCTGCCGAAGATCCGCACAGATATGAGGATTCTTCACAAAGCGTATTCGCCGAGAGAGCCTGAGAAACGTCTGGAATATACCAATCTGGACTTTTCCGGAGACACGGTAACGATGGCGGTAGGGGACTCGAAAGAAGGATGGGCGCAGGCCCTGGATCACTATTTCCAGTTCCTCACCAACCGGGAGTACGCAAAGATCAATACCATTATTGTAGAATACGACAGCATCCGCCCCAGAGGAGAAAGGCTTCATATTTTCGGCGGTACAGCCAGCGGCTATGAATCTATGATGACAATGCTGGACAAAATTCATAAAGTAATTGTTTCCGCAGGCGCCCGCAAAGGGAAGAAATATATCCAGCTTGCCCCCATCGACCTTCTGGATATCGCCAATATCATTGGGGAGAACGTGGTTTCCGGCGGCGTGCGCCGTACCTCGGAGATTGGCCTTATCGACCAGAACGACGAGGAATGTATCCAGGCGAAGAGTAATCTTTACCGTCAGGTGAACGGACACTGGGAGATCGATAAAAGCATCGCTCACCGCCAGATGAGCAACAATTCTATTTTTTACCGGAAAAAACCTACCAGAGAACAGCTTCACTGGCATTTGCAGCAGATGCGCTATTCCGGGGAGCCCGGATGGGTAAACGAAGAAGCCGGACGGAAGAGAAGAGCAGATTTCCGGGGCTGCAATCCCTGCGGAGAGATCCTTCTGGACAGTCATGGAATGTGCAACCTGACTACTGTCAATGTGATGGCCTTTGTCCATGACGGAAAGCTGGACGAGGCGGCGCTTCTCAAGGCCCAGAGGCTTTCTGCCAGAGCAGGATACCGGATGACCTGCCGGGAACTGGAAATGCATGAATGGAACCGCGTACAGCAGAGAGACAGGCTCCTTGGCTGTTCTTTAACCGGATGGCAGGATATGGTAAACGCCACAGGGATGAACAGGGAGGGGCAGATCACGCTCCTTAAAAAACTGCGGGAGACGGCCCACGACGCGGCGAAGAAACTGGCCCGCCAGCTGAATCAGACAGAGCCTCTTCTGGTGACGACGGTAAAACCGGAAGGAACGCTGTCTCTGCTTCCAACCGTTTCCAGCGGGATCCATTATTCCCACGCGCCTTATTATATCCGCCGCATCCGGATATCCGCGGCCGACCCGCTGTGCAAGGTATGCGAGGAACTTGGGTATCCGGTATTTCCAGAGGTGGGACAGGATGCGGACACATGCCGGACCAAGGTAGTGGAGTTCCCGGTAAAAGCGCCTGCCGGAAGAGTGAAAGCAGATGTTTCCGCTATCGAACAGTTGGAAAATTATAAGATGTTCATGACTTACTACGTGGATCATAACTGTTCTATTACCGTTCATGTCAGGGACAATGAATGGGATGAAGTAGAAGAGTGGGTATGGGATAACTGGGACGACGTAGTGGCTCTTTCCTTCTTAAGCTACGACGATAATTTCTATGAACTTCTTCCTTACGAGGAGATCACAGAGGAAGAATATGAGAAACGGAAGCAGGAAATGAAGGCCTTTAATCCTTCTCTGATTTCAAAATACGAGCAGGAGGAGTCCGAGCTGGATATCGGCGAGAGCGAATGCGTGAACGGCGTTTGCCCTATCCGGTGATCCGGGTCCTGATATATAGCGCGCAAAGGAGTGGAAGGCTCCGGACAGCAGTCTGAGAATTAAAAAACCAATCTGTGATTTTTTTATGCGGCTTCTGGCGCCTGCATATCGAAATATAACAAATAATAATAAGCCTCTGTATTTCAGAATCAGCCTGAAATAAAGAGGCTTATTATATTACTGACTTTTTTGACTCGATAGCGTCAGTATACAAAGGTAGCAGCGATACAAACTGCATAATTCCGGCGATTCCCGGTTTTATCCTCAGTCAGTGATCCCGCTTCTTCGGATGGCCTCAACGGCTTCCCGTATCTTTTCCGGAGGAAGCACCAGCGCGAAGCGCACATATCCTTCTCCGTGGGGACCGAAGCTTGCCCCGGGAGTTACGATCACTCCTGCTTTTTCCATCAGCTCCATGCAGAAATCCATGCTGTCCATACGTCCTCCGGGAATCCGGGCCCAGACGAACATGGTGCCCTTTCCGTTGGGAAGATCCCAGCCGATGCTGCGGAGCCCTTCGCAGAGGGCGTCTCTCCGCTCCTGGTAGAGACGACACTGTTCTTTCACACTGTCAAGAGAACCTTTAAGCGCCGCGATCCCCGCCTTCTGAATAGGAAGGAACATGCCGAAATCGATCTGGCTGCGCAGCTTCCGAAGAGCTGCTATCACATCGGGACGGCCCACCAGGAAGCTGATCCTTGCTCCTGTGACATTGAAAGATTTGGAAAGGCTGAAAAATTCCACGCCGATCTCCTTCGCTCCCGGAGTGGCGAGAAAACTTCCGCCGTGCTCGCCGTCGTAAATAATATCGCTGTAGGCGTTGTCGTGGATGATGAGGATATCGTATTTCTTACCAAACTCCACGATCTCTTCATAAAGCCCGGGAGTCGCTACGCTTCCCACCGGGTTGGAGGGGAGGGAAACGATCATGTATTTCGCTTTTCTTGCCACATCTTCGGGGATTTCTTTCACACAGGGGAGAAAATCATGTTCCGCAGTAAGGGGATAGTAGTAGGGAACAGCTCCCGCCATGAGACTTCCCGCAGCGAATACCGGGTAACAGGGATCCGGAAGAAGAACCGTGTCTCCTTCGTCGCAGATGGCCATGCCCAGATGGCCCATTCCCTCCTGGCTTCCGTAAACAGACATCACCATGTCCGGGGTGATCTCCACCTGGAAACGTTTCTGATAATATTCGCAGACAGCGGCCAGAAGTTCCGGGATATCTCTGAGACTGTATTTCCAGTTCTCGTCATCCATGGCGGCTTCGGCAAGGGCTTTCTTGATATGCTCCGGGGTTTTAAAATCCGGGGTACCGACGCTCATGTTATATATTTTCATTCCCTGCTGCTCCAGCTCCATTTTCCTGTTGTTGAGAGCGGCAAATATCTCATCTCCGAATCTGTCCAGTCGTTTTGAAAAATGCATTTTTTAATCCTTCTTTCGTATAAAATCACTTTTTTTATTCTAACATTCCGCGGAATAGAACACAAGGAAAGTTTTCACAAAAGACGCCCCGGGAAAAGCCGGGACGTCTTCGCGGATCAGTCGCTGTCCATTTCCTCGAGGCTTTTCTTCAGATCCAGCATTTTGTCACGAAGCTCTGCGGCCTGTTCGAAATTCAGGTCCGCGGCTGCCTGGCGCATCTGTTTTTCCACATCTTTGATAAGTTTCATAAGCTCTTTGCGGTTCATAGATTCCGGATCTTTCTGAAGTTTTACCTCTGTCTCCGCCACTGCTTTGGAGACGGCGATCAGATCCCGGACAGATTTTTTGATGGTGGTGGGAGTGATCCCGTGTTCCTTATTATATGCTTCCTGGATGGCGCGCCTCCGCTCTGTTTCCCGGATGGCGTTCTTCATGGAATCCGTCATCACGTCGGCGTACATGATCACATGTCCTTCGCTGTTGCGGGCGGCGCGGCCGATGGTCTGGATAAGAGAAACCTCGGAACGGAGGAATCCTTCCTTATCCGCGTCCAGAATGGCGACCAGGGTGATCTCCGGAATGTCAAGACCTTCCCGGAGAAGGTTGATCCCCACCAGGACGTCAAAAACATCCAGGCGCATATCCCGGATGATCTCCGCCCTCTCCAGGGTGTCGATATCCGAGTGAAGATAACGGACCCGGATCCCTACATCCTTCATATAATCCGTAAGGTCCTCCGCCATGCGCTTGGTGAGGGTGGTGATCAGGATCTTGTGGCCTTTTTCTGTTTCCTTATTAACCTCGCTGATCAGATCGTCGATCTGTCCCTCCACAGGACGAACCTCCACCTGGGGATCCAGAAGGCCCGTGGGCCGGATGATCTGCTCCGCCCTGAGAAGCTCATGCTCCGCCTCGTACTGGCCCGGGGTGGCGGAGACGAAGAGCACCTGATCCAGTTTACTCTCAAATTCCTGGAAGCTTAAAGGACGGTTGTCCTTGGCGGAGGGAAGACGGAACCCGTAATCCACCAGAGTCTGTTTCCGGCTCTGGTCACCGGCGTACATGCCGCCCACCTGGGAAACAGTCTTATGGGACTCGTCTATGATCAGAAGAAAATCATCTTTGAAATAGTCCATTAGAGTATAGGGCGGCTGGCCCGGCGCAAGCCCGGTCAAATGTCTGGAATAATTCTCAATCCCGGAGCAGAAGCCGGTTTCTTTCATCATTTCCACGTCAAAGTTGGTTCGCTCGGCGATACGCTGCGCCTCGATCAGTTTGTCCTCGCTCTTGAAATATTCCACCTGTTCCCGCATTTCCGCGAGAATGGCGTCCGCCGCCCGTCTGATCTGCTCCTGGGGAACTACATAGTGGGAGGCGGGAAAGATCGCCGCGTGAGTGTTCTCGCTTTTGATCTCTCCGGTAAGCACGTCGATATCCGTGATCCGTTCAATCTCATCCCCGAAAAATTCCACGCGTATCGCCCGGTCGGTAGAGTTGGCGGGAAAAATTTCCAGTACGTCGCCCTTTACCCGGAAAGTACCGCGATGGAAATCCATTTCGTTTCGGGTGTACTGGATATTGATGAGCTGCCGGATCACTTCGTCCCTGTCCTTCTCCATGCCGGGGCGGAGGGAGATCATCATGTCGAAGAATTCCTGGGGAGCGCCCAGACCGTAGATGCAGGACACCGACGACACAACGATCACGTCCCGACGCTCGCAGAGAGCGGCGGTAGCGGAAAGACGCAGTTTGTCGATCTCGTCGTTGGTGGAGGCGTCCTTGGCGATATAGGTGTCCGTGGAAGGCACATAGGCTTCCGGCTGATAGTAATCGTAATAGGAGACGAAATACTCCACCGCGTTGTTGGGAAAGAATTCCTTGAATTCTCCGTACAGCTGCGCCGCCAGGGTCTTATTGTGGGCAAGCACCAGCGTCGGCTTATTTAACTGCTGGATAACGTTGGCCATGGTGAAGGTTTTGCCGGAACCGGTGACTCCCAGAAGAGTTTCGAACTGGTTTCCTTCCTGAAATCCCTTTACCAGCCGGGCGATGGCTTTCGGCTGGTCGCCGGTGGGTTTGTATTCTGATACTAATTCGAAATGATCCATAGTATATCCTTTCCATAATATTATTAGATCGAGAACGGATGTTCTTTTCCTATCTTATCCTATATTATATATGCTGTCAATCAGACACAGTTTTTTCAAAAAAAATTTTACGATTAATGTTGACAAATGTTTACAACGGTGCTATCTTAACAATGTAGATGTTAGCACTCTTAATTGTTGAGTGCTAACAAATCAGACGGAAAGGAGCTGAGAAGATGGACGAAGGCCTGAACGAGCGCAAACGTAAAATACTGAAAGCGATCATCAAGACATACATGGAGACAGGCGAACCGGTTGGTTCCCGGACGATTTCCAAGTATACGGACCTGAATGTCAGCTCAGCGACCATCCGGAATGAAATGTCAGACCTGACAGACATGGGCTATATCATTCAGCCTCATACGTCCGCAGGCAGGATCCCCTCCGACAAGGGATACCGCTTATATGTGGATGAGCTGATGCAGGAAAAGGAAGCGGAGATCGAAGAGATCCGTAATCTGATGATCGAGAAGACAGACAAGATGGAGAAAGTGCTGAAGAATGTGGCGCGTGTCCTGGCTTCGAACACCAATTACGCGGCTATGATCTCGGTGCCCCAGTACAGCGGAAGCCGGCTGAAATTCATACAGCTTTCCAGAGTCAACGAGCTGCAGCTTGTGGCGGTGGTGGTCTGTGAGGGCAATGTTATCCGGAACCAGATCATTGATCTTGACGAGGAGATGGATGACGAGACGATCCTGAAACTGAATCTTCTTCTGAATACCAACCTGAACGGACTTCCCATTCAGGACATCAATCTGGGAATGATCGCCAGGCTTAAAGAGCAGGCCGGGATCCACAGCGGACTGGTAGCCCGTGTGCTGGACGCGGTGGCGGCCACCATACAGGTTGACGAGGATGATCTGGAGATCTACACTTCAGGAGCCACGAACTTTTTCAAATATCCGGAGCTGTCCGACAAGACGAAGGCAACGGAACTGATCTCCGCGTTTGAGGAGAAACAGCAGCTGGCCGATTTCGTGAAGGAGCGGATGGCGGATACGGACAACACAGGAGTCCAGGTATATATCGGGGATGAACTTCCCATTGATACCATGAAGGACTGCAGCGTTGTGACCGCTACTTATGAACTGGGCGAGGGAATGCACGGAACCATAGGTATCGTGGGACCCAAGCGGATGGATTATGAGAATGTGGTGGACAGTCTGAAAACACTGAAAGTGGAACTTGACCAGGTATTCGGCAAAAAGAAGAACGGCCAGAACGAAAACAGCCAGTAGGTAGATATAGAAAGGTGGAAGAGAGCACGTGTCAGAAGAAAACAAGAACACATCTGAAGTGCAGGAGGAACCGGGAAAAGATGTTTCCGGGAATGACGCTGTGAAGGAAGAAGGCGCGGACACTGCCGGGAATACTTCCGCAAAAGCGAAGGAAACGGCGGAGCAGGAAACGACCGGCGAAGAGCAGCAGAGCTCTCCTGAGGAAGATGGGAAGGCAGAAGGCAAGACGAAAACCTCTTTCTTCGGTAAGAAGAAAAAGGACAACAAACTGGAACAGCAGATTGAAGAACTTACAGACCGGCTGAAACGCAGCATGGCTGAATTTGATAACTACCGTAAGCGTACGGAAAAAGAAAAATCCAGCATGTATGTGATCGGAGCCAGAGAGATCATTGAGAAGATCCTTCCTGTTGTGGATAACTTCGAACGGGGGCTGGCGCAGGCGCCGGAAGGCGATGCGTTCGCGGAAGGGATGCAGATGATCTACAAACAGCTGATGACCACCCTGGAAGGTCTGGGCGTGGAACCCATCGAAGCTGTGGGCAAAGAGTTCAATCCTGATTTCCACAACGCGGTGATGCATGTGGATGATGAGGAAGCCGGCGACAATATGGTTGTGGAGGAACTTCAGAAAGGATACACCTACAAAGGTTTCGTAGTCCGCCACAGTATGGTAAAAGTAGCTAATTAGTAAGTTTAGATAGACAAATAATACAGGAGGAAAATTATCATGGGAAAAATTATTGGTATTGACTTAGGTACAACAAACAGTTGTGTGGCAGTAATGGAAGGCGGACAGCCCACCGTTATCGCCAATACAGAAGGCGCAAGAACAACACCCTCTGTTGTAGCGTTTACAAAGAACGGAGAACGTCTGGTAGGCGAGCCTGCGAAACGTCAGGCAGTGACCAACGCGGAGAAGACGATCTCCTCCATCAAGAGAGAGATGGGTACAGATTACCGTGTAACCATCGACGGCAAGAAATATTCCCCCCAGGAGATTTCCGCAATGATCCTTCAGAAACTGAAAAAAGACGCGGAAGGATATCTTGGCGAGACGGTTACCGAGGCGGTTATCACCGTTCCCGCATATTTCAACGACGCGCAGCGTCAGGCAACCAAGGACGCGGGCAAAATCGCAGGCCTTGATGTAAAACGTATCATCAACGAGCCTACAGCGGCGGCTCTGGCATATGGCCTTGACAATGAGAAAGAACAGAAGATCATGGTTTACGACCTCGGCGGCGGTACATTCGATGTTTCCATCATCGAGATCGGCGACGGAGTTATCGAGGTTCTTTCCACTGCCGGCAACAACCGTCTGGGCGGCGACGACTTTGACCAGAAGATCACCGACTGGATGCTTTCTGAGTTCAAGAACGCAGAAGGCGTTGATCTGAGCAACGATAAGATGGCTCTCCAGAGACTGAAAGAAGCTGCAGAGAAGGCCAAGAAAGAGCTTTCCAGCGCGACAACCACGAACATCAACCTTCCGTTCATCACCGCTACGGCAGATGGACCGAAGCATTTCGATATGAACCTTACAAGAGCAAAATTCGACGAGCTGACTCATGATCTGGTAGAGAAGACAGCAGAGCCTGTACGCCGCGCGCTTTCCGACGCGGGCATCACAGCGGCTGATCTGGGCCAGGTACTTCTGGTAGGCGGTTCCACACGAATCCCGGCTGTTCAGGAGAAAGTAAAACAGCTGACCGGCAAAGAGCCCAGCAAATCTCTGAATCCTGACGAGTGCGTAGCTCTCGGAGCTTCCGTACAGGGCGGCAAGCTTGCAGGCGACGCAGGCGCAGGCGATATCCTTCTTCTGGACGTTACCCCGCTGTCTCTGTCCATCGAGACAATGGGAGGTATCGCAACCCGTCTGATCGAGAGAAATACGACTATCCCCACCAAGAAGAGCCAGATCTTCTCCACAGCGGCAGACAACCAGACAGCCGTAGACATCAACGTGGTACAGGGCGAGCGTCAGTTCGCAAGAGACAACAAGTCTCTCGGCCAGTTCCGTCTGGACGGAATCCCGCCTGCACGCCGCGGCGTTCCGCAGATCGAGGTTACTTTCGATATCGACGCCAACGGTATTGTAAATGTATCTGCCAAAGACCTGGGAACAGGCAAGGAACAGCATATCACCATCACCGCAGGTTCCAATATGTCTGACGCCGAGATCGACAAAGCTGTGAAAGAAGCGGCTGAGTTCGAGGCGCAGGACAAGAAACGTAAAGAGGCGATCGACACCAGAAACAATGCGGATTCCATGGTATTCCAGGTTGAGAGCGCTCTGAAGGAAGCCGGCGACAAGCTGGAGGCAAACGACAAGGCTGCTGTAGAGGCTGACCTGAACGCACTGAAAGACCTTCTGAACCAGACAAAAGACGCTGAACTTACAGACGCTCAGGTGGCAGACATTAAGGCTGCACAGGAGAAGATGATGGAGAGCGCCCAGAAACTGTTCGCGAAGATGTATGAGCAGACACAGCAGGGCGGCGGCCAGGCAGGCCCGAATATGGGCGGCGGCGCTTCTTCTCAGGGCGGCGGCAATGAAGCCTACGGCGACGATGTGGTAGACGCTGACTACAAAGAAGTCTGAGAATAAAGCATAGGAAAGAGATAACATGGCTGATAAAAGAGATTACTATGAGGTCCTGGGCGTCGGAAAGAACGCCAGCGAGGACGAACTGAAAAAAGCATATCGGAAATTAGCCAAGAAATATCACCCGGATGTAAATCCGGGTGATAAAAATGCTGAGGCAAAGTTTAAAGAGGCAACCGAAGCCTATACCGTGCTCAGCGATCCGGATAAGAGAAGACAGTACGACCAGTTCGGCCACGCCGCCTTTGAGAACGGCGGAGGCGGAGCGGGCGGCTTCGGCGGATTTGACTTCAACAGCGCGGATATGAGCGACATTTTCGGCGATATTTTCGGCGATCTGTTCGGAGGAGGAAGAAGAAGGGCGAACAACGGTCCCATGCGGGGAGCCAATCTCCGCGCCAGAGTGAACATAACATTCGAAGAAGCAGTGTTCGGCTGCGAGAAAGAGCTGGACATTGTTCTGAAAGATGAGTGTACTGCCTGCCATGGAACCGGGGCGAAACCAGGCACCCAGCCTGTGACCTGTCCGAAATGCCACGGCGAGGGGCAGATCGTTTATACCCAGCAGTCCATGTTCGGTATGGTGCGTAATGTACAGACCTGTCCGGACTGCGGCGGTACAGGAAAAGTGATCAAAGAGAAATGTACTTCCTGCCGGGGTACCGGATATACCTCTTCCAGAAAGAAGATCCAGGTATCCATTCCGGCCGGTATTGATAACGGCCAGAGTATCCGTATCCGTGAAAAGGGTGAGCCGGGCGCCAACGGTGGCCCCAGAGGCGATCTTCTCGTAGAGGTGAATATCGCCCGCCATCCGATCTTCCAGAGACAGGATATGAATATTTTCTCAACAGCGCCCATTACCTATGCCCAGGCAGCGCTTGGCGGAACCGTGCGGATCAATACTGTGGACGGCGAGATTGAATATGAGGTCAAGCCGGGCACCCAGACAGATACCCGTATCCGCCTGAAAGGCAAGGGAGTGCCCTCCCTGAGAAACAAAAATATTCGGGGCGACCACTATGTGACGCTGGTGGTACAGGTTCCCACCAATCTCAGCGAGGAGGCGAAAGAGGCTCTGCGCCAGTTCGACGCGGCCTGCGGCAACAGACCCTCCGGCGGAGACAAGAGCGGCGGAACAGAGAAAACCGGCAAAAAGAAAAAGAGTTTCATGGATAAACTGAAAGAAACTTTTGAGGAATAAAAACAGAAAACACTGGAAAGTTTTCGGGAAAAGAGGGAAACCCTCTTTTCTTTTTTTCTGCTTTCCTGTATGATAAAGGATAAAGCCTAAAATGGAAACAGCCTGAAAAGGAGAAAAATCATGAAATGGAACTGTTTTACCATAAAAACAAAAACCGAAGCAGAGGATATCGTGATCAGCGCCCTTGCTGATGTGGGTGTGGAAGGCGTGGAGATCCGGGATCATCAGCCGCTGACCGAAGAGGACAAGGCGCAGATGTTCGTGGATATCATGCCCGAGGGACCGGAGGACGACGGAACCGCTTACTTAAGTTTCTATCTGGAAGAGGACGCGGATAAAGAAGAAATCCTGAAAAATGTACGGAACGCGCTGGAAGAACTGCGTTCCTTTATGGATATCGGCGAGGGAAGCATTGAGGAATCCAGTACGGAAGATAAAGACTGGATCAATAACTGGAAGGAATATTTCCATCAGTTTTATGTGGACGATATCCTGATCGTCCCCTCCTGGGAGGAAGTGAAGGCGGAAGATAAGGACAAGATGATCCTTCACATTGATCCGGGAACCGCGTTCGGAACCGGTATGCACGAGACGACCCAGCTGGTGATCCGCCAGCTGAAGAAATACGTAAAAGAAGGGGACCAGATCCTTGACGTGGGAACCGGAAGCGGGATCCTGGGGATCGTGGCCCTGAAGCTGGGAGCTGCTCATGTGACGGGAACCGATCTGGATCCCTGCGCGGTTCCCGCTGTGGAAGAAAATAAAGAAGCCAATGAGATCGCGGATGAGTCTTTTGACATGATGATCGGCAATATCATCGACGACAAGGCTGTTCAGGACCAGGCCGGCTATGAGAAATATGATATTGTCACGGCCAATATCCTGGCGGACGTGCTGGTTCCCCTCACCCCGGTGATCGTGCATCAGATGAAGAAAGGCGCGTACTATATTACATCCGGTATTCTGGACGTAAAAGAAAGCGTTGTGACCGACGCCGTGAAAGCGGCCGGCCTTCAGCTGGTGGAAGTTACCAGACAGGGCGAATGGGTGTCTGTCACAGCCAGAAAAGACTGATTTCTGAAAACAGGGCAGAAGAGAGGCAGGAGGAAAATGCAGCGCTTTTTTGTAAAACCGCATCAGATCGACGAGGCCGCGCATCAGATCCATATAACAGGGACAGATGTAAATCACATAGCCAACGTGCTGCGTATGCGGCAGGGGGAGGAACTGTGGATCAGCGACGGCGAAAAAAAAGAATATCACTGTGCCATTGAGGCTCTGGGAGAAGAAGAGATCCTTCTTCACATTCTTTACGCCCAGGAGCCGGATTATGAACTCCCCAGCCGTATCTTTTTGTTCCAGGGGCTTCCCAAGGGGGACAAGATGGAGCTGATCATCCAAAAGGCGGTGGAACTGGGAGCCTACGAGATCATCCCTGTGGAGATGAAACGGTGCGTCGTCCGTCTGGACGGCAAAAAAGCCGAAAAAAAGACGGTCCGCTGGCAGCAGATCGCAGAGAGCGCCGCGAAGCAGTCCAAACGCATGCTGGTGCCCCGGGTTCATCCGGTGTTATCCTACAAAGAAGCACTTGCCTACGCCGGACAGCTGGACGTTCTTCTGATCCCCTATGAACTTGCGGGAGGCATGGATGAGACAAAAAAGATCATCGGAAATATAAAGGGCGGCCAGTCTCTGGGAATTTTTATCGGCCCGGAAGGCGGGTTTGAGGAAGAAGAAGTAAAGATGGCAGTGGAAAAGGGCGCCAGCCCTATTACCCTGGGGAAAAGGATCCTGAGGACAGAAACGGCGGGAATGGCCATTCTTTCTGTCCTGATGTTCCAGCTGGAGAGAGGAGAGTAATTAAAGTGGAAGTATATTTTGATAATTCCGCCACCACCAGGTGCTATGAATCTGTAAAGGATATCGTGGTAAAGACCATGATGGAGGATTACGGCAATCCCTCCGCCATGCACCGCAAAGGCGTGGAAGCGGAGAATTACGTAAAAAAATCTGCCGGGATCATAGCCGGAATCCTGAAAGTGCAGGAAAAAGAAATCCTTTTTACCTCCGGCGGCACGGAATCCAACAACCTGGCGCTGATCGGCGCGGCCATGGCCAACAGACGCAGCGGAAACCATATCGTGACCACTATGGTGGAGCATGCGGCGGTAAGCCAGCCCGCGGCATTCCTTCAGGAGCAGGGTTTCGAAGTTTCCTATGTGCCTGTAGATAATCAGGGCAGGATAAAGCTGGACGCGCTGAAGTCGGTTCTCAGGCCGGACACCATCCTGGTATCCGTTATGTATGTAAATAATGAAGTGGGGGCGGTAATGCCTGTGGAGGAGATCGGGAAGCTTGTCCATGAGCTCAGTCCGAAAGCCCTTTTTCATGTGGACGCGATCCAGGCGTTCGGCAAATACCGTATACATCCCAGAAAAGCAGGGATCGACCTTCTTTCTGTCAGCGGACACAAGATCCACGGCCCCAAGGGGGTGGGCTTCCTTTACATCAGTGAAAAAGCGAAAGTGCAGCCGCTGATCCTGGGCGGAGGACAGCAGAACGGCATGCGGTCCGGTACGGACAACGTGCCGGGAATCGCGGGCCTTGGCGCCGCGGCAGAGGAAATCTACCGCAATCTTGAAAAAAATAATGAGCATCTTTACAGCCTGAAAGAATATATCGCAAAAGGTCTTGAGCGGATACCGGATATCAGGATCAACGGAATGCCCCTAAGAGAAGGCGCGCCCCAGATTTTGAGCATCAGCGTCATGGGAGTGAGAAGCGAAGTCCTTCTGCACGCGCTGGAGGACAGAGAGATCTATGTCTCAGCCGGAAGCGCCTGCTCAAGCCACAAGCGGAAGCCCAGCGCCACACTGTCGGCTATGGGAATGTCCGGAGACCAGATCGAAAGTACGGTGCGTCTGAGCTTTTCAGAAAGTAATACAATAGAAGAGGCGGACTGTTTCCTCAGGGCAATGGAGGAACTGGTTCCCATGCTGCGAAGATATTCAAGAAGATAAAAGAAGAACAGGAGAGAATCAATATGTTGTTTCACGCATTTCTGATCAAATATGCGGAGATCGCCATCAAGGGAAAAAACAGATACCTTTTTGAGGACGCGCTGGTAAAACAGATGCGCCTGGCGCTGGAGTCTGTGGAAGGCGACTTCCAGGTGATCAAGGAACAGGGAAGAGTGTACGTGCTCTGTCCGGATAATTATGATTTTGACGAGGCGGTGGAAGCGCTTCAGAGAGTATTCGGTATCGTCGGCATCAGTCCGGTTATGATCTTCCCGGATCAGGGTCTGGAACAGACCAAAAAAGACGTGCTGGAATACATGCAGGCCAGGTATCCGGATTTTTCCGGAACCTTCAAGGTATATACGAGAAGAGCGAAGAAGTCCTATCCTGTTCCGTCCATGGAAATCAGCGCGGAGCTGGGCGGAGTGATCCTGGATCACTTTCCGGGAGCGTCTGTGGACGTCCATACCCCGGAACTTACTCTGTCCGTGGAGATCAGAGAGAAGATTTATGTGTATTCCGAGACTCTGCCCGGACCGGGAGGAATGCCGGTGGGCACCAACGGAAAAGCCATGCTGCTTCTGTCAGGCGGTATCGACAGCCCGGTGGCGGGATATATGATCGCCAAGAGAGGCGTAAAGATCGACGCCGTATATTTCCATGCGCCGCCCTATACAAGCGAAAGGGCCAAACAGAAAGTTGTGGATCTTGCGAAACTGGTGGCGCAATACAGCGGCCCCATCCGTCTCCATGTGGTGAACTTTACGGATATCCAGCTTTATATCTATGACCAGTGCCCTCATGAGGAACTGACCATTATCATGAGACGTTATATGATGAGGATCGCGGAACATTTCGCGAAAGAGAGCGGCTGTCTGGGGCTGATCACGGGAGAAAGTATCGGACAGGTAGCCAGCCAGACACTGCAGAGTCTTGCGGCTACCAATGAGGTATGCACGATTCCGGTATACCGTCCGGTGATCGGGTTCGACAAGCAGGAGATCGTGGAAATCTCCAGGAAGATCAATACTTTTGAGACGTCGATCCAGCCTTTCGAGGACTGCTGTACGATCTTCGTAGCGAAACATCCGGTTACAAAACCAAATCTGAATGTGATCCACAGGTCTGAGAAAAAACTTGACGAAAAGATCGATCAGATGATGAAAGAGGCTATTGAGACTACAGAGGTTATAGAGATCAAATAAAAAGGCAGGAGCATAAAGCTCCTGCCGGAAAATCTTCTCTGAATGCCGCCGGGGCGACGGCAGTGAGATCAGTCGATTACATATGCTTCGACAACTTTAAGAATAGACTCCAGAAGGCTTCCTTCCGCATGGATATTCAGGTTGATGGGCTTGGACAGATCCAGGCTGAAAATACCCATGATAGACTTGGCGTCGATCACATATCTTCCGGATACGAGATCAAAGTCACAGTCAAATTTGCTGATCTCATTTACAAATGCCTTCACTTTATCGATAGAGTTCAGTGAGATTTTTAAAGTTTTCATTTTAAGAACCCTCCCTTGAAATTTAGCTGTTATGCGTAACTGCGGTTCATTTTTACAGTTACTTCCTATGGTTTATCTTACCTGTACATTTGTGAAAAGTCAAGGGAAAGGGTATTAAATTTCCGTAAACTTGGGTATCCCCGTGAAGGGATGCCAATATTTCCCAAAGAGGAGAACTATATTATGACAAAAAAAGCGGCGCTTCATAATCTGGGATGCAAGGTAAACGCATATGAGACAGAGGCCATGCAGCAGCTTCTGGAGCAGGCGGGATACGAGATCGTTCCCTTCGGGGAAAAAGCGGACGTATACCTGATCAATACCTGCACGGTAACGAATATTGCGGATCGGAAATCCCGACAGATGCTTCATAAAGCCAGAAAGATGAATCCTGACGCCATTGTTGTGGCGGCAGGATGCTACGCCCAGACAGACACGGCGAAACTGAAAGAAGACGTGTCTGTGGATATCATTCTGGGAAATAATCAGAAGCATCAGATCGCTGATATTCTTGAAGAATATGAAAAAGAACATAAGAAGACGTCCCGCGTTATCGAGATAAATAGAACAAAGGAATATGAGGGGCTTTCCATCAGCCGCACGGCGGAACACGTGAGGGCTTATATCAAAGTGCAGGACGGGTGCAACCAGTTCTGTTCCTACTGTATCATTCCATATGCCAGGGGAAGAGTGCGCAGCAGGTCGGAGGAAGATATCCTTAAGGAGGTGCGCGCTCTGGCAGACCGGGGTTATCAGGAGGTCGTCCTTACCGGAATCCATCTCAGCTCCTACGGAACAGATTTTAGGAAACAGAAAGAAGAGAACCTTCTGTCTCTGATCCGCGCTGTCCATGAGGTGGCGGGGATCAGAAGGATCCGTCTCGGTTCTCTGGAGCCGCGCATCATCACGGAGGAATTTATGGAAGGGATCTCTTTTCTGCCGAAAGTGTGTCCCCATTTTCACCTTTCGCTTCAGAGCGGCTGCGACAGAACGCTCCGGAATATGAACAGAAAATATACAGCGGCGGAGTATGAGGAGAAATGCGCCCTGATCCGCAGGTATTACGATATGCCGGCGCTTACGACAGACGTGATCGTCGGTTTCCCGCAGGAGACAGAAGAGGACTTCCTGGAATCCTATGAATTTGTAAGCGGCATTCATTTTTATGAGACGCATATTTTCAAATATTCCAGACGGCAGGGGACGAAAGCCGCCGCTATGGACGGACAGCTTACCGAAGCGGTGAAGGCGCGCAGAAGCGACCGTTTTCTGGAACTGAACGAACAGCGGCAGACAGAATTCGAAAATGCCATGACAGGAAGAAAGCTTGAGATCCTTCTGGAGGAGGAAGCGGAGATCGACGGAAAGACATATTTCCTCGGACACAGCCGGGAATATGTGAAGACCGCGGTGGAAAAAACGGACGCCCTGAAAGTTAACGATCTGATAACCGCAGTGGGGACAGGGCGCGGAAAAGACCATATTCTGTTTGTGAAGCCGGAAGCCTGAGGGGCCCGGGAACAGCCCCGGCAGATTTTTCTTGTATTTTACTGAGAGATATATTAGAATAATATTGATTAACTATGTAAGGACGTGAGAGAAAATGACAGAAAACAATTTGGGAAATACACAGTATTTCAGGACCAAACCCGAGCAGGAGCTTGAGGTAAAGGAAGTCCTGGATCTGGTATACAATGCAATGGATGAGAAGGGATACAACCCGGTAAACCAGATCGTAGGCTATATCATGTCCGGCGACCCCACTTATATTACCAGTCATAAGGGCGCCAGGAGCATGATCATGAAAGTGGAGAGAGACGAACTGGTAGAGGAACTTCTGAATGAGTATATCAAGAACAAATCCTGGGAACGTTAAGTATGCGTGTTCTTGGACTTGATTACGGATCGAAGACCGTTGGAGTGGCAGTCAGCGACCCTCTTGGGCTGACTGCGCAGAGAGTGGAGACTATCTGGAGGAAGCAGGAGAATAAGCTGCGCCGTACCCTTGCCCGTATCGAAGAACTTGTGAAGGAGTACCAGGCGGAGCGTATCGTGATCGGGCTTCCCAGGAATATGAACTATACCATAGGAGAACGGGCAGAGAAATCTCTGGAATTCGGAGAGATGGTAGAGAAGAGAACGGGACTGCCTGTGATCATGTGGGATGAGCGGCTTACCACCAGAGAAGCGGAGCGTGCGCTTATGGAAGCCGGTGTGCGCAGAGAGAACCGGAAGGACTATCTGGACTCTGTGGCGGCAGTTTTGATCTTGCAGGGATATCTGGATTCCCTGTCGAACGGATAAGGAAGACATCATGGAAAAAATAAGATTTCAGTCTCCGGATGGAACCGAAGAGGAATTTTTTATTGAAGAACAGACAATGATCGGAGGGATCTCCTATTTACTTGTATCTGATTCTTCAGAAGAGGAAGCGTCTGCATATATTATGAAGGATGTATCACCGGAAGACAGCCCGGAAGCCTGCTACGAGATGGTAGAGGACGAAGATGAGCTTCAGGCGGTTTATAAAGTTTTTGAGCAGATGCTGGAGGACGTGAACCTGGAAATGTAGAACAGCACAGAAGAATTTTGGAAGGAATGCCGGCGGTATTCCTGCGTTTTCGTGCAAAAAAAATGGAGGTGCATTGATTGAGAAGTGACAGTAATACGACAACTGATAATCATAACAGACAGAAAAGAAACGGCAGTCAGGGAAGAGTGGCTGCTGATAACAATACAAGAAAACAGATAACCAGACAGAAATCATCCCGAAACAGGCCGAAACAGAAAAACAGCGCCAAATATACAGAAAAACAGACCATGAAGAACAGCGGGCCTCTGAATCCTGCAAAAACACCGGTCAGGAACCAGTTTAAGGCCGGCGGGCGCAGAGGAAGGAAGAGTGGTCAGAAGCTGAAGATCATTCCTCTGGGCGGTCTGGAACAGATCGGAATGAATATTACAGCATTCGAGTACGGAGACAGTATAGTAGTAGTAGACTGCGGGCTGTCTTTCCCGGAGGACGACATGCTGGGCATCGATCTTGTGATCCCGGACGTCACCTATCTGAAGGAGAATATTTCCAAGGTAAAAGGTTTTGTGATCACCCACGGCCATGAGGACCATATCGGCGCGCTGCCTTATGTACTGAAAGAGGTGAACGTGCCTATCTATTCCACGAAGCTGACCCTTGCGCTGATCACCAACAAGCTGAAGGAACATAATCTTGTCCGCTCCACCAAACTGAAAGAGGTGAAGCACGGACAGGTGATCAACCTGGGAGATTTTTCCATTGAATTTATTAAGACGAACCACAGTATCCAGGACGCGTCGGCGCTGGCGATTTATTCCCCGGCAGGAATTGTCGTTCATACGGGAGATTTTAAAGTGGATTATACGCCGGTATTCGGAGACGCCATTGACCTGCAGCGTTTCGCTGAGATCGGAAGAAAAGGCGTCCTGGCGCTGATGTGCGACAGCACCAATGCGGAGCGTCCGGGATTTACCATGTCCGAGCGTACCGTTGGAAAAGTTTTTGACAATCTTTTTAACGAGCATAAAAGTACCAGGATCATCATAGCCACCTTTGCTTCCAATGTGGACCGTGTGCAGCAGATCATCAATACGGCGTACCGTTTCGGAAGGAAGGTTGCAGTGGAAGGCAGAAGTATGGTGAATGTCATCACCACGGCCTCCGAGCTGGGATATCTGAGAATTCCGGAGAATACACTGATCGAGATCGACAAGGTGAAGAATTATCCTGACGAGCAGGTAGTGCTGATTACCACAGGAAGCCAGGGAGAGTCCATGGCGGCGCTTTCCCGTATGGCTGCCAATATCCACAAGAAGATCACGATCAAGCCAAACGATACTATTATTTTCAGCTCCAATCCCATCCCGGGAAATGAGAAGGCTGTCTCCAAGGTGATCAACGAACTTTACATGAAGGGCGCCAAGGTGATCTTCCAGGATGTTCATGTATCCGGACATGCCTGTCAGGAGGAGATCAAGCTGATCTATTCTCTGGTCCGCCCGAAATACGCGGTTCCGGTACATGGAGAGTACCGTCATCTTACCGCCCAGAAACATGTGGCGGAGGATCTGGGAATACCCAAGGAGAATATTTTCATTCTTTCATCAGGCAATGTCCTGGAACTGGATGAACACAGCGCGCAGATCACGGGCAGCGTTCAGACAGGTGGAATCCTCGTAGACGGACTGGGCGTGGGAGATGTTGGAAACATCGTACTCCGCGACCGTCAGCATCTGGCGGAGGACGGAATCATGATCGTAGTCATGACTCTGGAACGCCACAGCAATACCGTCCTTGCGGGACCGGATATCGTATCCCGGGGATTTGTCTATGTGCGTGAATCCGAAGACCTGATGGATCACGCCAGAGAAGTGGTGGAACAGGCGCTGGATTCCTGTGTGGACAGGCATATTACCGACTGGGGCAAGATTAAACTTGCGGTGAAGGACGCCGTAGGCGATTATTTATGGAAACGGACAAAGAGGAGACCGATGATACTGCCTATTATCATGGAGGCATGATATTCATATGGATAACACAACCATTGAAAAAAACATTCAGACACTTCTTGTGTCCATAAAAAAGAGCAGCATATATAGAGAATACAAAGAACAGGAAAAAATTTTAAGCCGCAGTCCGGAGCTGGCGGAGAGAGTCAGCCAGTTCCGTGCGGATAATTTCCGGCTTCAGAATGAAGGGGACCGCAGCAATCTTTTCGGGACGGTGGAGGAACTTGCGAGAGAATCCGCGGATCTGAGAAGGGATCCCCAGGTGAATGCATATCTTGACGCGGAGCTTGCCCTGTGCAGGCTGATGCAGCATGTGTGCAGAACCCTGACGGCGGGAATTGACATGACGATCCCTCCCCTCTGATGAAGGCAGGAGAGGAGAGTACCGAAAGGGAGGAAACCTATGGGAGAAACAAGAGAACGGATGGGAAAAGCCGGAGTGATCGTTGCGGGAAGCGCATTTAAAATGGCTCTTTATGTCTGCGTGATCGTCCTGATCATCTGGGTGGGAAAAGTTGCATATGAATTCGGGCATGACGTTTTCAACCAGCAGGCCATGAGTCCCGGCGAAGGCCAGGAGGTTACAGTGGTCATCAAGGAAGGCGCTTCCGCCTATGATATCGGCAAGACCCTGGAGAGCAAGGGACTGATCGAGGACGCTCTTGTGTTCTGGGTACAGGAGAAACTCTCCAATTACAGCGGTCAGCTGAAACCGGGTACATATCTTCTGAGTACGGCCTATACTCCCACCAGGATCATGGGGATTCTGGCCGGCGACGCAGAGCAGGAGGGCGTGGAATCGTGATCGTCGAAGAGAGGATGAGGACATTTATCAATTCTCTGGATACAGGAAATACTTCTTTTCTGGAAGAACTGGAGAAGGAGGCTCTGGAATCGGAGGTTCCTGTTATCCGCAGAGAAATGCAGAGTTTCATAAAGACGCTTCTGGCTGTCCAAAAGCCGGAGCATATTCTGGAGGTGGGGACAGCCGTAGGCTTCTCCACACTTCTTATGTGCGAATATGGTCCACAGAACCTTAAGATCACTACGATAGAGAACTATGAGAAGCGGATCCCGCTGGCAAAAGAAAACTTCCGGAAAGCCGGAAGAGAGGATCAGATCACGTTCCTGGAAGGAGACGCGGGCGAGATCCTGAAGGAACTTACCGGTTCCTTCGACCTGATCTTTATGGACGCCGCCAAAGGACAGTATATCCACTGGCTGGAAGATGTTCTGAGGCTTCTGAAGCCGGGCGGGATCCTTCTGTCCGACAATGTGCTCCAGGAAGGGGAACTGATCCAGTCCCATTATCTGGTGGAGCGCAGGAACCGCACGATCTATAAAAGAATGCGGGAATATCTTTATGCTTTGAAACATGATCCCAGGCTGCTGACAAGTATCCTCCCTCTGGGGGACGGAGCGGCCCTGAGTGTGAAACAGGATAACGCCTCCCGGCGTGAGGTCAGGCCGGAGAGAACGGCGGAAATGTGAGGTATGATGAGAAAAGTGGAATTACTGGTGCCGGCCAGCAGTCTGGAAGTCCTGAAGATCGCTGTGGTTTTCGGCGCGGACGCGGTATATATCGGCGGAGAAGCCTTCGGGCTTCGGGCAAAAGCAAAGAATTTTTCTCATGAGGATATGGCGGAAGGGATCGCCTTCGCCCATTCTCATGGAGTGAAAGTATATGTGACGGTCAATATCCTGGCTCATAACGGAGATATTCCCGGCGTGAGGGAATATCTGCAGGAGCTGAAGGAACTGAAGCCTGACGCTCTGATCATAGCGGATCCGGGGATCTTTACTTACGCCAGGGAGATCTGCCCGGAGATTGAATGCCACATCAGCACACAGGCGAACAACACCAATTATGAAACCTGTCTTTTCTGGCACAGACTGGGCGCGAAACGTATCGTGACGGCAAGGGAACTCTCCCTTGAGGAGATCCGGGAGATCCGGGCGCATATCCCGGAGGACATGGAGATCGAGACATTTGTTCACGGGGCAATGTGTATCTCCTATTCCGGAAGGTGCCTTCTCAGCAGTTATCTGGCGGGAAGAGACGCCAACCGGGGCGCCTGCACCCACCCGTGCAGATGGAAGTATTCTGTGGTGGAGGAGACCAGGCCGGGAGAGTATATGCCGGTGTTTGAGAACGAGAGAGGAACCTTTATCTTCAATTCCAAGGACCTCTGTATGATAGAGCATATGGACGACCTTCTGAACAGCGGGATCGACAGCCTGAAGATCGAAGGCAGGATGAAGACGGCTCTTTATGTTGCCACCGTGGCCAGAACCTACCGGAAAGCCATTGACGACTATATGGAATCTCCGGAGAAGTATCGGGAGAATATGGACTGGTACAGAGACCAGATCTCCAACTGTACCTACCGCCAGTTTACCACCGGATTTTTCTATGGAAAACCGGATGAAAACACCCAGATCTATGACAGCAACACCTATGTGAAGGAGTACACCTATCTGGGCTATGCGGAGGAAGTGGATGAGAAAGGTCTTGTCCATATCACTCAGAGAAACAAGTTCACAGTTGGAGAAGAGATCGAGATCATGAAGCCGGACGGCAGGAATCTCACGGTAACCGTAAAGGCGATCTGTGATGAAGAGGGAAACTCTGTGGAGAGCGCGCCTCACCCGCAGCAGAAACTTATGGTCGATCTGGGAGTCGGCGTGGAGAAATACGACCTGCTGAGAAGGGCGGAGATGTGATCGTCATTTCGTAAAATAAGAGACGGGATAGACGGAAATCAAGGAAGCAGATGTCTGTGACTGGAAAAGCGCAGAAGTTCTGCTTCCTTTTTTCGTTCTATCCCGCATGAGGCGGAATTTCGTCCGGTTCCGGTTCGAAGATCCCCCGCAGTTTCAGAAGCGCGGTTTTTTCGATCCGCGACACATAGGAGCGGCTGATCTTCAGGGCGGAGGCGATCTCTCTCTGGGTCTGCTCCTGCGCGCCTGCGAGACCGTACCGGAGACAGATCACCTGATATTCCCTGGGAGAGAGGACATCCCGGATAGAGGCCATCAGACGGGAGATATCTTCTCTGGTGGAATACTCCTCCACAATATCCACAGGCGGACTCTCGATAATGTCCAGAAGACTGATCTCATTTCCCTCTTTGTCTGTGCCGATGGGATCGTAGAGGGAAACCTCCCGGGAACGTTTTTTCCGCGCCCGGAACATCATCAGAAGTTCATTGTCGATGCATCTTGCGGCGTATGTGGAAAGCCGGGCCGATTTTGCGGCGTTAAAGGTGGATACCGCTTTGATCAGGCCGATGGTTCCGATGGAAATCAGATCGTCCAGTTCCTCGTCGCTTCCCTGATATTTTTTTACGATATGGGCCACGAGACGGAGATTGCGCTCGATCAGAATATTCTTTGCTTCCAAATCACCCTCCCGGTAACGCTGAAGATAGATTTTTTCTTCGGCCGCTGTCAAAGGTTTTGAGAAAGTCTTCAAGTCTGCACCTCAAAGGGGATTTCTTTATAGTCTATGAAAGGGACTGGCTTTTCGTGCTTTTCCCATAAAAAAGGCGGCGGATTCGACAAAAAAGGTTCTCTCCTTGACGACGGGAACGCCGGGCATTATACTGAAAATACAGATCCATGTCCGGCAGAACCGGGCGCAGGAGCGGACTGTTATATCTGTGAAAAAGGAGGGAAAGGATTGAAAGTACTGAATTTTGGTTCCCTGAACCTGGATTACACATATCAGGTGGAGAGCATCCTGATCCCCGGGGAGACCCAGGCGTCAAAAAGGCGGGATATCTTCTGCGGCGGAAAGGGCCTGAACCAGTCCATTGCCCTTGCCAGGGCAGGAGTACCGGTTTATCATGCCGGAATGATCGGAGACGAAGGAGGGATCCTTCTTGACGCATGCAGAGAGAACGGCGTTAATACGGATTTTATCAGAAAAATCGACGGCCCCAGCGGCCATACGATTATTCAGGTGGACAGAAACGGCCAGAACTGCATCCTTCTCTACGGGGGAGCCAACCGCAGCATGACCAGAGAGTTCGTGGATCAGGTTCTGGATTCTTTTGAAGAGGGAGATATGCTCCTTCTTCAGAATGAGATCAACGAACTGGACTATATCATTGACAGGGCTTATGAGAAGGGAATGATGATCGTACTGAATCCCTCGCCTTACGACGGCGCCCTGGACAACTGTGATCTGAGTAAAGTCGGCATGTTTCTTGTGAATGAGATCGAGGGTTATCAGATCACCGGGGAAAAAGAACCGGACAGGATCCTGGGGAAGATCAGAGAGATCTATCCCGGAGCCAGAGTGGCGCTGACGCTTGGGGGAGAAGGTTCCGTATATCAGGATGAGACGGGGACCGTTTACCGCCAGGGTATTTACAAAGTGAAAGCTGTGGATACTACGGCTGCGGGCGATACGTTTACCGGATATTTTATTTCGTCCGTGATAGACGGAATGCCGGTGCAGGAAGGCCTGGATATGGCGGCAAAGGCTTCCGCCATCGCGGTTTCCAGACCGGGCGCGACGGCGTCGATCCCGCTGAGAGAAGAAGTAATGAACTTTAAGCTTGAAAGATAACAGAAACGGGCGCAGGAGAGAAGCATACTTTCTTGCGCCCATACCATTTGTAGTGTATAATATTGTCGTAAAATACAGGATAGCGTAAGCATACAATGATGATGTAACTTAAAGGATAACAGGGTGAACCATATTGAAGAAGAAAATAGAACAGTTATTAAGCGGAAAATTCAGATATGAACAGCCGCAGCTTCTTTTTTCCAAAGAGAAGATCATTATCCCGCTGGAAGCGGGTCAGGCGGTAAGAGGTGAACTGTATCTGGGTACGGAAGACAATGAGAAGATACAGGGATATATCACTTCATCCAACCGCAGGTTTGTTCCCGGGAGCAGCAGGTTTTCCGGAACAACGGTCTGCCTTCCCTACGGGGCGGACGGTACGGGAATGCAGCCGGGAGACAGGTGCGCCGGATGGCTGTGCATAACGTCTACTGTGGGCGAGTATAAGATTCCTTTTGAGATCGAAGCCAGGAAGGATCAGGTCCGCAGTTCCCAGGGAGAGATCAGAGATATGGAAGCCTTCCGCGAAATCGCCAGAAGAGATTTCAGGGAGGCGTATCGCCTTTTTACCGATAAATCGTTCCCGGTGGTGATCGCCGGAGCGGGCAACCGGGCGAAGGCTCTTTATGCCGGACTCTCCAGGCAGCCGGTGACTTACCAGCATCTGGAAGAGTTTCTTATAGGGCTGAAAGAAAAAGAACCGGTTGAGATTTCGCTGAAAACGGAGGACGCGGAGTTTTACGGCATCAAAGAGTCTGTACAGGAGGAATTCGAGATCCGCAAAAGCGGATGGGGACATCTGAGACTGGATATAGAGACCAGAGGCGGATTTCTGGAAACAGAGCGCCATGTGATCACGGATGAGGAATTTATCGGCAGCACCTGCCGGATTGAATATCTGATCCACGCGGATCAGATGCGGGAGGGCTGTCAGAGAGGCGAGATCATTGTCCGGAGTCCGTATCAGGAGCTTGTCTTTCATGTGACGGCGTCCAGGGGAGAAGACGTCAGGGCCGACGCTCGCGCGGAAGAGAAAAGAGCCAGGATCTCTCTGGTCCGGGATTACATGGACTACAGGGAAGATAAAATGGATTTTCAGGCTTATGCGGGAAGCGCCCATTTCATCCTGAACCAGCTGAAAGATTCCGGATTCCTGTATCCGGAGTATCAGATGTATGAGGCATATCTGAACTATCAGGAAGGAAAAAAAGACGAAGCGGAGAAAATCCTGAAGGCATATCAGGATAAAGAATTTACCCGCGGCGAACTTGAACTTGCGGGGATTTATCTCTATCTCTGCACCCTCACCGGCCTCTATCAGGACCGGGCGAAGGCGCTCTGGCGTATGCAGAATTTCTATATGCAGAAAGAGGACAGCTTCCAGCTTCTGTGGATCCTTCTGAATATGGATACCTATTACAAAAACAGCCCATCCATGGGGATCTTCATGATGGAGGAGATTTTTGAGCGCGGATGCACCAGTCCCCTTCTTTATCTGGAAGCGTGGAAATGGGTCAGCCGGGATCTCACACTGCTGCACCGTCTCAGTCCTTTCTGGATGCAGGTGTTCTGCTATGCGGGAAAACGGGGGCTCCTGACAGAAGAGCTGGTAATGCGTATGGCGTATCTTTCCGGCTATGAGAAAGTCTTTACAGGAGCGCTGTATAAGGCTCTGGCGGCGGGATACGAAAAGTTTCCTTCGGATGACGTCCTGGAGGCGATATGCAAATATATCATGAAGGGCAACCCGAGGAAACCGGAATATTTCCGCTGGTTTTCCCTGGCGGTAAACAGAAATCTGCGCATTACAAGACTTTACGAATACTATGTGGAGACTATGGATGTTTCCTATCAGAGGGAACTTCCGAAACCTCTCCTCATGTATTTTAATTATAATGACAATACCCTTGGAGACGGACGGAAGGCGTTCGTATATGCCAGCGTAGTTGCCTGCCGGGACCGCGAACCGGCAATTTATCATAACTATGCCGAAAATATTAAAAATTTTGCGGAGCAGAAACTGAAGGAAGGACAGATGGATGAGAATTACGCTTCCATCTATCAGGAATTTCTGTTCCGGCCGGGCGGCAGAGAGGAAGCGGACCGTATTGCGGGAGTTCTGTTCACATACCGGCTGTACTGTGATGATCCCAAGATCCATAAGGTGATCGTCTGCCACAGCCAGCTGCAGAAAGAAGAGGAGTGGCCGTGCGTACAGGGAGTGGCGTATCCCCGGATCTATACGGACGACGCGGTGATCCTTTTCCAGGATGACAAGCAGCGGCGTTATGCCTCCACTGTTCACTATAATCTCAAAAAACTCACGGATGACAGAGAAGTTTCTTCTCTTTCTCTGAAACTGGGGACAGAAGATCCCGGCGTACTGCTCAATTACTGTACGGAGCATGAACTGGATTCCTCCAGCCTGGAATACTATCAGAAACTTGCCGGCTGTTCCGCATGTACGGAAGAGTACAGGACACAGATCCGCAAAGAGATCCTTGATTATTATGCGGAACATATCCGGGGCGAGGACCTGGATCATTACCTGAAAAAAATGGATTACCGGGAGTATGCGCTGGTAGACCGGCCGACGCTTCTGGAAGTACTGATCTCCCGGAGAATGTTCCGCCAGGCCATGGGCCTTATCGAAGAATTCGGCTATGAAGGACTGTCCTTAAGCAGTCTTCTCAAACTTACCAGCCGGATGATCCTGAAATCCGATATGGCGGAGGACGAAGAGCTTCTGGCTCTTGCTTCAGAGGTCTACCGGCAGGGCAAGTATGACGAAGTGATACTCCATTACCTTATGCAGTACAGAACAGGACCGGCAGATGAACTGCTTGCTGTCTGGAAAAGCGCCAGAGGTTTTGAGATGGACACTTATGATCTGGAAGAAAGGATCCTGAGCCTTCTGATGTTCACTTCGGATTTCCGCAAAGACGGTGAGGAGATCCTGGAATCTTATGTGAAACAGTCCGGAAAGGAACGGATCATCGGGGCATATCTTACCCAGGTGGCGTATGGCGTTTTTGTAAAAGAATATCCCATGACGCCTTTTATCAGAGAACGTCTGGAAGCGGCATGGGATCAGGGATGGCCTTTGAACCGTGTCTGCCGTCTGGCTCTTCTGAAGGAGCTTTCCAGAGAAAAAGAGCCGGATGAAAAACATCTTGGAATGGAACGGAAGATTCTTAAGGAATGCGCGAAAGATAATATGGTGTTCGGATTTTTCCGGAAACTCCCGCCTGAACTTCTGAGCCCGTACCAGCTTGACGATAAGACCTTTGTGGAATGCCACGCCCATCCGGATTCCAGAGTTACGCTTTTTTACGCCCTGGACGCCGGACTGGGAGGCGGCCTGACTTATAAGAGCACTCCGGTGCGGGAGGTGTATCAGGGGATTTTTACCAAGACGTTCACCCTGTTTTACGGCGAGACCCTGCACTATTATTTCCAGATCGACCGGAATGGAGAATCCCGGAAAACTGCAGAACGCGTTCTCACCATGAAAAAAGTGGAGGGAACGAAAGGCAGCAAGTACCAGCTCTTAAATCAGCTCATTTCCGCCCGCAAGCTTGACAAGCGGCAGGAAGTGGCGGAAGGACTGAAAAATTATTTCCGGCAGGAACAGTTTGTAAAGGAAATGTTTACCATAGAAAAGGAACATGAGCAATGAATGAAACGAAAGATTTGATTCTGGGAATTGATTTTGGAAAAAGAAATTCGCAGATCTGCTATTACGACAGAAAGGCGGAAGAACCGCGGTCGGTTCCGGTCAAAGTGGGAAGCAGCCTCTGCGAGGCCCCGACCTGTCTCTGCCGGAGGGCGGACCAGGATATCTGGTGCATAGGTCTGGAAGCAGAATATTTTGCCAGAGAAAAGGGCGGATTTCTTCTGGACGATCTCTACAGTATCGCGGGAAGCAGCGAATCGGTGCAGGTGGCGGGCGAAAGCCTGATGCCATGGGAGATCCTGGCAAAGTTTTTCCGGGGAATGCTGAAATTTCCCGGCATCATGGACATTGTAAAAAATACGAAGTTCCTGACGGTTACCGTGGAGGCTCTCGACGATATTCAGGTGGAGAATCTTCAGAAAGCCTGCAGAGCGCTGGGATTCCAGGACGATCAGTTCAGCCTTCTGGACTATGAGGAAAGCTTTTACTATTATGTGCTGACCCAGAAGGTGGAAACCTGGAACCGCAGCGTGGGATGGTACAGCTTCGACCAGAACAGGGTGACTTTCCGAAAAATGGTGATGAACTCCGGGACAAAACCGGTTCTTGTGCATCTGGAGGAACCGAAGATGGCAGAGCTCAGGGAAAAACCGGAGGAGAGAGACGAGGATTTCTTTAAATTCATTAAGGAAACCCTTGGAACAGATCTTTATTCCAGCATTCAGATGAGCGGCCACGGATTTGATCAGGAGTGGGCGTCGAAATCAGTCAAACTGCTGTGTTATCAGAAAAGAAAGGTGTTTTTCGGAAACAACCTTTTTGCCGCCGGAGCCTGCAGTTTCGGAGCGGAAAAAATCATCAGCAGGAATCTGAAGGGATACCGTTACATGAGCCGTTCTCTTGTTCTCACAGATGTGGGAATGGATATGAGAGTGATGGGCGCGCCTGCGTATTATCCTCTGATCGAGGCGGGAAACAACTGGTACGACTGTAAGGCGTCCTGTGAACTGATCCTGGACAACACGGAGGAACTCGTATTTGTTGTGGGTGCCGCCGGGGAAAGCGAGAAAAAAAGGGTTGCGATGCCGCTGCCCGGACTTCCAAAACGTCCAAACAAGACAACACGGCTTTCTCTGGAACTGAAATATATTTCCCAGAAAGAATGCCGGATCACGGTGAAGGATCTTGGATTCGGGGATATGTTCCCGGGAAGCGGAAAAGTCTGGAAAGAAACGGCACAGTGGTAAAGGAGAAAACAGCGTGAGCGGTTATATTTTATGTCAGACAAAGAAAGCGGAGATACCGTATTATATTGAGAATATCAGCACAAACATTTATTCTCTGGAGGAACTCTGTTACTATTTCTACCATAATCTCTATCTGGTAGATGAGACGATCCTGAACGAAGGGCTGTGCGACTGGATCCGGGACGAGCTGAATCTCTCCAAACTGGCTTCCAAGCTGCGAAACAAGCTGGGTAAGTTTTCCGGCGTGGAGGACTTCCTCTATCCGGTTTTCAAAGAGATCAATTATCTTACGTATGAGGAGCTGAAGACCCTGAACAGCAGGATCCAGAAGCTGGACAGGGAAAATCCGCTGATCCGTGAGAAAGAAAAAGGCGACGCGCTGAACGAATACGGAATGTACGTACATGCCATCCGCGTTTATCAGGAACTGCTGAAAAAAGACGATCTGGAAGAAGTCCGGGAAGGCTTCAGGGAAAGTGTGTATCATAATCTTGGATGCGCTTACAGCTATCTTTTCCAGATGGAAAAAGCGCTGGAATGTTTCCTGAAGGCATATGAGGAACATCACAGCAGAGCGGCTCTCAAATCTTATCTGATCGCTTTTCACAGTGTGCGCACGCCTATTGAATATGAGAGCAGGGCGGCGGAGCTGGGAGCGGATAAAGGGCTGACAGACGAGATCAGCGCTGATCTGGCGAATTTTGCGCGGCAGCCCCGGGTGCATGTGCATAACAGGAATATTGACTCCATGCTGGAGAAATTTACCAGAGAGTATCACAGAAGCACGGGATCATAATAAGAGAGAAATATCATCAGACGAAAGCTGGAAAAAATCAGGCATCTGCCGGAGGATTCTGTAAAACTCAGATAAAACAGTGGACGAAACGGCTTTAATCTGGTAAACTAGAACTATATTCGGGGGTTAAAAGAGGGCTCCCAGAAAAGGTTAGGAGGAATCTATCATGTTAGTAAACGCTTCAGAAATGCTGAAAAAGGCAAAAGCAGGACATTATGCAGTAGGACAGTTCAACATCAATAACCTTGAGTGGACCAAGGCGATCCTGCTGACAGCACAGGAAAACAATTCTCCGGTTATCCTTGGCGTATCCGAGGGAGCCGGCAAGTATATGGCTGGATACAAGACAGTCGTAGGTATGGTTAAGGGTATGATCGAAGAGCTGAACATCACGGTTCCGGTTGCCCTTCATCTTGACCACGGCAGCTATGAAGGATGCCTGAAATGCGTAGAGGCAGGCTTTACCTCCATTATGTTCGACGGTTCTCACTATCCCATCGAAGAGAACGTTGCCAAGACGAAAGAACTGGTTAAGATCTGCGCGGAGAACAACATGTCTCTGGAAGCAGAGGTTGGTTCCATCGGCGGCGAGGAAGACGGCGTGATCGGTATGGGCGAGTGCGCGGATCCCAAGGAATGCAAGATGGTAGCTGATCTGGGAATCGATTTCCTGGCAGCAGGTATCGGCAACATCCATGGTAAATATCCGGCTAACTGGCAGGGACTGAGCTTCGAGACTCTGGACGCGATCCAGCAGCTGACAGGCGATATGCCTCTGGTACTTCACGGCGGCACAGGAATCCCGGCAGACATGATCAAGAAAGCGATCAGCCTGGGCGTTTCCAAGATCAACGTAAATACAGAGTGCCAGCTTTCTTTCGCAGAGGCTACACGTAAATATATCGAAGAAGGTAAGGATCAGCAGGGCAAGGGTTACGACCCGCGTAAACTTCTGGCTCCCGGCTTCGAAGCGATCAAGGCTACAGTAAAAGAAAAAATGGAACTCTTCGGTTCTGTAAATAAAGCCTGAATTGAATGAAGTGAACAGGTTCGGCCTGCCGCATTGACGCGGCAGGCCGTGTTTGTTGAAGTTTACTGTACAGACGAGCATATATATACCGAAAAAACACAAGAAATCTTAAAATATACGGTAGTAGTGTCTTGAAGAATTGGGATGAAGCAGGTGCAGATATGAAAGACCATATGGTGATCATGAATTTTACAGATATATATAAGGAGCAGGAATTCTGGCGGGACGAAGAGCCCGCATGGGCAGAGCTGACTCATCTTACAGGCTGCAGCTGCTACTGTGATGAGGATGCGGCGAAAGTCCTCCGGCAGGAGATCGGAAAATTTCCTGTGAAAGGTATTCATTTCCTGGATTCCGGCAATTATCATTATATGAGCCTTCTGTGGATGGAAAAAATAGACAAACCTTTCCGTCTGATCCTTTTCGATAATCATACGGATATGCAGCCGCCGGCTTTCGGCGGGCTTCTTTCCTGTGGGGGATGGGCGGCGGAGGCTCTGGAAAAGTTTCCCCATTTACAGGAGGCGATCCTCATAGGCCCGGATCAGGAAGCGTTCGATCAGGTAGATCCGGAAGCGCAAAGACGGGTGAGATTTCTTTCCCGGGAGAAACTGAGAGAGGGGCATGAGCGGGAAATCAGGCGCTTCATTGAGGAACTTCCGACGGATCTTCCTTACTATCTGTCGGTGGATAAAGATGTTCTGAGACCGGGAGACGCTTCCACATCCTGGAGCCAGGGCGATATGAAACTGGAGGAACTTCTGAAATATCTGGAGCTGATTTTCCGGAACCAGGTCGTGCTGGGAATGGACGTCTGCGGGGAATGCGATCCGGATTCCGTTATGGACGGAAGATGTAACGATGCGGCAAACAGAAAACTGCTGAAACTGTCTGAAAGATACTGACAATAAGAGGACATGTAATGAAAAATGAATTGTTTCAAATCGGTCCGTTCACCGTATACGGATACGGCCTGATGATCGCCGTGGGCGTGATGGCGGCGTGGATCACAGCGGAATACCGGGCAAAAAAAATGAAAATGCAGTACGAGCATATTTTTTATCTGGTCATCTGGTGCCTGGTGGGAGGGATGCTCTGCTCCAAGCTCCTTTTCTGGATCACGGAATGGAAAGAGCTTGTGCGAAACCCCGGATTCGTGCTGGACACTATCAGCGACGGATTTGTGGTATACGGAGGGATCATCGGCGGCGTTCTGGCGGGATGGCTGTACTGCAGGATAAAAAAACTGAACTTTCTGGCATATTTTGACCTTGTGATCCCATCCGTGGCCCTTGCTCAGGGCTTCGGCAGGATCGGCTGTCTGCTGGCCGGGTGCTGTTACGGAAGAGAAACGGACAGCGCGTTTTCCATCACGTTTCATGATTCAGAGTTTGCGCCCAACAGCGTGGCGCTGGTTCCCACCCAAGTTTATTCCAGCGTGCTGGATTTTCTCAATTTTGCCGTGCTTCTGGCGATCGCAAAGAGAAAGAAAACAGACGGCCAGGTGGGGGCGTGCTACCTGATCTTCTACAGCGCCGGACGTTTTATCCTGGAGTTTTTCCGCGGGGATCTGGTCCGGGGAAGCGTTGGGAATCTTTCCACGTCCCAGTTCATCAGCATCTTTACTTTTGCGGCGGGAATTATACTGCTGATGCGGTGCGGGAGAAGCCGGCAAAGTAAGAAACGGTAATATCTGAATGGAAACAGGCAGGATAAAAAAAGGTAATATCCGGATAGCAGTAAGAAGATACAGGCAGCGTGCCGGTGCGATACCCGGAAAAACAGAAAATATTTCCGGGTTCTCAGACATAGAATATATCAATTCTGCGCGGTGGTGGATATTTTATGCTGAGGAGTGAAGATTACGGATTTGCCAAAGGGGAAGAAAACACCGGAGCCATATCTGAGCAGATGGGACCGGAGGCCATGCCTGAGATCAGCGGAAACCGGGAATCATCAGATGCTGAAATACAGGAGAGGTCTGAGAATATGCCGCTTCGGGAAGAATCTGCCATCTCGCCTGCTCAGGATCAGAATTACAGAAATTACATTGTGAGATACAGCCAGAACATATATGGATCCACAGATTATGAATCAGACAGGACCTTTCAGATCATCAACGAGCGGTTCGGGATTATCTATACGCCTGCAGAGCGGGCGCAGGCGACGGAGTTTAACAGCTATACATACTCCTCCGTTCCGAAATGCTATACATACATGGATCTGGGAGGTCTTTCTGCGTCCGGGATCAACCGGCTCCATGAACATCCCTATCTGCAGCTCAGAGGAAAAGGAACGCTGGTAGCGGTGATCGATTCCGGGATCGATTATCGCCATCCGGCTTTTCGAAACGGGAATCATAGCAAAATCCTCGGTATCTGGGATCAGAGCATTCCGGGAGACGGATCGGACAAAGTGCCCTTCGGGCGCTTTTTTTCGAGAGAAGAGATCAGCCGGGCTCTGGAAAGCGAAAATCCCCTGAATATCGTGCCGTCTGTGGATACCAACGGCCACGGAACCAGCCTGGCGGCCACAGCCGCGGGAAACAGTATGCCGGAAGAGGAGTTTTCCGGGGCGGCGCCGGAGGCGGATCTTCTTATCGTGAAACTGAAACCGGCCAAGGAATATCTCAGGGAACTATATCTGATACCGCCGGAAGCGGAAGTTTTCCAGGAAGACGATATCATGCTGGGAATTTCATTCGCCGTAAAATTTGCCACGGAAAACAGGATGCCGCTCTCTGTCTGTCTGGGGCTGGGAACCAGCCAGGGTTCCCACAGAGGAGAAAGTCCTCTCTGTCAGCTGATCGACAGCACTTCCAATCTCAGTCAGAACGCCGTATCCACAGCGGCGGGAAACGAGGGTCTCTCCAGGCATCATTATACGGAGATGCTGGATTCTTCCCGGACCGCAGACGAAATTGAACTCAGGGTAGGAGGAGAGGAGAGCAAAAACGGATTTTCCATGGAATTCTGGGGAGATTCCCCGGAGCTATACAGCCTGTCGGTGGAATCGCCTACAGGGGAGAGACTGGAGGTTAGTACGGCTCTGAAATACGGAACACAGGAGCTTTCTTTTGTGTTTGTGGAGACAAAAGTACAGGTGAATTATGTGCCTATAGAACGGAATTCCGGAAACACACTGGTATTTTTCCGCTTTCTTCACCCGGCAGAGGGAATCTGGAAACTGGAAGTAAACGGAAAAACAAACAGCGAGGCCAGATTCCATCTCTGGCTTCCGGTGCGTGGAATGATCTCCGATGAGACATATTTCCTGAAACCGTCTCCGGAGTGTACGGTCACGTCTCCGGGAGACGCCGGGGACGCAATGACAGTGACCGCCTATCAGCAGAAGGACGGAAGCCTGTATACCCGGGCTGGACGGGGATATACTGCCGGAGGTCAGGTGAAACCGGATTTTGCCGCTCCGGGGGTGGAGGTAAAGACAGCTCTGGCGGGAATTGCGGGAGGATATGGAGAAGTTTCCGGGACCAGCCTGGCCGCGGCGCAGACGGCGGGAATCGCAGCGCTTTTATTTGAATGGGCGGTGATCCGGGGAAATGAGCCGTATTTTTCCGGAAGCAGCGTGAGGAATTATCTTCGGAGAGGGGCGGTGCGAGAAGAAGACCGTCAGTACCCCAACCGGGAGTGGGGATACGGAAAAGTGAATCTCTATCATACATTTGAGCTGCTGACGTGAACCGGCAAAACAGCGGCGTCAGTATACAGCGTCAGGAGCGCGCCGCCCTGCGGAACTGTAAAAACGTACAAAAACAGGATTGGAAATTCGGTAATTGTGTATACAAAAAATTTCAGGCAACCTAATTGTTTTTATATGCACGGTTTGTTATACTGTTATTATGATAATACAAAGATGGCGGCAAAGACCAGTCGGATATTTTGTCGTATAAACAGGGATATTAACCATAAATATATCGTAGTAGGAGGTTGCCATGAAAAAAGGCAGTATTTTTGAACTGAACGGAATCCCCCGCCTGCAGGAAGCCTGTCCGCTGGCGCTGCAGCATGTAGTTGCCATGATCGTAGGATGCGTGACTCCGGCGATCATTGTAGCGGGAGCGGTAGGAGGAGGCGGCCTGAATGCCGAAGACAGAGTGATCCTGATCCAGGCTTCCCTTGTGATGTCGGCCATCTCCACACTGATCCAGCTCTTTCCCATAGGAAAAAAGGGCGGGTTTGCCATCGGTTCCGGACTTCCCATGATCATGGGCGTCAGCTTCGCCTATGTGCCCAGCATGCAGGCCATAGCTGAAGGGTACGGAGTCGCGGCGATTTTCGGAGCCCAGATCGTTGGCGGAATCGTAGCGCTTGTAATGGGACTTCTTGTCCGGCAGATCCGGGTGTTCTTCCCGCCGCTGATCACGGGAACGGTGGTATTTACTATTGGTCTTTCCCTGTATCCCACCGCTATCAACTATATGGCAGGAGGAACAGGAAGCGAGGACTACGGTTCCTGGCAGAACTGGCTGGTGGCGTTTTTTACCCTGGCGGTTGTGACGGCTCTGAACCATTTCGGCAAAGGAATCTTCAAGCTGGCGTCCATCCTGATCGGAATCATTGCCGGATATATTGTTTCTATACCGTTCGGTATGGTGAACCTTTCCAGTGTAGGGGAGGCGGGCTTTTTTCAGCTTCCGCAGTTCATGCATTTCGGAGTGGAATTTGAGATATCCTCCTGCGTGGCTATCGGAATCCTTTTTGCCATCAATTCCGTACAGGCTATCGGCGATTATTCCGCCACTACCATAGGCGCCATGAACCGCACGCCCCGTGATGAAGAACTGCAGAACGGTATTGTCGGTTACGGTATTACCAATATACTGAGCGCTCTGTTTGGCTGCCTGCCCACGGCTACATACAGTCAGAACGTGGGTATCGTCACTACCACGAAGGTGATCAACCGCTGCGTTCTGGGACTGGCGGCAGTGATCCTGGCAGTGGCCGGTATTGTGCCGAAGTTTTCCGCCCTTCTGACAACCATTCCCCAGTGCGTGCTGGGCGGGGCCACTGTTTCTGTGTTCGCGTCCATCGCCATGACAGGTATGAAACTGGTGGCGTCCGCGGAGATGGATTACCGTAATTCCTCCATCGTAGGACTGGCGGCGGCTCTGGGTATGGGAGTTTCACAGGCGACAGAGGCGCTTTCTACCTTCCCCGACTGGGTGACGACAATCTTCGGAAAATCTCCGGTAGTGCTGGCGACCATTATCGCGGTACTTCTGAATATCGTCCTTCCCAAAACAAGAGTGGAGAAAAAAGAGGAAAAAAAACGGGATCTTGAGATCGAAAAAGATCTGAAAAGAGTGCATGGGGAGAAATGAGTAAAAATCAGAGAGTAAAAATCGGAGAAGCTGATTCAAAAACAGCTGTCTCCGATTTTTTTTGTAACAAGAACTTTGTTTCAAACGATATTAGCATCGGTGTACACTGACGCTATTTTCTGTAAACAAACACCGGCAGTCCGTCTTCGCCCAGAGGAACGTCCACGCGGCCCTGTACCAGAGGAAACACGTACTGCAGGAATTTCTCCGACACATCGGATCCATTGTTGATGATCCAGTCGGCGGGAACCGTTTTCTCCTCATTGCAGATAGCGTTGACGTCTTCCAGTCCGCATTCCATGCGGCGGGTGCCGTCTGCTTCCACGCGGCGGATGAAGGAAACCATCTTGCCGGTGGCGCCTTTAAGCGCGGCCTGAACGCCGAATCTGCCGGCGGAAACCGCTTCCTTTTGATCGGCGGCGGAGATGAGAGAAGCGCTGCAGCGCTGGCTTACATTCAGTTCTACAGAGCGGGCTTTCACGCCCAGACGTTCGCGGACAAGATTTTCGAGATATTTGCCGCAGCCCGCCAGCATCTTGTGGCCGAAAGTGTCGGTACCCACAGAGGAATCATACTCGCAGATAAAAGTTCCGTCCGCGTCATGGATACCCTCAGAAACACACACAACCACGCAGCAGTCCTTTTCCAGGGCTTTTTCGATATCCTTCAGGAAGTCCTCCGTGTTGAAATCGCTTTCCGGAAGATATATGTAGCGGGGATTATCGTCCTTATATTTACGGGCAAGGACTCCGGCAGCGGTAAGCCATCCGGCGTGGCGTCCCATGATCTCCACGATGGTGACGGATTTCTTCTCATACACAGAAGCGTCAAGAACAATCTCTCTTACAGTGGAGGCCACATACTTGGCTGCGCTTCCATAGCCGGGAGTATGGTCTGTGTTTACAAGATCGTTGTCAATGGTCTTGGGCTCGCCGATGACACGGACAGGGCTGTTGATCTGCGCGGCATAGCGGGAAAGCTTGCTCACGGTATCCATAGAATCATTGCCGCCGATATAGAAAAACCAACCGATATTCAGCTTCTCAAACTTCTCAAAAAGAAGAGGATAAACGGGATCCTCCAAAGATTCCGGCAGCTTGTAGCGGCAGGAGCCAAGATAAGCGCCGGGTGTATGCTTCAGGTATTCCAGCTGCTCACCGGGGAGAGCTTCACGGAAATTCAGGATGCGGTCTTCCAGAAAACCCTCGATCCCATTTACCATACCGTAAACTTCGCCGATTTCATCAGAATGAGCCAGCCCCTCGGAAACAACTCCGTAAAGGCTGCTGTTGATAACTGCGGTAGGACCGCCGGACTGGCCGACGATAAGATTTTTCTTTGCCATGGTACACCTCCGTTGGGATAATAGTTACCTATATTCTAACATGGAGAAAGAGCGGTTGACAAACAATTATTGGAAATATTTATTTGAGATAAATCAATACGGAGAATTTTATGGGTATAATTGCATCTTTACACTTTCGGAATGGTGTGCTAGAATTGTGGTGATTTAGAATTAGATAAGTTATAAATAAAAGGAATAAAATATGAAGGAGAAGTACAGAAATCTGTGGATATCGGCAAAGACCACGGCGTATTCCTCAATAACGGGGAGGACTGTGTGAGAAGTTTTCTTCACAAGCAGACAGAGGAATCCCTGCGGGAGTCCGGCGCGGTAAACGAACAGGGGTATGTAGATCTGGACACAGGAGCTATTCTTTTTCCCCTATTCAGGATGACTATATTGAAAAGTATCTTGCTGAGAAGGAACTGGATTTGACTGCCACGCTGGACGCGGAAGTGGCTTATAGCAATGCAGATTTTGTAGTAATTACTGCACCGACCAACTATGACAGCAAGAAGAATTTCTTTGATACCAGTGCGGTTGAAGCCGTAATCAAGCTGGTGATCCAGTACAACCCAGAAGCAATTATGGTAATCAAGAGCACGATTCCAGTTGGGTATACCGCAAGTATTCGAGAGAAATTCCGCTGTGACAACATCATCTTCAGCCCTGAATTCTTAAGAGAGTCTAAGGCATTATACGATAATGTTTGTCCTAAACTTTTAGTGGCATAAAAATGGAGTATGATGACCGGAAAAATCAGTCATTTTGGGGTTCTCGTAGGGGCGGAAAACCTGAAAAAGTGAGTTTTGGTGATGGAGATATAGTAGGGACAACCAAGAAAAAACCAGTAAAATCAATGGTTTTGGCGGCTTGATTTGTTCCTCAGTTCTGAAAAAACTTGCTAAAAGGATGGTTGCCAAAAGAGAAAGCTGGGAAATGGTTTCTTGGCTGCTCTATTTGACCCAATCTGTTAGAGCAAGGAAAATCAGAATAAAGGAGGTTCAAAGCAAGCCTACGCCAGATAGAAAATGTTGGGTGTGGGCTTGTTATCGTGTTTGGAAAAATTAGCTTTGTATTCTGAAGTGGTAGAACTTTATAAGTCCTATGAATTCAGGAAATAAAGATTTGTGGAAAGAAGATGCTTTTGCATTTAGTGACAATTGGGCTTGTATAGTTCCATTATCAGTGAGTGTAAATGAAAGGAAATGATAAACAATATGAACTATAAAGAACGATATGAGCAGTGGTTTACAGATGATTTCTTCGATGAAGCAACTCGAAGAGAGCTGGCCGCCATTACAGACGAAAAAGAAATAGAGGATCGCTTCTATCGTGATCTTGAGTTTGGTACGGGTGGCTTGCGTGGAATTATGGGCGCAGGCACAAACCGCATGAATAAGTACACGGTAGGAAAAGCTACAGCTGGTTTAGGACAGTATCTGCTCGATAATTACGGATCTGAGCTCTGTCGTTCTCGTGGTGTAGTGATTGGATATGATACGCGGAATAATAGTGAGTACTTCTCCCGCACAGCAGCTGATGTGCTGAGTGGAATGGGCATCCGGGTTTATCTCCATGCTCATGCCAGACCAACACCGCAGTTGAGTTTTTCTGTAAAGTTTTGGAATGCTCTTGCCGGCGTGGTTGTGACAGCTTCGCATAATCCTAAAGAATATAACGGATACAAAGTATATGACGAGTTTGGATGCCAGCTCGTACCTTGGCAAGCGAAACAAGTTATAAGCTATGTCGATGACATTAAAGATTATCACGACATCAACTTTACTGGAGATCAAAGCCTCATCTCTATGGCCGATGTGACGGACAACTTTGTACAAGCTGTGCTTAAGCAGAGCAGGTATGAAGATGAGAAAGCAAAAGCAAATTTAAAGATTGTCTACACACCGCTCCACGGAACCGGAAATGTACCGGTGCAGAAAGCGTTGAGATTGGATGGATTTACACAGATCAATGCTGTGACAGAGCAGGTTGTGCCTGATGGGAACTTCCCGACAGTAGTGTCTCCTAATCCAGAGGATCGGCGTGCTCTTGAAATGGGCATCGCCCAGGCAAAGAGAACGGGAGCAGATATAGTGTTTGGCACAGATCCGGACAGCGACCGTGTGGGAATCGCTGTAAGGGATGCTGACGGAGACTACTATCTGATGACTGGTAATCAGGTTGGCGCTCTTCTTATGAATTTTGTTTTGAATCACACGGATCTGAGTAAGTATAACAATCCCGCCGTAGTCAAGACAGTTGTCACCTCTGAACTCGGAGCAGATATAGCAAGGACACACAATATCGCTGTGTTCTCTACCCTCACCGGCTTCAAGTTTATCGGTGAGAAGATCACACAGTTTGAGAAGGCGAAGGAGACGGATGACAAGAGTCGAGATTATGACTTTCTGTTCGGATATGAAGAATCCTACGGCTATCTGGCTGGCACTCATGCAAGAGACAAGGATGCTGTGGTTAGTTCGCTCTTAATCTGTGAGATGGCTGCAGAAGCAAAGGCAGATGGTAAGACGCTTCTGGATGAGATGGAAGGAATATATCAAGAATACGGCTACTACCGTGACGCTCTGGATAGTTTCACTCTGAAGGGGAAGGATGGTCTGGAGAAGATATCTGCCATGATGTCCACACTCCATTCATCGGATTCGCCTTTTGATGGGACAGAGCAGATTATTGACTATAGCAGTCCTGCAGCTGCAGAGCCGGGATTCGGTGTGCTGCCAACTTCTAATGTGCTGAAGTATGTGTTGACTGATGGTTCTTGGATCGCAGTAAGGCCATCTGGCACGGAGCCGAAATTCAAGATTTACTACAGCATCAAAGGTGCTGACCTAGATGCGGCTGAGGAGAGATTACAGCTTATACAGAACACGATAAAAGAAAAGCTGGGACTGAGGTGAACAGTTTATGAATATTATTTTACTTTCTGGTGGAAGTGGCAAGCGTCTTTGGCCTCTTTCTAATGATGTTAGAAGCAAACAGTTTATAAAGTTGTTTAAGGATGAATCTGGCGAATACGAATCGATGGTACAGCG